>Ga0131853_10021612_pt1 | contig 11670 bp, 7 predicted proteins | sample TergutLab28metaG_FD_92764 | JGI IMG/M metagenome (GOLD analysis project Ga0131853, IMG submission 92764) | Labiotermes labralis P1 segment gut microbial communities from Petit-Saut dam, French Guiana - Lab288 P1 (version 2) (version 2) | ecosystem: Host-associated > Arthropoda: Insects >...
GGAGCCTTTATGCTCACTTTGCCAAATATGAATCATGCCCGTCCATTGAAAGGCAAGCATAAGCAAAAACCACAGCATAGAATTGTGCTGGACTATCTGCAAGACAACCCCTTTATCACAAACGAACTTGTACAAGAGATTCTTTCTGTGAAGCAGACGAGAGCCTATACGGTTATTCGAGAGATGGTGAACGAGGGTTTGATTATCAAGCGCGGCTCCGGCAAGGAGGATAGCGAATATGTTTTAACAGAACAGGAGTAGTGCTTTAAATTGAATATGTAATCTTTAGCTTCTTCGGCACTCATATCAAGTGATGTGAGTGCCTTTTTATGTTCAAACATCAAAACACAGGATGCGCTGGCTCGATGATGGTGTATCCTTTTTTGATGCTGCGGAGGGTTTAATCTTGAAGAAGGAGAAAACCGAAAATGCGGCTCTGAATGGTGGTTTCTATTCTGAGTCGAAATCTACAAAACCCTCTGAAAAAAATTTTCGGTTAAAGTACATATGGCCTTTGTCAACGTACCGAAGGATCTCAGTAAAATCAAGAACAAAACTGCATTCAATCTCACAGCTAGGCAGCTCATATGCTTTGGGACAGCGGCTATTATTGGGGTGCCAGTGTACATCTTTACCCGCGGTGGGATCGGTGATACAGCGGCGGCACTCCTGATGATTGGGATAATGCTACCGCTGTTTTTCTTTGCCATGTATGAAAAAGATGGTCAGCCAGCCGAGAAGATATTGCGGAACTTTATCCGAACACGATTCTATTTTCCTAGCAAGCGTCTGTACAGGACAGAAAATCTATATGAGACCTTGGAGAAGGAGGCAAAAATTCTTGCAATCAAAGCAAAAACGACAACAAAACCGTCTGCCAGAAAACATCAGACGGGCAAAAGTAAATCGCGCTGAGTTGAAAAAGTCTGCTCGGAGCAAGAACAAAGAGCAAGTGCCGACCGCATCAAAAGCGGGCGGCACTTCGTCCTTAGCGGCAAAAATATTTGGCAGAGCCGACAAGCCGCAGACGGCACAGCAATCTATTCCTTATAGAGAGATGTATAAGGACGGCATATGCCGTGTCAAGGGCAAGCTGTACACCAAGACCGTTATGTTCAGCGATATTAGCTATCACTTGGCACAAAATGAGGACAAGACACAGATTTTCGAGAAATACTGTGACTTCTTGAACTATTTTGATTCTTCTGTGACTGTACAGTTATCGTTCATAAACCAGCATGGCAATCAAGAGGAATTTAACAAATCCATCGACATCCCGATACAGGACGATTCCTATGACGATATTCGCCGTGAGTACGCGGACATGCTAAAGAACCAGATGGCGAAGGGCAATAACGGGTTAATCCGAACAAAGTACATCACCTTCGGCATAGAAGCGGACAACTTCAAGGCGGCGAAGATGCGCATTGAACGCGTAGAGGCAGATATCCTGAACAGTTTTAAGGTGCTGGGTGTTGCGGCACGTCCCCTCAGCGGTGCGGAGCGATTAGAGGTCATACATGGACAGTTCCATCCTGATGGCAAGGACAAGTTTCAGTTTAGCTGGAAGGATATTGCTCATGCCGGACTTTCTACCAAGGACTATATCGCGCCTTCCGGCTTTGATTTCCGTGACGGACGCTCGTTCCGTGTGGGGGCATATTACGGAGCGGTCAGCTTTTTACAGATTCTGGCACCGGAACTCACCGACCGGATGTTAGCAGACTTCATCGACCTAGACTCTCCGGCAACAGTGACACTCCACGTCCGATCAATCGACCAGTCTGATGCGATTAAGATGATAAAGCGCAAATTGTCTGACCTCGAAAAAATGAAGATTGAGGAACAGAAAAAGGCTGTACGCGCGGGCTATGACATGGATATCCTCCCCTCCGACCTTGTGACCTATGGCACCGAAGCTAAGACCTTGCTTGAAGATTTGCAGAGTCGCAATGAGCGGATGTTTCTCGTGACTGTTCTAGTGATGAACACCGCAGAGAAAAAACAGAAACTGGAGGATAACGTGTTTTCGGCAGCAGGTGTGGCGCAGAAATATAACTGTGCGCTTAAACGCCTAGACTGGCAGCAGGAGCAGGGGCTGATGAGCAGTCTGCCTCTAGGTGTGAATCAAGTGGAAATCAAGCGTGGGCTTACAACTTCATCAGTAGCGATCTTCGTGCCGTTTACGACCTGTGAACTGTTTCAACGTGACGAGGCACTGTACTACGGATTAAATGCACTGTCAAATAATCTCATCATGGCAAGTCGCAAAGCTCTCAAGAATCCGAACGGACTGTTTCTCGGCACCCCAGGCAGTGGCAAGAGTTTTTCAGCCAAAAGAGAGATAATCAACGTGTTTTTGCTCACCGGTGACGACATTATCATTTCGGATCCCGAGGCAGAATATTTCCCGCTTGTGAATCGCCTAGGCGGACAGACTGTCAGGTTGTCTCCAACTAGCCCACATTATTTGAACCCTATGGACATCAATCCTGACTACTCTGATGAGGAAGATCCACTCACGCTCAAATCAGACTTCATCCTGAGCCTCTGTGAGCTGATTGTCGGCGGCAAAACAGGGTTAGAGCCAGTAGAAAAAACGATCATCGACAGGTGCGTTCGATTGGTTTATAGGGACTACCTTGCCGACCCGTCGCCGGAGAAGATGCCCATCTTGGAGGATTTATATAATCTGCTCCGCAGTCAAATCGAGCCAGAGGCGCATAGGATCGCCACCGCCCTTGAAATCTACGTCACTGGTTCCCTTAACGTGTTCAACCATCGCACGAATGTGAACATTCAGAACCGCATCGTTTGCTATGACATCAAGGAGCTGGGTAAGGGATTGAAAAAGATCGCCATGCTGGTGTTGCAAGATGCTGTGTGGAACAGGGTGACAGCCAACCGCGCCGCTAAACGTACCACTTGGTTTTACCTAGACGAGATGCACCTTTTGCTGAAAGACGAGCAGACCGCAGCCTATACGGTGGAGATTTGGAAACGCTTCCGAAAATGGGGCGGAATACCGAGTGGGCTGACCCAGAATGTCAAGGATTTTCTACTCTCTCGTGAGGTCGAAAACATTTTTGAAAATAGCGACTTCATATATATGCTCAACCAAGCAGCAGGCGACAGGCAAATTCTCGCAAAGCAACTAGGTATATCACCACATCAACTATCCTATGTGACCCATGCCAACGCCGGCGAGGGACTTCTATTCTATGGCGATACGATCATCCCATTCGTCGATAGATTCCCTCGTGATTCCGGTGAAATCTACTCACTTCTAACGACGAAGCCCTCAGAGGTCGGGGAGGTAGCTACATGAGTTTGATGGATAAGCTAGAAGCGACAAAAGGGAAGTCCATACTCCAAGAGTTTGATGCCATCCCTACTCGGGCTGAACCCACATGGAGCGCAGAACGATAATGAAGAGGAGAATAACACGCTATGAACGAAAGCGCGATAGCCAGCAGCAATGCTGGCACAGAATCCGTTCGCCTTGCGGAGAACGAGCACATCAAAGGGTTGCTTGGTATACTCCAAGCCAACGGCAAAGACGAAGCAGGTCTGCTCGCCCTGCTCGATCATGTGAATAGCATGGAAGGCTTTGTTAAGCAAGCGGAGAGCAAGATTGCGGATATGAAAGTTCAGCTTGACGAAATGAAAGAAATCCAGCGTCACCCGATCAAGGCTGCACTTCGGAATACTGGCAAAGTGCTAGAGACAAGGATTGCGGAGGTAAAGGAGCGGCTTACTGAGCTGAAGTCCCATATCGTTGAAGGGTGTAAAAATGCTGTCGCCGCGTTTAAGGATAAAGGCATTGTTGCTCTGGACAAGTTGGCGTCATTTTTCCGCATAAAAAGTTGTCTGCAAAAGATCAAGAACAGTGCTATTGCAGATATCAGCGACTGTGATAAAGCTCTAGCCCAAATTGATACCTTCTCGAAAGAATACCACAGGGCAGGCCGCTCCATTTTCAATATGGCGCGGCTTTTTGTTGGCATGGAACCCATCGACACAGTAAAAGAGAACGGCAAGCTGGCAAAGGCACTTGGTGCGCCGAATCGCGGCTATAAGGCCTGCATGGTCAATATCCGCGATGGCACAAGCGCGATGATCCAGAAATTAGATCAGCTCTCTCAATATGCGGACGCAAAACGAGATGAAAAGGCGACTGTTGCGAAGAGACCACCTCTGATGGAGCGTTTACACGAGAAAAAAGAGCTAGTCAGACAGAAGAAACTTGAAAGATATATGCTGGAGCGCGCACCGAAAACGCAAGAGATAGATATTTGATTCTAAACAACAAGGGGAGATAATGAACATATTTACAAAAGCAGATCTGACCACTATGCAGAAATATCCATTGTCCGTAAAAATAGGGCGGACACAAGCACGAATTATGGAGTATTACAATGCCCTCGGCGGTAAAATCTATGTTTCTTGTTCCGGAGGGGTGGATTCCATCGTACTCTTAGATATTGTGCGGCGCATATATCCGAACGTACTAGCTGTCTTCTGTGACACGGGACTTGAATATCCGGAAATAAGGCAGCTAATGAAAACCCTTCCCAATGTGGAATGGCTACGTCCGGATATGACCTTTGCTGAAGTGGTCAAGACAAAGGGCTATCCTGTTGTTGGCAAAGAGCTATCAAGGACGCTCTATTACGCACGGCGTGGTTCATTTTGGGCATTACAGAAGATGGATGGTAAGTTCAAAAATGGAGAAAAAGCAGAGCGGTACCAGCGGTTTGTCAAGTACAAATATCTGCTGGACGCGCCATTTGCGATCTCTGAGGCTTGTTGTGATGAGATGAAGATCAAACCATTTCGGCACTTTGGAAAGCTATCCGGTTTGTACCCCATTACAGGTGTTATGGCAGAAGAGAGTTTGCTCCGACAATCGGTGTTTCTGAGGAATGGATGTAATTCTTTCACAGGCAAGCAGATCATGTCTACCCCACTTAGCTTCTGGACAACACAGGACACACTTAGATATTTAAAGCTGACAGGCATTCCTTATGCGTCAGTTTATGGCGACATTGTGGAAGAAGGAGGGAAGCTGAAAACGACTGGTTGCCAGCGCACAGGCTGCTTTGCCTGTATGTATGGCATGAATCGGGAGAAGGAGCCGAACCGCTATCAGCGCATGAAGCTGACACATCCCAAGCTATATAGCTACTGTGTCCATACTTTGAAATGCGGCGCAGTGCTGGATTATATGGGTGTGAAATATTAGTAAGAATATGATTATCACCAAGTCTGATTGCAGAATCAGGCTTATTTTTATTTCAAAATATGAAAGTGAGGAAATCTATGCGAATGAAACAAAGAAACATAAAGACCCGCACACTGGCAATGCTGCTCGTGTTCCTTACAGTCTTGAACCTCGGTACCGGTGCATTTGCGCAGGACTACCCGCCAGAGGCACCGGAATCAAGTATATCAGCAGAACAAGAAGTGCATACGGTAATGCCATTACAAGAACGCAGGCATCCAGACAAAACAGGTGACGAAGCCTTGCTTTATGATTATCTGGCAGGAAGCCTCATGCACCTGACGGAGTGCGAAGAAACATTCAACTTTCTGTACGATGGCGTACCGGTTACTTTCCCGCCCTCGGATATCCCATATAGACCTGAACAAATAGCGGTCTTGATGTTGGGTGTTGTCCCACGTGATTGGGAAGAGCTTGCGTATGATCGCGCTATCCCGGCGGAAGCCGTTGGATATGTGTATGGCTCTACTGTAGACGCCGTCCAACCAGTTGGATTTTTTAGCCGACTTTTTAGATCGCTTACAAGCACAATCTCTCCGGCGAGTGCCTTGCCGCAAAGCGGTCACATTACGAATCACGGCTATGTGACCGCAGGGACACAGGGGACTTCTGGTGGGCGTTACAGTATTACAATTGATGGTGTTGAGATTCCAGCTTTCTGCAACAACCGCAATATTCCGGGGCCAGCTACCGGAGCGAGTCACAGGATAATGGGGATGGCAGAGCCTCAAGCATTACGTGCCCTATACTTTGGCTGGGGTGGGCCGGGTAACATTTTCGGACCCGGACAAATGGCAGAAGGAGTTTTAGCGACTACCGTTGTTACTTCCTATGTTTTCGGTCATACTGGAAACCCTTCGACTCACAATCTACAAGGAGCCCGCGATCTTTGGGCACGTGTGCAGAATACAGCACAATACCCGATGCGGCATAATGTGCAGGGGATTTTTATTGATGTATTGGCGGCAGGTTCACAGAATCTTGTAGCAATTCGGGTAATTCCAGATCCAGACCCGGAACCTACACCCACGCCAACACCTGATCCCGACCCCGATCCTGATCCCGACCCAGACCCAGGGCAAATACAGATCATCAAAACCTCTGAGTCTGGTGTTGTTGCGGGAATCCAATTCCGTATCACCGGTCAAGGAGTTAATCAGGTCGTGACCACATCCACAGATGGCGATATTATTGTTCCGGGGCTTCAAACGGGTGTTTTTGTGGTGGAGGAACTTGGCCTTGGATCGCAATATATGCCACAGCCCCCACAGACAGTGACCGTTGCGCCAAACCAGACGACGGTTGTGTCGTTTCACAATCGGCTCAATACAGGCGATCTGCGAATTGTTAAGACCTCAGAATCTGGCGTTGTCGCTGGGATTCAGTTTCATGTTACTGGAAACGGCGTGAACCAAACCGTGGCAACTGCGGCGGACGGTTCTATTACAGTTCCGGGGCTACAGGCTGGAACACAGCTTACTGTGTCCGAGATGGGCTTGGAGCCGATGTATCAGCCACAATTGCCGCAAACGGTGACAGTGGTAGCAGGGCAAACAGTTACTGTCTCTTTCCACAATACATTGATTCGTGGCGGTGTCCGTGTACCGAAGATCGACTTAGAGCGAGGAGATAACACCGCGCAGGGTGATGGTACATTGCAGGGTGCGGTACTTGCGATCTACAATGTATCATCACACCCAATCTTTGTAGGTAGCACGATCATCCAGCCAAATCAACGTGCCATGACGATTGCAACGGGTGCTGATGGCTGGGCAGCCACGGCGCATGATGCCTTGTCCTGGGGCGACTATGAAATCCGAGAGGACACACCATCAACTGGCTACCATTTGAATACTTCATGGTCACAGCGTTTCTCTATTCGTGAGCACGGTGTACTCGTAGAGCCAGCCAATCACGATCCATTACACCAACAAGTGATCCGCGGCGGGCTTCGCATACACAAGGTTGATTCAGATAGAGATACAAACCCTGAGTCCGGCATTCCGGCGAACGCGCCACAAGGTGACGCTACCTTAGCGGGTGCAGTTTTTGAGATCATCAATCGCTCTGCCGCGCCTGTCCTAAGACTGGATGGTACTCTGGTTATGCCGGGCGAAGTTGTGATGTCTATTGAGACCAACGTCACAGGGATTGCAGAGACAGCCGCTAATGCTTTGGCTTTCGGCAGATATGAGGTGCGTGAGACCACGCCACCAATACACGGGTACTTGCTAAATAACGCTTGGAGCGCAATTATTGAGATTCGCGCAGAGGGTGTCATTGTTGAGGCGAATACCAATGTCCGCCAATATGTGATTCGCGGCGGCGTAGAAGTGGAGAAACGGGACAGAGAACTAAATCTGTTAGAACGCCTAGCTCACATCTTCGGACATGGAGCGCAGGGTGACGCAACTCTAGCAGGGACGGTTTTTAACATTACCAACCAGAGCGAACATTCTGTGTTTGTAAATGGACAGTGGTTTGAGCCGGGGGAAGTTGTAAAGTCCATCACGACATTCTATGAGGTCGTGGATAGCACTCGCATGGCGGTTGCAAGGACAAGCCAATATGCGTTTCCCTATGGCTCTTTCCAAATCCAAGAGGTGAAGGCAAGTGAGGGCTATTTGCTCACCGATGGAGAGCCGCGATATTTCCAAATTCGGGAGCATGGTGTGATCGTGACGGGCACGATTGAAGATGATGACCTGCTGTTTACCAACTATGTCATCCGGGGTGACGTCCGTGTCGAAAAGAGGGACTTGGAGCTTGACACTTCCGAAGCAATCGGCGGCAGAGACCCGGAGAATGGAACGACACTAGAGGGCATTGAGTTTACGCTGTGGAATCGCAGCAGACAACTTGTGCTGGTGAATGGTGAGTTGTTTGAACCCGGCGAGATCATCATGACGCTCTTGACATTCTGGTGTGATGACAACGAGGCGTATATCGCCGAGACAACTGGTAGAGCTTTGCCCTACGGAACCTATGAAATCCGGGAAACCATGACAAATCAGTCGTACTTGCTCTCCGATGGCGCACCGCGCTTCTTCCAGATTCGGGAAGATGGCGAGATCGTAACTGTCGATGCAGACGGTGTGCCGTTGGTCTGGCGGAACCAAGTTCGTCGTGGTGACTTTAGCTTGGTCAAGATCGCCGCCGAGACTGGTCGGCGCATGGGTTATGTGCCGTTTGAGATTACGAACATGACCACAGGTGAGAGCCGTGTGATTGTGACAGATCGAAACGGACAGTTCAGCTCTGCGGCAGACTGGAATGACCGCTTCCACAACACCAACGGCAACGATCACCTGCTTGAGATGGAAGCCAACGGCGAGACGATCACGCGAGACGACATGGATTCTTTGGCAGGTGTATGGTTCGGTCTAGGCGAGTTCGGCAGCATGGCGGAGATACGAGATGATCTTGGAGCCTTGCCATTTGGATTGTACTCCATCCGCGAAATCCCGGCAGAAACCAATCAAGGCTTTGCCATGCTGGAGTTCACCTTCTTTGTATACCGACACGGCGTAGTGGTTGATTTCTCTACACTCACCAACCACCCGATTGCGCCGGAGATCGGCACAACCGCATGGTGTACCCAAACACAAAACAACATCTCCGCGACAGGTGAAGTCACAATCATTGACACGGTTCACCTGAGAGGTCTGATTGTTGGTGAGACATACACCCTACGCGGCATCCTTATGAACCAAGAGATCGAAGGTCAACCGATCCTTGTAAATGGCAGAGCAATCCGCAGTGAGAAAACCTTTGTCGCGGAGCGCTCGGATATGGACGTTGACCTAGCGTTCACCTTTGACGCAAGTGCCCTTGCCGATACACACGCTGTCATTTTTGAGCGTTTGTATCACAACGGCAGACTTGTTGCGTCCCATGAAGACCCTGACGCAGAGAGTCAGTGGATTCGCTTCCCATATATCGGCACGACACTGTGGGAGCGCGATACCGGCGAGAGCGTCATCGGGCCGGATGAGCGCGTTGTACTGGTTGACCGTGTAGCATTTCGGCACCTGATTCCGGGGCTTGAATACACCCTGCGCGGCTGGCTCATGGACAAAGACACCGGGGAGCCGCTTCTGATTGACGGTGAGATGGTGACTGGCGAGACCGTGTTTACACCGGACGAGGCGCACGGTTATGTCGATGTTATCTTCGAGTTTGACGCGAGAGGCTTAGAGGGCGCGACTTTGGTTGCATTTGAAAACCTTTATCTTGATAGCGTTCTGATTGCAACGCACCATGACATTGACTGTGAAGCACAGACCGTCTGGATTCCGTATATCAGCACACTTGCATTCTGCGCGGAGACGCTAACGGACTATGTAGCCGCAAAAGAAGACGCAGAGGTTACGGATCGTGTTATGTTTGAAAACATAGTGCCGGGGCTTACTTACCGCGTTAGAGGTATTCTGATGGATCGAGAAACCAGAGAACCGTTCCTTGTAAACGGCGAGACTGTGACCTCTGAGCTGGAATTTGTGCCGACTACAGCGGACGGTTATGTAGAGCTTGATTTTGGCTTTGATGCGCGGGCGTTTGCCGCCTATGAGCGTACGACGGTTGTTGTGTTCCAGAGATTGTATCTTGTTGCTACAGGGACAGGTCTGCCGGATTTGCCTATTGAAGATGATACGGCAGATAGCGATGACACGGATGACCCTGCGGAAGATGCCTCTGATGATAACACTGACGAAGACACCGAAGAGGCAGATGATCCTGCGGACGATGAAGCAGACCCCGATGAAGCAGACGCAGAGACCGTCAGTACGGATGATGATGCTACTGCCGAAGATGTAGAGACCGATGAGGACAATGATGTGGAAGACGAGGACGAGATCACGGAGGGCGAAGAAATTGAGCGGCTAATCGCTGTCCATGAAGACATTTATGATCTTGGTCAAACCGTCTTTATCGTACCCGGAATCATGTGGTCGAATGCGCGCGTGTTTACATCCCAGTTCAACTACATGACCGATGAACAACTCATTGAATCCGGTACACAAGAAGCCTATCCTTATAGTGGGAAACTCATCATTGATTTCGTTTCTATGGATCAGTTGGTTCCGGGACAACGCTATGTGATCCGCGGCATCCTAATGGATCATGAAACTGACGAACCGCTACGCATAGATGGTGAGACGATTACCTCCGAGGTGTACTTCACAGCGTCAGATCGCACCATGACGATTCGCGCTCCGTTTAGGCTTGATTCTTCGGAGCTGGCCGGCACAACATTTGTTATCTTCCAGCGTCTGTATCATGTGACAGCGGGTGAGGTAGAAACAGGAGCTGTAGACAATGTTTATAGCTTAGTTGCTACAGACGAAGATATAAACAACCAAGACCAGACAATCTGGATTAGAACACCGGAGCACGATCCAGAGCCAGACCCTGAACCCGAACCAACGCCTACCCCGACACCGACCCCTGCGCCCACGCCACAGCCGTCACCTACTCCAAATCCTACACCGCTACCGCCGTCTAAGGCACCGCAAACAGGTGACGAGACGAGCTTGCCGTGGTTGCCGCTCATTTTATCGGCGCTGGGAATTGTCGCAGCCGGTGTTACTTGGTGGATTTATGAGAAGAAGAAAACGAAATAGGCGGCGCGCACTCCATTGTGCGTTGACACTTGTAATGGCGGTATGTTTAGGGATATTTCTTTGGGCGGGAGATGAAATAAACACACAGCTACAGGAATACCAAGCGGCGCGGTCAGAATATGCCGAGTTGCGGGAGCAGATTGGGGTTCATCGCCCTGCCGCGCCACCCTCAGAGAACGGGGGCGACACAGAGCGTACAGATGAAGCGGAGAGCATTGATTTTGATGTTCTCCGCACCCTAAACCCCGGCACCATAGGCTGGATCGACGTGCCGGATACGGGGATTAGTTATCCTCTTATACAAGGCTCCGACAATAATCGGTACCTGCACCATACGTTTTTGGGTGTACGTAACAACAGCGGTGCAATCTTTCTGGACTACCGTAACGCGCCCGACTTCACGGATGCACTTACAATCGTCTATGGACACAATATGCTGGACGGTTCAATGTTCGCGCCCTTGCATGGTTGGAGCGGTGATCGTTTCATGATCCATACGCCGGACGGCACAATGGAATTTGAAGTGTTTGACCGTCAGGTCGTGCGCGCAGATGACGAATTGTTCCAGTTCCGCGACACGCCATCGGACAGCGGCGCACGGGTTGTGATGCTCTCTACCTGTGTGACAGGTCAGCAGAGTATACGGTATGTGATACAAGGTCGCCACATTCCATAAAAGCTGCACTTGCAGAACACAGGGGCAGTATCGAGACCTTCCGTTTCGATACTGCCCCTCTATATATTGCACCACGGGGAGGTGAC
>Ga0131853_10021613_pt1 | contig 11670 bp, 8 predicted proteins | sample TergutLab28metaG_FD_92764 | JGI IMG/M metagenome (GOLD analysis project Ga0131853, IMG submission 92764) | Labiotermes labralis P1 segment gut microbial communities from Petit-Saut dam, French Guiana - Lab288 P1 (version 2) (version 2) | ecosystem: Host-associated > Arthropoda: Insects >...
CATTACGTATATGTTTATTGCCGGGGAAAATACCATTGAGGCAATGAATAATGCGCATAACAATAATCAATACTTTTTCTTCAGTGTTGACCGTTCGACATATGAAGATTTAGAGCGATGGGGAGCAAATTCCCCGTTAGATGGCATTATGCGTCATGACGGTCTTACGGAAGAAGATTTGATTGATGGAAAGTATTTATATTGCGAGCGCTCGAACACGTTATATTGGGCACAGGGTAGCAATCGTTTTTCGATTCGAATGCCTGTGGTAACACGTATAATCAATGAAGAACTGAATATTACTGACGCAAGAAACACAACGCGTGTAGCGGAAAACAGCGTATGTGATATTATTAGATTTGCCGAAACAGTAGTTACCGTAAATTTACGTGACGATAAAAACATTGCAACATGGCGTGCCGGGGACTTTACAATGTTTGATGAGTTATTAGGGCGCGCTCAATATAAAAACGAAAGTGCCGCGACTCCAGAACCGCAACAAACGGATTCATATCATGAAGAGGATACCACCCAACAAAATGAAATTGAATTGCCGGGCGTCTCAGCCCCAACGCTACTCTTTACCGTTGGAAGCAATAATTTTCTCCATAACGGCACGGTAAAACAAGCAGAATCTGCCCCGTTTATCAGCCAAGAGCGGACAATGGTTCCGCTACGTATTATCGCTGAAGCCCTTAACGCGGAAGTTGACTGGGACAATGCTACCCGAACTGTAATTATCACCGGGCGCGGAGAAACGATAAATTTAATTGTTGATGTTCAGCTGCCCGGTGATATGGGTACACCGGTAATTGTAAACGGGTCTACTTTTGTTCCGGTGCGTTATGTATCCGAAACATTAGGCGCAACCGTCCGATGGGATGGGGAAAGCAAAGCCGTATATATTTACGGTACGTGATAACGAAACAGCCCGCAACTATCGCAACAGCTGCACGAATTTTTCTTTAATTCGTGCGGTTCTTGCGGTTAAATGCGGTGTTGGCAGGTAATCCAGTCGATTTATACATCGAATCCGCGTCTTCCTTGCGCGCTATTTTTATTACGGAATATTTTTTGATATACTTGTAAACGGTGATGTAAATGATTTTCAAAAATAATATTCTGCCATGCATAGTAATTTTCTCTGCCGCGGGCGTTGTTTACGGTTTAATTTATATTTTAGCCGGTGATTTCAGTCCGCTTGCCTCAAATTGGTACAACTCTTATTCTTATCAAGCCGCAAGGTGGCTTGAAGGGCATCTTGACCTTGGTGAAAATTATCCGTGGCTGGAAATAGCTATGTTTCAAGGGAGATACTACATTAGTTTTCCGCCGTTTCCGTCGATTGTAATGCTGCCGTTCGTGAAAATTTTCGGCACATCCACGCCCGATAATTTTATCGCGCTTGCTGTTTCGTTTTTGTCGCTAACTTACGCTTATAAAATTGCAAATCTTCTTCTTCAAAGCAAAACACACGCAGTTTTTATGAGTCTGTTTCTTATACTTGGTACAAATTATTTGCATGTTTCGTTATGGGGCGGGGTTTGGTATATTGCGCAGAATATAGCATTTTGCCTGACATTAATATCATTTTATTACGCGCTTACCCCAAATAAATATCATTCCTTTATTTCACTTTTTGCTTTGTGTGCCGCGCTGGGCTGCCGCCCGTTTAATATTTTTTATGTACCCGTTGTGATGTGGTTAATTTTAATGCGCGAAGAAAAATTTGTTCCCTTTGCGAAAAAAATTATGATTTACGCGATTCCCGCTATAATTTTGGGCGCATTCTATATGTGGCTTAATTATTCGCGTTTCGAAAGCGTCTTTGAATTCGGGCATAATTGGTTACCGGAATTCAACCTTGCCGCCCACGGAGAACCGCAATTCCTGGTAAGCAGAATCCCGAATAATTTGCGCCGTATGTTTTTAAGTTTTGACATAAACGAGCGATTCGGAGGCTTTGCGTTTTGGGTCGCGTCGCCGATTGTTTTAAGTTATGCGGTGTATATTTTTGCGTATATTTTTATGTGTATTTTTAAAAGGGCGAAATCACGGCAACCACTTGAAAATGTCTTAATTTTCGCGCTGCCGGTTTTTATTCTTCTGCACATTCTTATGCTTTCCACACACAGAACGCTTGGCGGGCACCAGTTCGGCGCGCGTTACACCGTTGATACATTAGCGGCGGTTTTCTTAGGCCTGATGTTTATTCTTAAAAATATGAAAAAGGACAACAGCGTTTATTTAAATCTCGCGCCGTTTCTTTTTGGTCTGCTTTTAAATTTCTACGGAACGGTTGAATTTATGTCAATTTATTATTGAACTCTTACATCAACGAATGTCCATCCAAGAACAATCTATTAAAATGAATTGATAAAACAACCGAAGCGACAAAAAGCCCCCCGCGAATAAATTTATTTTCAATTTGATTTAACAGAATATACAAAACCACAAGACCCGTTACATAACGCGGGCCGCTTATCAGCCAGCCATGCGTAAACGTTGTGTACATATATCCAAACCCGTACAGCACAAAGGAAATCCGCTGTTTATTAAACACACTGTAAATAAGTAGCGCGAAAACAACGAAAAACGCCGCAATTTGCACAAAATAAATAATCGCGCCAAGCCCGAAATTAGCACCCCAGTACCATTGCCCGGCTAAATTATCACCAATCCAACCTGCCGTGTTCCACCACGGCGGCGCAGCTTGATGCTCCAAGAAAATAAACCAATCGCCCTGCACAACGCGGTTAAGCAACAGATACAAAAACATCCCGAAAGGAATAAGCAACGCATAAAGGATATCAAAACGGACTTTACGCAGTCCCTCTTTGATGTTTTGGGAATTTTCCATGCAATGAAGCCCGTATTCGTACAGAAAAAAAGCTAAAACAACCATGCCTTGCGACCGCGTAAGCGCGGAAAAAAAACCGAAAACAACCGCCCAAAGCCATTTTTTCTCCATTGCCATAAGAATGGAAAAAAGCGTAAGTGCAACAAAAAGACTTTCGGTGAAAACCGTGCCGAAAAAAATACCGAAGGGCGCGAAGCACAGCAACAGAACAGGGAACAATTCCCCCTTACATATTTTATACAAAGCAACGGCGGCAAACCCGAAAGAAACCCAAGAAACAAGCAACCCCGCATACAAAAGCGGCATAACCGTTCCCACAATACGCATCAGCATCGGATACAACGGGAAAAACACAATCAGATTAGCAAATTCACCTTGTGAATCATAGAAATATTCTGCAATACGCAGATAATGAGGGGAATCACCGGCAGTGCTTATTTGCGCCAATACCTGCTCAATTGTCTCGCGATGGCTGAAATGAAACCCCGCAAGCAAAAGAATCGGGCGCGAAATAAATGCCGCAATAAAAATCGCTAAGCTGTTAAATTTAGGCGGATTAAAATTAAATCGCAGCACAGCCAGCATGAAAGCACCGACAAACACTGTGTCAGTCAAAATACCTTCTGTTGGTGTGCGCGGAGCGTAAAGTGTAACCCAATCGAACATGGCAACTGTTCCGTGATAGCTGTTATGTATCCAAAACCGAACGAATAAAATTGCGATAAATGACAGCGTAAATATTGCTATATATTTTATTACTTCATCGGCACGCGTGTTTTGAAACACTTTTGCGTCTTTGAGAAACGCAATTAAAATTAATAAAAATGAAAAAATTACAGTTATTGTCGCAATACCGTTAATGAAAATTTGCATAATTCCCTCCTGCTACGGCAACGCCGCACCGGGGTTTCTTCCGACGAATTCTTCAAGGCTTAGAATATTATTTTCGTGCATATACATAGAAATTCCGGTGCTAACGTAAGTTATGTGCCACGGCTCGTAGATATAGCCTGTGATGTGTGTTGTTTCGGCGCGGTAACGTAAAATAAAACCGTATTCGTGCAGGTTATCGGCAACCCATTGCCCGGTTGGTGTTGGGCCGGAAGAGTCAAGAAGGCCGCCCGGGCCCCATAAATCCAGTGCTCGGCCTGTTTGATGCTCACTGTGATAAGGGCGTGCAACACGACCGTCGCGTTGTCCGCCGTTTTCCCACAAAGTTGACTGACGCGACGCGCTTCGGTACGCGGAAGTCACCGCCAAATCAAAACCCGCTTCCCGTGCGGCGGTGCGCAAGCTTTTAAACGCCGCAACAGCTTCCGGCGTAGCACGAAGATGGCATTCGTCGTTATTAACAGGAACAAGCCCGACAGGAAAAAAACCATCGGGCAGACGATAAGCGGGTGTGATAAATAACGGGTTAGTCTGATAATTAACACTAATTTGCGAATAAAAAGGCACATGAATGGAAGCATTAACCATCCAAACAATTGTCTCAATATCCAAATCGGGCCGCTCTTGCCAAAATGCGGCGTACAAAGTGGAATTTTCGTTTATGTAAAACGGCAACGCAGAATACTCCGCGGGAATAGGCGGAGCATCCAAAGCAAGTAAAATTGGCTGTGCGGGTGCAATAATATTTTCATATTCATCAGGAATATGAACATATTGCTCATACATTAAATCTTCATCGGGCGGAATTATCTGAATCCACGAAACAGGCTCAACAACCGCGTCAACAACCGGTGCGGACGCGGATGGTTGCGCTACAGCCAACACAGGTAAATCATCGGTCGAGACACTTGCCTGTGCAGACGTTTGTATATCAATCATCATAAACACGGCGAAACCAACACAGCCCGCCGCCGCAAACAGCATCAAGAAAGTGCCTACACCCGCGAGAAATCTTAATCTCGCGCTGCGTCTGCCTACATAGTACGGATGATATTTATTTCTCTTCCCGCGCACAATTGCCCCCCACGACATAGTTAGAGACAATTATACCATAAAAATTATTCTACCGCCATACGGTGCATTTCTTTTTTTAATCTTCCGATAATTTTTTTCTCTAAGCGAGAAATGTAAGACTGTGAAATTCCTAACATATCCGCAACTTCCTTTTGTGTTTTTTCTTCGCCGCCCGCGTATAAACCAAAACGAAGTTCTACGATTTTCTTTTCACGGTTCGATAATTTTTCCAATGCAATGTTAAGAAGTTCTTTATCAACTTCGTCTTCAAGGTCGCGAGAAATAATATCAACATCTGTTCCAAGAATATCGGAAAGAAGAAGCTCGTTGCCCTCCCAGTCAATGTTCAGCGGCTCGTCAATCGAAATTTCCGATTTTGTGCGCGTGTTTCTGCGAAGATACATTAAAATTTCATTCTCTATACAACGGCTCGCGTATGTTGCGAGTTTTATTTTTTTATCCGGCCTGAAAGTATTAATCGCTTTTATTAATCCGATTGTCCCTATCGAAATTAAATCTTCCACGTTGATTCCCGTATTTTCAAATTTGCGTGCTATGTATACCACAAGCCGCAAATTTCTCTCGATTAGTGTTGCTTTCGCACCGGTGTCGTCGTCGCTACCCAAAAGCGCAAGTATCTTTGCTTCCTCATCTGTACCAAGGGGCGCGGGCAGTACCTCGCTACCGCCTATGTAGTAGCCGGTGTTTTCCTCTTTTAATGCCAACGCACCCAAAATTATATCGCGGGCTTTTGCATAAATCGCGCCTATCATAATGACGCACCTCCCGTTTCACGGTTTTACTGGGAGGATTATAAATCTTCTGCGCGGAAGAATTTGTCGTTTTTGCGGGTCTATGAAGAAATAAAAATATTACATTTGTCTGCGCTTCCGTTTTGTTGTGAGTACAATGACCTCGCCTACAAGTACAGCTACAACTGTTCCTATCACTATCATAGTGTCGAAATACCAAGAACCATCGGCAAGCGGGTAGACCATAGAAAATATTGCTGATACAACCAACAACACAAGAGGAACATAGGCTATCAGGCTTATCACCAGTGGGCTGCCCGGTGTTTTAAAGGGGCGTTCCCTATCCGGGTCAACTTCACGTAACTTCTTAAATGCCGGGAACATAAGCAGGTATGCAAAAAACAATGTGATGATTTGCAATGCGAAGAATCCCCAGAAAATATCGGGATTGGGTATAAATGGCACAACAATAACCATCAGAGAAGCAACTATACCAATGAGAATCGAAGAACCAATGGGCGCGCCTTCATTATTCCTTTTGCCGAATACTTCGGGCATAGACCCTTGCTCTGCCGCATGTGAAGCTACATAGTTTACGCCCAATGCCCAAGACAACACATTAATGAACAGCGTGAAAAGAAATAAAACGCCTACTATTGGAACTAACACATGACCGGGAAGCCCAAGTACATTAAAAAAATGAACGAAACTGTCTATTAAACCTCCGGAAGTACTCAGGTCTGCTATAGATATAGCTGCGCCGATTCCGAATGACGCAAATACGTAGAAAAAACAAATAAGAATACCGCCAAGAAGAAAGGCTTTTGGAATTTCTTTTTTGGGGTTTTTCATATCTTTTGTAAAAGCGGCAACTACTTCAAATCCCTTAAAATTTAAGATAATAACGGAAATAAAGGTTATACCCCCAACACTAGGCAATAAATCCGACGCAGATGATATTGGGTTTGCGAAACCAAATACAAGTCCACAATACAAACCAAATACACCAAGCCCAACCATGAGTATAATTTTTGCATAAGTGCCTAAATTTATCAGCCATTTATTCACAGATATAGGCATCAGGCTACCATAGCACATAACCCAAATCAATGCTAATTGAAGCACAACCGAAGTTATAACAGAAATATCTCTACCAATAAATTGAGAAAGAACTTCTGTGAACAGAACAGCTAAAGATGCTAACCAAAATACAAATTGAATCCAATAGTACCATGCCGTCCGACTGCCCCAATTTCGCCCATAAGCACGTTTTACCCAATCATAAAGACCACCTTTATCCAGGTAAGCCGAACCAAGTTCCGCTGTTATAAAACCATATGGTATAAAAAACACTACAAACATTAGTAACCACCAGAAATATTGGCTATTGCCTATGGCTGCGGTTGGCGCTACTGACTCCACCACCATAGTGACACACACGGCAGCTAAAACGGCATCAAACAATCGGAATTTCTTGGTCTGCATCTTTTCTTCGCGCATTCTCCCTACTACCTTTTTTCTTGCTGACATAAATAGAACCCCTTTCGTTTTGTGAGATATGACTATACTAGGACATATCCCGATAAAAAAGATAGAGGTTTTGTGCAAATTGTATCAAAAATCCGAAAGAAGAAACATGTTACATTATGCGTAACAGTTGCATGAATTATTTTTGCGATACAACTATATATTCATAGATTATCATTTCTAAAATCATCAACATTGTGACGTTGGAAGTCAAATCCATACCGGAAATAAGGATTTCATTAGCGAACATATAGAAATTGGTGTCAGATAGACTTTCTAATGTGTTGTTATCTGCTCTTGTAATAGATAGTAAATGTGGCCGTTCTTTAAGAAAAACTCTCTGAATAAAATCTATCATCATTACATCTTGACCTGTATATGACAAAGCAATAATCACATCATTATTCCCGATACGATTTATAAGATTCCGCTTTTGGTAAGCAGTTTCCGGGAAATAGGCATAAAAATCCAGACCAATAAATAACCTTTCACAATATTGCCCAATGGTGTGAGTGTTATCGTCTGTCAAAATATAGATATTGGGTTTAAGGGCTAGTAATGACACGATTACTTCCACTTGTTTTGGAGATATAACACGCACAGCTTCCATAGCGTTTTTCAAGTATTCTTCACTGTATCCGCTGCCCATTACCACTTCGGGTATGATTGTCTCTTGCTTATTATGAGAGGTAACTAAAAGGCTTTCAGCAAAATCCGAATAACCGGAAAACCCCAGTTTTTGTGTAAAGCGAAAAATTGTAGTAGTGGATAAAAATTGTTCTTCCGCAAAATCCCGTATGCTCATATTTTTAACTTTATCCATATTCTTAACCACATAGTCATAAAGGTGTCGCTCAGTTTGATTCAATTTGCGAATGGTTTCTTGTGTTGCTTCATAAAAATCTATATTCAATTTCTCTTTGCCTCCTCATATGCTATCTACGAAGGCGATTATATCAGCCTATGTATAATTAAAAAAGAGCGGGGCATCTTTTTCGATACCCTGCTCTTTCTGCTAATAATTACTTCCATGCGCTGTCAGCTAACACTCTAACCTTATATCGACCATCATCTTGGCGGTATGCACCATGAATATCCGTTTCAAAACCGGGATATTGTTCACCTATTTCAACAAGCATGAGGAGAAAATCAAGGATAGTTTTACTCTCCGGCGTAATCATTTCTCCGGGCATAACAAGAGGAACCCCGGGCGGATATGGCAAAATCATGTCAGAACTTACCCGGTTCATAAGGTCTTCAATGTAAATTTCCTCATATTGACCGGTTATAACCGTTTGGTATGTTTTATGAGGAGATAGGACTATCTCCGGTAAAACGTCAAAGGCGTGGTACATCACCTCCGGCAGATTTTTATTAACCATCAGATTATGGATTCCGGATGCAAGCTCTTGGATTGTCATCCCCTTATAAAATTCCGGAGACTCTTGATACACTTTCGGAAGCATTTCCTCAATAGTTAAGTTAGCATCAAAGTCACGTTTAAAAGCAGTAAGTTCATGTAGCAGTGAAAGGGATTTAGGCTCATCAACTCCAATAGAGAATAAGAAGAGCATATTGTAAGGGCCGGTTTTTTCCACAACTATGCCTGCTTCATCCAGATAGGCGGATACAATGCTTGCCGGTATTCCGCCTTCATCTAAAATCACACCATTTTTATCTATGCCCGGAGTTAATATAGTAACCTTTATCGGGTCAAGGTAGTTATAATCATCATCCTGATCCTTAAAGCCGTGCCAGGTTTCATCCGGCTTTAATGTCCAGCATTCATTTGGGCCACTGATGTCATCAGGCTGCCATACATCAAAATACCAATCGTCAGATTCTGCATTTAACCGTTTAATCTCACGCCTGAACAGAAGCGCTCTGTTAATTGAATCCTCAACCAATCTCAATCCTACTTTATCCTGCATCATTGCTGCCGCAACTTCTGCGGAAGCTACCATGTTATATTGTGGTGAAGTAGAAGTATGCATCATATAGGATTCATTAAAAGCATTTTTATCTAAGTCACCTTTCACATGTATCATTGAAGTTTGTGAAAAGGCTGCCAGTAATTTATGAGTCGATTGGGTTTCAAAAATAATTTGACCGTCGGCAGGAGGCTTGCCCCCAATTCCACGTTTGCCATCATAAATACTATTAAATGCCGTATATGGAACCCATGCGCTGTCAAAATGCATATACGGGAGAATCTTTTGCTCTTTAATCCATTCTACATTATAAAAAATACCATCATAAGTGCTATTTGTTACAACCATGTACTTTGGCGTTCCTTTCAATTGCCTTGTAGCCACTTTTTCACTGATATTATCTTTTGTAAACTCACTTTTCGGAATGCCACCTAATATTCCATACGCATTCCTTTTCGGTCTAAGGTAAATTGGTTCAACATCAAGCATCATCAATAAGTGCGTAAGAGATTTGTGGCAATTCCTGTCGATAAGAACAGTATCGCCGTCTATAGCGCAGAACATACCGACCATTTTATTAGCAGTGGATGTTCCGTTAGTGACGATATAACTTGAATCAGAGCCAAAGGTTTTTGCGATTAATTCCTCAGCTTCTTTGTGCGGCCCGGAATGATCCAACAATGAACCAAGTTCCGTCATGGATACTGATACATCTGACTGAAAAAGGTTCGGCCCATAAAAATCGTAAAAAATTGTGCCAATAGGACTTTTAAGAAAAGCTGAGCCACCAAGATGTCCGGGAGTGCAGAATGGATATTTTTTTTCTTCAACATACTTCATAAGCGCAGTTGTAAATGGTGGAGTAATCTTACTTTTGTAGTTTTTAACTTTAATATCTATCCTTTTCGCAAGATCTTTACCTGTCTTCAAACGATATTCAAAAAAAGACAGATTATAACCCGTTTGCTCAAGAGATATAGATATAGATTCTTTAGTATCAACCATTGCAAATATCGGTATAAATTCGTTCAATTCAGAAACTTGATTTGCCAAATCAATTGTCCATGAAAGAAGGTCGTAAACAACGGCACATACACGCTGGTTCATCTTCACAATGTGTAATACATCGTCGTCCGATTTGGCAAAAAGAACCTCATAACCTATCTTCTCTAAACACTCTGAAAGCTCGTGCATCATAGAGCATGAGTATGTTGTTGGAGATTTTTCCCCAAGCAATAAAACAGTGTTCATAAAACACCTCCTAATTTCTTCTATTCTATTCACCAAATTTAGTAAATGTGCTTGTTTTACTAATAATTCTCTAGAAAACTATATTATGTATACAGCTTTGTTCTCGCTGTCCCACTGAACGGTCGCGCCTAATGTTTCGGATACATAGCGCACCGGGACAAAGGTAGACCCGTTCACAATTACCGGCGTACCCATATCGTCGGGCAGGGGAACATCAACAATTAAATTTATCGCTTCTCCGTGCCTTGCAATAATTACCGTTCGGGTATTATTGTTCCAGTCAACTTCCGCGTTAAGGGCTTCCGCGATAATACGCAACGGAACCATTGTTCGTTCTTGGCTGATGAACGGGGCAACTTCCGCGTGCTTTACTGTGCCGTTATGGAGAAAATTATTGCTTCCAACGGTAAACCGCAGTGTTGGGGCATCTGATGAAGCCATTGGTTTCGCAACCGAGGTATTTTCGGGTTCAAGCAGTTCTTCAACCATTGAAAAATCCCCTGCACTCCATGCCGCAATGTTTCTTTCATTCTGCAAATCTATGGTAACTGTTTCTGTAAATTTCAACATATCATTAACACTGAATTCTGTCGCAAGCCCTAATTCTTCGACACTAAGCCCAGTTACATCATCGCTTCCGTGTGCTACCATAGGCATTCTTAGACTAAAAAGATTACTGCCTTGTGACCAGTATAAAGTGCGTGAGTGTTCACGTAAATAATACACCCCTTTAACTAAATCTTCTTCCGTAAAACCGAATTGCCGCATGATGCCATCCATTGGAGAATCTGCCCCCCATGACTCCAAATCTTCATACGTCCAAAGGAAAATATGAAGATGAAAATATTGATTATTTAATACAGCGTTACTCCTTGTCTCTCCAGTATCTTCATCTATAGGCACATAGTAAACACTTATGGCTTCATCAAACACCCTAATATAGTCAAACCGAAATATCTCCGGAAGGTTTGTAAGCAGATGAATTTCATCCAGTGACGCGAAATCCACATGAGCCGTTATCCTCGCTTTTTCCGAATCTGGGGAAACTCTGCCTTCACGTGCCGCAATGTAAGCATCAAAAAAATCTTCAAGTGAATAGAACCATAAAGAATTTGTATACGATAGACAAAAAACAACCTCTTGCCCGGTATGTGCAATTATTGTTATTAACACAAAAAGCATGGCGAACATTTTTAAAAATCGTTTTAACATAATAATCCTCTTGAAAATTATATTATATATACAACTTTACTTTCGCCGTCCCACTGGACGGTCGCGCCTAATGTTTCGGATACATAACGCACCGGGACAAAGGTAGATCCGTTCACAATTACCGGCGTACCCATATCGTCGGGCAGGGGAACATCAACAATTAAATTTATCG
>Ga0131853_10021615_pt1 | contig 11669 bp, 10 predicted proteins | sample TergutLab28metaG_FD_92764 | JGI IMG/M metagenome (GOLD analysis project Ga0131853, IMG submission 92764) | Labiotermes labralis P1 segment gut microbial communities from Petit-Saut dam, French Guiana - Lab288 P1 (version 2) (version 2) | ecosystem: Host-associated > Arthropoda: Insects >...
AGTGGACCCCGTTCCAGACCCACTACTACTCAGAAAATCTGGTAGCGCCGGGGATCGAACCCGGGACCTCTGTATCTGTAGCCAGAAACTCTGACCACTAGACCACAGAGGCGGTCTATGTATTCTAACGGTTATACTAAATAAACATATCGCCAATTTAAGAAGTTCTTCGACTATTTCTAACGAAACATGATACCTTAAATTAAAAAGACAGTAAATTGCAAAGTAATCATTACAGAAATGCACCCACAGATCTCCTGAGAACTGGTCGCGGATCCCATGCGATCCGTCGAGCACACTTTGGGAACTGCTGGTCCAGGGGTACCTTTTTTCGGCGAAGAAACATGGCTGTTTCAGTCTTTACTTGCTCTTTGATGTGAATTTATATTCATTGTGTTCTTTAATCACACACCAAACTATTACAACTCTGACTACAGCATCCTTCAAATGATGTAAAGACATATTGATACAATAAACAAAGCTGCCATCTGTCGTTCTCCGACAAAGTTAGACATTGTAATAACTGCATCATGCATTCAACTGACGGTTATTGCCACCGTCGTATTTTCTTTCCATGGGAAAGAAAGACGAACAAACATAAGTGCAAACACGCAATGTCCTGATTGGGCTAATTATGTAGTGACTGGTGCTTCAAAGTTACAGTGAAAATTATTTCCCATATTCCGTACTGTGTTACAACCGAAAGGACTCAACTTTGCTCTTCTTTGTGTCGAGTTAGCTGGCGGATATTACCGAATTTTTGGTGAATATATGTTTTATGCCACTTTTCTCCTGGGGCTGGATATTGCGAAGAAATCAGTTCGGTCCCTGGAGCAAGAAACTGGATTGTTGTTGTTGCCGAGGAAATTAACAGGCTGAGTCATGGTACACATTGACCTCACAGCAGCACTTGTCAGTGCTAAAATGGCGTAGGTGAAATGCTGGTTACATCTTTCGAGTTGGGGATTATCAGCCACATTGGTAGGTGTGGTGTAATAAGTCGTTCTTGAGACCAGAATTATACAACGCTGAGCAGAATACGCAGTAAACAGATATGAAACGAGTTGAGACAATTTTATGCTTTGTTGACCGTGCATGCTAGTATAATCTTTGTAAATAAACCAACTTGACGCACACATTTTTCATGTATGTTTATTTCTGTTCTGTACATGTTTCGGGCAACCATATGCCTATCATCAGGAGACTGGTCGTCCACACAGAGTGACATACACCAGGTATCGCATCGATACAGTCAGTTCTTCTGATGATGGGCACATGGTTGCCCGAAACATGTAGAGAACAGAAATAAACATACATGAAAAATTTGTGCGTCAAGTTGGTTTGTTTACAAAAATTAGACAAGAAATTCGCTTGACGTTTTGAAGACTGATGTTCATCCGATTCTAACGCGAGGTGGACAGTTGCTGCGTCACAGAGAATACAGTCCGCGTCCGTGACACGACCGACTGGTTAATGCTGTTTGGTGAACGATTGGTGTATACAATAATGATAGGTTCAGTCCACACTCCCGTCTTTTTGTTATAAAAACAACTTCTGCTTTTACAAAATGGTACATGTTTCGGACCCCTAAGAGTCTTCATCAGGCATGAATGAATAAAAAGGAAAGCAGTCAAATTCCTTGAATTGTCATTTGTATGAAAAAGGTCTGTTTCTGACAACGTTTTCTGTTACTATTATATTAGGCCTATTGTATAAAAGTCAAGTTTATTGTAAACAATTTAGTAGCCTGCTTTCGTTTATATAATTTTTTAAGGAGAGCTCGCAGAATTGCGAAGAGTGATTATTTATCTTCGTCGTGTCTATCCGCATGGAACGACTTGGCTCCCACTGAACGGATTTTCGTGAAATTTGATACTTGAACATTTTTCGAAAATCTGTTGAGGAAATTCACGTTTCTTTAAAATCCGACAAAAATAACAGCTACTTGAAGACCGATGTACGTTTATGAACATTTCTCGCAGAATTCTTCTCAGAATGAAAAAAATTGTTTCAGCAAAAGTTGCAGAGACAATCAAAGCACTTTTATGTTCAGTATCGATTTTCCCGAAAATCGTGACGTTTATGAGATAATTTGGGGGAAAAAAAAGGTAGAGTCGGACAGGCCACAGATGTCATTGTAATACGGAGCGTGCGCCATGCAAGCTGCTATCTAAAGCTACAAACACTCACTCAGAATATGTAATACTTATTACTTTTGAACGGCAACAGTGGTTGCACGGACGCGCCTCAATGTTACGTTTATAACATTTCCTGTTTATGTTAGTGCAAATTGGTGTTTACTATAACAATCTTCAGAACAACTTGCAGTGCGGTGTGTCGAAAAATATCGAGTTTCTTAATGTTACAGCAGGCTGTACTGTACACGCAGTTACTACTGGGCTCTGAAGGGTTGAGTGGTAAGGAAGTAAATGTGCTGACAACGGATGGAACACGTACAGACTATGAATGAATGCCTATGCCTGTGGTCCCTGGCCATATGAAGTACACTAAACTATACGTCAGACTAAACAAATTTATGACGGTGTTACAGGCCCTTTAATTTAATATTTCACTCTTCAAAAGATTAAAACAGGCTGCTAGTTATAGCACTGAGAATAAATCGCACATAGAAACAATAAAATATTTAATAAACAAATATTTATTTATATATTTGAAACTTTAAAGCGCCTATCGATGTGAAATATTTGGTATTGTAAATCTATCGGCTTCGATACGTTGTCGATGCTCTTCGATAATTGCGCCAGGGACGTTGTCAAATGAAGAGGATCGGGAAAAATTGCCCATAGAGCTGGCCATTGGACAAATACAGTCGATTGTGGATATCTTACAACACCTTTAAATGTCTACCCTTTTGCATTATTGATTGTCATTGTAAACGGAATTTTTGTCGGAAATCTTCTTTGTCCATTTTGAAAGAAATTGTAGGATCTGAGGGACGTACTTGAATCATGGATATAAGAATGGTTTTTTCCTCGAACCAATAACTTCCGCTGTTTTGCAGCTCTGTTGCAGGCCTCTTAGAATCATGTGCTGCCACCACCGGCTGCCAAGGGAAGCTAACACTATGTGCATAATAATTCACCAACAAATGTACAGTATTTCTGTATACACGATTATATTGCATTAAAAAATTAAGACCTCCTACATGTTTCGAATCCTATGGGATTAACATCAGGGAGTCTGTACATCAAATGATGATGTACTAAACATTAAATAACTAATTTATAAGTTTGAATAAAGGTTGACCAACTAGATGACACTTGCTTTATTATCTGCTGCTCAACATGTTTCATACGTTAATACGTCCATCTTCAGGGGCTTGCGACTACTTGTTGCGTTGTGTAGGCTGACTTGAGGCGTGCTGGTGTTATGTAGCGGGATTGTCTGTTGGTGATGTGGTATCCGAGTGCAGGCTGCATTTAGTTATACAGTTCACGCAATTCCAGGGGTTGATAGAATGTCGTTAAATGACCTGTGTAGACCGTAAAACGAATTTATTCAGAAAGCCAAATCAAGGGTTGTGCCAGTTGTCGGAGAAGCCAGAGAGGCATTTGAGCCACTTTTGCTGTAACGAAGAGTGGTGCTGGTTTTGTTTTTCAGGTACTGCAATTCGTTACCTCCGGTAACCACTTTTTGTCGCTCAGCACTCAGCAGATATGTTGAACATCAGATGTATTTGGATAAACCGGCTGCGTGCCTCAAGACGTCGTTTACTAAATGAATGCATGTGTTAACTGAATTTCCCGGTGTGGGGTTAATGTAACATACGTCTCCACCGGAGGTTTTGGTAGATTGAGAAGCATTCCTACTTTGTGTCTGGGATTCCCGGGTGCAAATATCGGCCTGCCAACTGGGTATTCTGATTGTGGTTTCTCGTGTTTTATCTCAGTACCAACACACAAATGTCGGATTAATACCTCAAATTAGGTCACGGTCGCTTCCTTCCAAGCCCTTTTCCGTTCATTATTCACTAATAATCTGTCGTCATCTGATCCAGTAGTCTTGTCTGGTACAGGTTTGTTTGCTTTTGGCGCGACAGCCCCCCAGTGGGCCATGGCCTCCTCATTGACGAGGTTTCTAGATCACGCACAATGACGCACCACAGTCGGTAGGACTCCTCTGGACCCGTGATCAGTGCGTCGCAGAGACCTCAAACTGAAAACACACAACACTCATAACAAACATCCATGGCCCCGGTGGGATTCGAACCCACAATCTCAGCATGCGAGCGGCCGCAGACCTAAGCCTTAGACCGCGCGGCCACTGGGACCGGCCAGGTACAAGGTAGTGTCGTTAAGTAAACTGTAGACAGATTTAAGTGCAGGTAAACAGACGTAAATGTGAAATCTTCAGTTCAAGACTCCGCTGTCGTTTTTCATAAGTTCGTGTGATTTCTGTGCTATTTGACGACGCTGTTTGAACTATATGTTACACAGTTCCAATGGAATCGTGGCCTAAGTAAACTGCATGTGCACGTGTGCGGCACTTTTGCTGTAAGTAGGTAAGCAGGTACAAATTTTAATCAGACATTATTGTATTTACACCGGTAGCGTTTCTGGTAAGATTGAGGAATCGTGATTTGGAAAATTTAAATGTCTTCTGACGGACCGAATTTTAAAATTAGTTTTGAATCTTAGACCCTTTCAGAATTTTGATTTCATAACTTGATAAATATAATATATGTGGTTTAAACATTATTTTATTTCTCTGCTTTATGAAGTATGTTTTCACAAAAGTTTCTGGATTTTCAAAAAAAATATTTATTACTCGTGTTTTTTGTGTCAATCCTTATGGGATTTGTGATGGACAAGGTGGCACTGGAACAGGTTATCCACCAAGCTGTTCGGTCCTTTAGTAGTTCACCAATATATTATCGTTCAACTGTTGCTAGGAGAATGGACCAAAGGCCCCCTAGGGGCCACAGTTCGAAAAGACACACTCACCTCACTACAAGAGAATTTAAAAAATTGACAGATTATTGTTCAACTAAACAGTATTCTCTGTCCGGACAGTTATGAATCATACCAGTTACTTTTGATTTCCAGCTGTCATAGATGACTGGCGAATTCAAGTTTGATTTCTGAGACAATCTGTTGAGATATTTGGTAGGTTCCTTACGAGGGATCTCTCCGTCACAAGACAGGGCAACAAAACTTGTGATATTGGGGCTGCCTACTGACCTGTAGAAGGATACGATCCCATGATACACGTGTTGCAGCAGTCCAAGGCTGTGAAAATGTGCGTACCTTTCCTGCTTGGTCACTGTGGGCAGATTTAGTATTCTTGTAGTTGCTGCTTTTACTTCGCAAGAGCTGGAGCCATGATAGTTCTTTGGAGCTGCAGCAGGTAATGAGACCCATCTATGACCCTAACATTTGCTGCTGCTGCTCGTTTTATTGTTGTTATTGTTGTTGTTCTTATGCTGTACGAGCTGTCGGTTCAAGACCTAGCTTCAACGCACTTTGCTGCCTTCTCTACTGTGCTGAATCTGTCCTTGTATGAAGCTTTGACGCTTTAAACCAGTTCTTTCAACCTCTTTCCTTGTTCGTATAGGAAATTTTTGCAAGCTGCGCTTTATTCGGGAAGTTGTGTGTGGATGATAAAAACGTAATAGCGTTGATGACTGGTAGAAACAAACGTGTTTGTTGAAGCAACAAATGACAGCGAAATTTGTAGAACAAAAAAGGATGTGGAACCACTTGCTCTGAGAATGCAACAAAAAAGGGAAGTAAGGTTGAATGAACTGCGTGACCAGTTTTTGTGTCAAGTGTTTTTTTGACAAACTTTCATTCACAAATTAATGTTGTAGTAATAGTAGTCTGTCACTTGTATTGAAAGGATCGGAGAGGGGGCAGTGGTGGTGTGGTACTGTCTGTAGTAATCCAGGTACGATTGGGGGCTGTATTGCAGTTTGAAACACATGTATTTTCCAAATGCCTTTTTTTGTTTCTGATCCAAAAATATAAATATTCATATGTGCAGAACTATAATTTGCCTCTTGTTTTGTATTGGTGTAAAACTTGGTCTCACATTGAGAGGGGAAAATAGACCGAGACTTGTAGAGAATAGGGCTTACGAGGGTCGAGGTAGCAGGGGAGAGAAGACTACGTAATGAGGAGCTTAATGTTCTGTACTCCTCACCGATTATTACTCGGGTACTGAAATCGAGAAGAGTGAGTTGGGCACGTGGCACATATGGGAGACAAGTGAGGTGCATATAGAGTTTTGGGTAGGAGACCTGAGGGAAAGAAACCCCTTGGAAGACCTAGGCTTAGATGGCAGGACAATATTAAAATTGATCTTACAGTAGTGGAATGGGGAGGCATGGCCTGGATTGATTTGGCTGAGAATAGTCAGTAGGCGGGCGCTTGTGACCGCAGTGATGAACTATCCATAAAATAGGGACATTTCTTGATGAGCTGAGGAACTAGTAGTTTCTCAGGAGGGACTGCTGCTTGGGGTTGGTAGTTTTTTCTGTTGTGTATCATTCCTTTTGACTCTTTTTCTTCATCTTCGTCTTCTTCATATTCTTCTTCGTCTTCTTCTTTCATTGGTGAACACAGTCCTGTGCAGCAAAGGGCATCCTATTTTGTGGGTTTGTAAGTCTGTTCATAGACGTGTGGTAAGACTCCTTCGACGAGGCCTCCGTACAGAGTAAGACAAACGCAGAGAAACTAGACACATCAATCGATGTCCCAAGTGGGATCTGAACTCACCATCCCAGTGTCCGGGCGACTGAAGTCCACGCGCGTCGCAGCACCGCACGTCCACTTTGGCCGTCCTGGGTGTTCTTTTACAGCTCTGCACTGCACGTAGCAAGCGGAATGCTGTCTTGTGTTGCCGTGTAGTCTTGTAGATATTGACAGTCTTTCGAAGGAACCGATTACTTCAGTTTTTAGGATGAAGGCAGCTGTTTTTTCCTCCGAAACGTCGTTAAATGTATACCAATCTGTACCGTGTTTCATCTTCCTATTCGCTGCTTTTAGAGCCTCGGTTTCCACCGATAGTTTCGGCTTCCATTCGGTAAACTGTCACAGCTCTAAATTTCAACCGAACGGACAGACGTTCTGCTGCCGTCCAAGTATGTTACTGTGGAAATGGTGGGACCAAGGAATGTGTGAAGAAATTTGGGTGGAATATGGGATGATAGAATGTTGTTAGTGAAGTGTGATATGACGCTCCGGTGACGAGGTTTTGTGAAGACATTGATGAATCTTGGGTTCTAAATTTTTAATAAGGTGAATAGATTTCTTTGGTTTGTTTTTATTAATCAGCTAATTGTAGTGTTGGTTAGTTTGGGCTGATATTACAGATTTCCAAATAAGATTATATCCCACTTCAGTAGTCATTTCGAGGGGTGCTGTGCTGTATGGTAATGGAAAATAATTTGCAATGATTCCAGTGCATTCCATAACGCATACGTTGTGAAACTAACTGAATTTTAAAATTGTCAGGATTGCGTTATATTGTGTTTATATCTATTTGGTTTTTATAGGTAAAATGACTTTCAGCCCTCGTCCCGTTTAATGGACTTGTGGTTCTTGCAGGAAGGAATAAGAACTGAAGCGCTTCCTATTTAGTATATTTTTTCGAGCGTATAAATAATCTAGGAAATAAATCACGTAACGGGCGAGGCAGTCTGTTCGTCCTGCAGACACATGAATGCAGGTACATTTTAAAGTTTATAAGGACCCTGGTCACGGAACGAAGCAGCAGCTACAAGTTGGGTGTCATCTAGATACGTTGTGTACGTTGCTACACTTCCGGTGTTGTGGGCGCGGAACATCGCCTTATTTCTTTGTAGATGCTGACATCTGTTGGAGAAGATGAGAAGTGGGTCGCCGTGGAAGAAGTCTCTCTGACTGAATCACTAGGTTTGACGTCTGCGTGCACTGCTTGCTGTACATAATTGTTTTTAACGTTTCCTCTTCGCATCGCACAAAGGAGCTTACGTAAGGAACCACCTTAAACTGTTAGGTTATCCCTTGAAAACATAGCCGGAGATGAAACAGGCTTTATACTAGTAAGAAATACGGACATGTTTGAACAGTTCACATTCCAATCGGAGGTTCCGGCCAAACAAGGACTGCTGACGACAGCCACATATGACCTGGTTTATAACGAGCTCAAATACGCTTTCAGCTGCTACAGCTCCGTGTTTATTTCAGAATCGCATAAATTTATGCTCAGCAGAGAGTGTGTATTACTAACCTGTACTACATCAAACAGTAATTCGTATTCATACGTCATGCTACAGTCAAATAGATTCAAGAACCACACACCTCTACCTGCTACGGAAACCCTGCGAGTGGCAATGGGGGGGGGTTCAACAACTGCACAGCATTCTATTGTTTTAGCCCACGTCGTTAAATGCGCCCGGAGAGGGTTATGATTATGATTTCTAGCACCGGCGCTTTATGAGTTCGTTTGTCAATCCCGTATCGAAGCAAAATTAACCAAGGCTACACTACAAGTGTCAAGCCTTAACTTTAGTTCCCTAGAGACATACTGAATCGCTGGTAAAAGACTGTGGACCTTGCGATGAAGAGTGCAGCCCTCTTCTTATCCTGCAAAGGTGTGCGACAATCATTGATGTCTTCATGTTACCGTGACGTAGCACAGTCTTCAGGTGTATGACGCTGTATTGGCTGGCACATATACACCAAGCACGCGGCGGCGTGTCGCGGAAGAAGGCAGTTTTCCACATCACCCGTGTCGAAACCTCATTTTCGCAGTCTAGACTCTAGTCATCGTCTTAAGGTGCAGATGATATAGTCCTACACCTACCATACCGTAACGAGACGTAAGAATGTGTTGTCCGTAGGGGCTGCAACGCAGAAATTCGGATAGTGCATAGGTTACTGCAAACTTATATATCGGAACATAATGTAGTAAGAGACCAGAGTCACTCAACCCTCTGTCTGGATACATTAAGTTCATATTCACATATACAGGCTTATCACAAAAATAATAACAAGCCGTATGTGAGGACCTAATTGTACTTCATACCTTGCGTCATACCGGCCGGTCATATCAGCCTGGGGGAAAACACATTATTTAAAATAAATATACAAACAATTCCAACTACGTGGTCATTAAATGTGCCGACTGTTCAAACAGTAAGAGGAAAAATACGTAATAGGATTATTGCAAAATACTTAGGCTTACAGCCGATCAACTTATCTGTTCTCAGCCTATTGGCCCAATAACTGTGAATGATTTTTGAAGCGCTTTCGCAAAATTGCGAAAAAGACCATTAGCTTCGTTATGCCTGTCCGTCCGTCCGTCCGCATGGAACAACTCGGCTCCCACTGAATATATTTTCGTACAATTTGATATTTGGGCATTTTTAGAAAATCTGTAGAGAAAATTCAAGTTTCATTAAAATCGGAGAAGAATAACGGTACTTTACATGAAGACCAGTATACATTTTGGATCATATTTCGCTCACTTCTTCTTAGAATGAAAACTCTTTCAGACAAAAGTTGTAATGTCAAAAAACACATTTCATGTCCAAAAGCTATATTTTTTTTTTCGAAAATCGTACCGTTTGATAGAGGTCGAAAAATACTGTAGAACCGTACAGGCCACAGGTGACAAAATGGCACATGCGCATTGCACTCTGGATACATAAGGCTATTAGTACACACTCAGAACATGTAATGTTTATTACTTTTCCACTGCAACAATGGTTGCACGAACTCGCCTCAGTGTTACGTTATACGTACATTACCTGTCTTGTTTATTCTTACAGCTAGTATTGAGATATTCATACTTTGCATTAAATAGATAATAAACTGTTCTAAAGGTCATTGCAACGTGCAGCAGAGGAAGCGCAATGCACGGCTGCTACCTTTACGCGACACTGCACTGCGTTCATAGCTCTATAGTCTATACACATAAACTAACAACATTATGCCTATGTAGGCTCTTTTAATCTGCAGGTTCTTAAACGCGACATCGGAAGACAAAGTACTCTCAGCCAAACGGCAGTAAGCATTCCCCGCACACGAACCTTTCTCAACTTTAACGTAAGCGTACTTCTGGTCTGTTACTGCAGCCGTTACTGCCGCTCTCACACATCGCATTTCCAACGGACCTGTTAGGTACCTTCCTGTTATGATTTTGTCGTCCCTTCTGGCGCCCACACTCGAGGCTTCTGTCACGTTTATCTGCCAGTTTATGTTGTCGGCGACGAAACCAACTGGTGGCATTTTTTTAAATTCGAATTAGGCAATGGAAGTTCCGCTGAACGTTGCTGAGCCGATTTTAAGCCACATTAATCAATCCACAATATAGCGTAGGTTACTTAAGGCCGTAGAGTTGCTACTCCATGCAGGCTACACCGTAACGCTTCCACGGCTTTTGTTGAAATGTGTTACGAAAGACTAAAAGTTGTGAGGCCAATCCGATTTTTAGCCCAACTAAATCACACTATAGCGTAGTTTGCTTCAGGCCATAAGTGGACTGATCCATGCAGCCGACAAACTTCCCACATACTTCACTGATATTCGATTTGAGAAACTAATTAATTTGCAGTTCATCATTCAAATTTCAGTTAGGCTTAATACATGTTAAAGGAAGTCTTTCGTAATTTTGTGTATCTCATCGAGAAGTACATACTTTACAGACTTGCCAATTCCCTGCTCCACCTTCGTCAGTACGACTCTTCACTTCAGCATTCCGTATGGCCTCGTGTCAGTTATAGATAGAAACACATAATCACCAAATTACTGTATTTCATTCACCAGAGTCACACCGCGACGTCGGTGTTCCGGCTCTACTGCGCTATTATTAGAGTCGTCGCCCAAAATTTACACGAAAATTCTGCCGACTTAAAATGTATTATTACTGAGTAACATTCATATTATGATAAATTCATTTGAACCAAAATTTTCAACACTGTTAATACTGGCAGAATTTTCACATAATATCTGTCCCACGACGTGGGCCGGGATAGTGTAGTCGGTGTAGCGTCTGGCTACGGGCTGGACGGTCCGGGGATCGAATCCCGGTGGGGACGGGATTTTCCACACCCGCCCAAACTGGGCCTGGGACCCAGTCAGCCTCCCATAGAACGGGTACCGAGTCTCTTTCCGGTGTAAATGCGGCGGAGCGTGGACCACCCACCCCATCTAGTGCCGAGGTTAAAGAAAGAGTAGCGCTGCACATCTGCTCCCCGTCTGTGCCTTCAAAGCCCGTTCCAGGTTGAACTTCTTGTATGTGTGCGGCGACACTGATGCTGACAATGTCGTAATATATAACATCGGTAAATACACGGATTATTTGTTCGTATATGCAAGTATTGTAGCCCGAGAGGGATGGTGTGACATTACGTGGTCACTGAATATTTACGCCATTAAACCCAAAAGTTTTTAAGAGACAGCTGACAGGTACTGGGGATTCCGGGCTCCTGGGATGTAACTGTGCGGTCTTGAATATGTGATTGCAGACGTTTCGAAAGAACGTGTGGCCTTCATCTTGAGGGGTTGAAGGCCCATTCTTCGTAGACGCATTGTTACATCCCACAGTTTCCTGCTGTACTGTTACACTGCTATGAAAACTTCAAAACACGCTTCATAACTGTTATCGGCGAAGGACGACACTGAAATGCAGCCCGCAGCATATTAGGCATACCCTAAGCTTTA
>Ga0131853_10021616_pt1 | contig 11669 bp, 10 predicted proteins | sample TergutLab28metaG_FD_92764 | JGI IMG/M metagenome (GOLD analysis project Ga0131853, IMG submission 92764) | Labiotermes labralis P1 segment gut microbial communities from Petit-Saut dam, French Guiana - Lab288 P1 (version 2) (version 2) | ecosystem: Host-associated > Arthropoda: Insects >...
TGTGGGTATATGGACTGGATTGGGCTGGCCCAGGATGGAGACAGGTGGCGGACGCTTGTGAGTGCGGTAATGAACCTTCGGGTTCCGTGAAATGCGGGGAATTTCTTGACTAGCTGCAAACCAATTAGCTTCTCAAGAAGGACTTTGCACCATGGAGTAAGTAAGTAAGTAAGTACTTACAAGTACGTTTATTTCACAGATCCACGGTTACGCGCGCTTGCGTCCTCTCACGGTTAAATGCAAGTTTGTAGACAATTATAAACGCGTCCTTTGGATAATCCTGTCTTTTAATTTTTCCTTGTCATGTCCTTTGCCCTTTTTTTAGGCCATGCCAAAGAAGCCCAAGCTCCTGTTTATTGTGCCATTCCTTGAGTCTGTGATGAAGTTTTTACAAATTATCCCTGATCCCAACTCAAGGACCACTCTTCAGTTGCCTCCTATATCTGCGCATTCAACACTCGCTCAGTGTGATTACTTAATATTTTAACCTCGAAGCAACGTGCTCTCCGCCATTAAGTATGCGTGTTTTCTGAAAGTGCTTCGAACTGTAAGAGTGCTGGACAGGTCTCCCATACCCTGACCTGTCAATGTCGACAGTAGTAGAAGAAATTTCCACTTTTCGTGCGGCTGAAAAACATCTCCAACTGAACCAACTAGAGCAGCAGGTGGTAGATCAAATCAGTATGTGGGTTAGTTTAGTTTATGGAACCCAAGCAACTGCACTCAATCTCTGTAACGTTGTACAGATTCAAACTGCTGTTTTTCTTTCTGCAAGACTCGAAAAGGCTTCTTCCAGATGATACTTTTTTTTTTCAACTCACAAGTGTCTGTTAAAATAATGAACTATAAAACCAATCACCGCAGCCTGCTAATTGTGTTCGTAGGAGGGTGAAGGCCAAGATTTTGTGCATTGCAACAAATCTTAGTTTATATTCCCTTCCAGCTCTTGGAAGAGAAGTATCGCTCAGAGTCACAACCATTTTAATTCTTGATAGTATGATGTTTAAAATTGTCAGTAATAATATAATTTATCTACTTTCAGTCATCAGAGATAAGACACTCTCAGGAATGCAAGTGGTTACGTCCTTGTAAGACAAAAGAATTGCCTCTATCTGCATTTTAGAAAAGGTGTAGACTTGCAGGTTAGCTGAGTAATCACGTAACATTACCGAAAGAATCAGGGTAGATTAAGGCAGGAAGCTTCTCTAAAGCATTAGTAACTCAGTACGTATTAGTTACATAACATCGTATCCTTGACGACCGAAACGTGACTCACCACTGTCGTGCAAACACCAAATTTGATACAATTCTCCCATGAATTTTTATTATTTTAAATAATTTATGACATCTATTCAATATAAAGGATGTCCATGTTACAATGGAGAAGGTGTATGAAAAGAAAACCATTTTTAATAGTGTTTCAGTCTCTGCGGAGCGCCTCTCAAAATAAATCTCTCCGTCCATTTGTCCATATTCTCATGTAACAAATACAGAACAGCTGGAGGGAGGTTTATAAATAGGGGTGACATCTTGTTCACCAGGTCGCCCAGGCGACAAAAGTTTGCAAGGTGGCTCCGAATATTTGTCAGCGTGGAAATTGCTTCATTTAACAAATATGATGCTAGAATTTTGAGGTGGATCCTACAGTTTTGGAAAATTTGTGTACATGTACGGGTTTGTTTATAATATTCCAAGTCAGAGAGTGTTAGGTAAAGTGGTGGAAGTGTTTTAATTTTCACTCAAGTGGGAGACGTTTGGACAACGCTTAACAGGGAGATCTACGTAACTTTCCCGCGAATCTTGAAATTTCTCAGTGAGTATTTGCAAAAATTAAGTAATATGCGAACACACTTGGAAAAGGAGAATACATTCATTAACGCCCGATTGTATTCGACTGTATATAGTCTGTTGCTTGCGCGTTGGCGTTACATGAAAGTTACTTATTTACGCCCGGGCCGCTTTGACCTCTAGGAAAGAGCCGTCGGTAAACATTAGGTTGGATACTGAAAGATCACCGATTAATGCTAGAAGCTACTAGGAAGGCCCTTGCCTCTGGCATAGATCAGAACCCTGTCCTCCAAACCGTAGCGCAGACGTACACGATCTGAGGAAAGCAGCTGATCCGCCCGCTAGCCGTAACATGAATCATGTCGACAAAGTGCCTAGTAGGGTAGGCGCTGTGTGTACGCGCAACAGGAACTCCTGTGACTCTAATTACATCTTTCTGCGCATGGCTGACGGTCCCTGCGCAACAAATGACGTGGTGGCCTCTGCTGAGTGCACGTGAAGTCCACAGTTTTCCGACTATGATGCTGACAGTATAGCAGCCGCAGCCACAGGAACTGAAGGTTCACGTAAAATTTTACGTTGCCAGACATGACACTGGAGCAGCGTGGCCCACACTTCGCTCCCAAACAGATGCAGACCTTACCTGTCGCACATCGCGTAGTTAATTGATTTTCGTCTTATTTTTGTATTGAGAGGAAAAAGAAATGGAAAAAGAAGTTGGGAGAAGAGGAAGTTCACACCTATACAAATATATTGTTGTTCTGTTAGTTGTTTAAGTTACCGCAATTGTTGCTGCTTTGGTTTGTAAAGTGTGCTTTTGGCGATGTTTGTTTGGCAACAATGAGGGGTTAGCCCAAGATTTAATTGCTGTTACTGCAGCTCTGATATATACGAGTGCACGAGTGTTATCAGCCCATATCGCACCTTTTGTCTTACTTTAGTGCCTGTCTTTAACCTGAGCGCTACCCCTTATCAGAAAGTCACTATCCTCACTACGTACATCATGGTTACAGACTTGTGACATCGCGTACTTTGGTTTGTAGCTACTAACTTTTTGGGGGTGAGGGGGAATGACTGCCTTACTTTTCACGGCTCTCTGAAGATGGCAGCAGAAATTTTTTTCGACATCTAGACACGTATCGATTGAATTACGCGATGCCACGTACCAGAAAACGGTAATATTTACTTGCACCATTATGAAAAATTTGTTCTCACCAACTGTCTTTATATCCAGGCCCCTAACACATCGAATCCCGGTGGTAGCTATATTTTCCCCAAACCTTCTGACCGGCCCTGGCACTCACCCAGCCTCCTGTGCAACGGGTGCTCGGTACCTTTTCCGCGAATGGGCGTGACGTTGACCATCCCTATCTAGCGCTGAGGTTAAAGAAATAGTAGAGCCATACCTCTACACCTTTCTCTGGGCCTTCGTGAACTGTTCCAGGGTGAAATTCACTTTTACCTTTACAGCATTTGCAAAGGATAGAATGTACACCTTTTTATACACTGTGACCTGTTATTGTCACTATTAATTATGCCATTGCCAACAGTTGTTATTTAATTTATTAGTCTTACAATTTATTGTTTATTAAGCTTAACTGTACTTACATTCTGGACTCGGACACTTGTAAGTACGGTGATTACAAATTCGGTTTACATAAATGCTAGGGTGTGTAACTACCAGCTTTTCAGTAGACTCGACACATGTTTGTATCGCGATAAGGCTGTATACATGTGTTACTGGAAGACAGCAGTTTTAATATCGAGCTGCCAGGTAATTTGACAAGACTTTGTGGTTCTTCTTAGCTTCTTCTGGTGAATGGTGTTATATCAGACATTTATCTGGTTATTCAAGATCAGACATCGCCTTCGATTCAGCGGCAATCGCGCTTCATACTCGAGAGGTCTCCAGATCGAGTCTTGACGCTTCAACGGGCTATTTTGACAGACGTTTTCGTGATTTTCTCTGCCTTATGAGGCAAAAATCGACATATCACTACCCGTTGTTTCATGCAGTTTTGAATTCGTGACTGACCCAGTGTCCTACCGCTCGACGCTACGTGGTTTAAGTTATTTAGGTCGTCGTAAAATAGCCACACATAAACAAGAACCATTTCACGTAACTCGTGCCGTATAGACGACGTATTAAGCCACCCCAGATCCATCAAATCGAAGGGTTCGCGAATCTCAATTTAGGAGTCACTGCTGTGAGGAAGAAATGTAATCATTATTCCTGAGGTATGGTCAATGTCATTGCTCCAAATCCTTACAATGTAGCATAATCCCGTGTAAAGTATTGTGTTACAGAGGCACAATACGGCTTCTTGAAGCTTAGGTCTGCATTCCGCGTTTATACCAGAACCCTCGCACGTGGCCATGATGGGTGCGTTACAATGCTTCATCTGTTGTTTACGTCATCGTCAGAGCACCAGTATCCATTTCCAAAAGGTGCACCTCTTCCCCCTCTCCTAGAGAGGTCATTGGCGGTCAAGAGTAGAGCCCCTAACCACTACCGGCCATTGTTTATTTCTTCGTACACCTGGTGTCATCCCCTTTCCTTTTTACACAAATGTCAACCCTTTCATAATAAAAGAGGCTGCAACACTTGCATCAACAATGGACCCCAACACTAGGAGGTGTGTCTCGAACAGAATATATCTTTATGCAGTCTTCGGCCGAGCGCATGCGCGTCCCGAAAATGATGATCTGGACAAATAGGGTAGCAAGCTTCGAAAGCTGTTGAATTAATGATAAGGGCATGAGGAAGTAATGAGTTCACTGTCAGTTCACTATCAGTTCACTCTTAGTTCACTGTTGGTTCACTATCAGTTCACTGTAAGTTCACTTTCAGTTCACTATTATTTCACTTTCAGTTCACTATCATTTCACTCTCAGATCATTTTCAGTTCAAAGTTCACTGTAAGTTCACTGTCACTGTTCTGTAGTTCACTCTCACTTCGCTGTCAGTTCATTATCAGTTCACTATCAGTTTGCTGTCAGTTCACTATCAGTTCATTATCAGTTCACTATCAGCTCATTATCAGTTCACTCTCATATCAGTATCAGTTCACTGTCATTTCACTCTCAGTTCACTGTCAGTTCACTCTCAGTTCACTGTCAGTTCACTATCAGTTCACTGTCGGTTCACTCTCAGTTCACCATCGGTTCGCTGTCAGCTCACTATCAGTTCACTGTAGTTCACTGTCAGTTCACTCTCAGTTCACTGTCAGTTCACTCTCAGATCACTATCAGTTCAATATCAGTTCAACATGAATTCTGAAACAGTCTGTTTGACATTTGGACCAAATGAATTATAATAATAAAACCAACTGTCTTCGTGCATAAGAGTCGTTCTTGAAAAGGCAGTAGTTCTTCAGCTGATAAAAAAGTCTACATTTTATGGAAATTTAAGTTTCATTACCCTGTTTACGTCAGCCCACCATTTGTCCTTATCCTGAGTCAAATAATCCAGCTTCCAGTCTCTCATCCTATCTACTAAAGATCCTTTTTAATATTGTGCTTCTATCCATATGTCGGTCTTCTCTGCAGTTTGCTTCTTTTAAGTTTCCCCACCAAAACCTCGCCTACATTTCTCTTCTCTTCCTAACGTGGCACATGCCCCTACCCTCTCAATCTCCTTGATTTGATTACCCGACTTGTGTTTGGTGGAGCGTACAGAAGCGTGATGCTATGCATTATGAAATCTTCCCCATCCTCGTCTTTACTTTCACCCTCCCAGGTCCATACACCTTCCTCAGCACCCTATTCTCAAATACCCTCAGCTTATAATCTTTCCTTAATATGGGCGACCAGGTATCACACCCGTACAAACTAAGAAGCAAATTTATATTTTTATATATTTTCAATTTTACGTTTTTAGATAGCAAACGGGATAGCAAAAGATTCTGGAATGAATGATAGCAGGCATTCCCAGAATTGTATCTGCTTTCTAACTTTTGGTGCAAGCAGTTTTGATTTTAATGTCATTCACAAACTTTTGAAATTATAAATCGTAATGACCTTTCAGCATGGCACGCCATCACTAATACACTATATTCCCGACTGAAGAATAAAGTCCAACTAGATGCCGCTTATTACTTTATTACGCTTATGTTAGGCTCAACATGTTTCGGGCACCATTATGCCCATCATCAGGAGCTCACAACGATAGCGTTGGTTACCACGTAGGCCGTCTGGTTTTCGAGTTACTGCTGGTTGGAAGTTAAGTGCTGGCAGGATGGATGAGTGTCCGGACCGAAGGCTGTGTTACAGCCTTCGGTCCGGACACTCGACACATAAACTTCCAACCAGCAGCAACTCGAGAACCAGACGGTCTATGTGGTAACCAACGCTATCGTCGTGAGATCTTGATGATGGGCATAATGGTGCCCGAAACATGTTGCGCCTAACATGAGCATAATAAAGTAATAAGTGACGTCTAGTTGGATTTTATTCTTCAGTTATCAAGATGATGCACGGTCCAGTACACATCAAACACTATATTCCCCTTTCCCTTAAGCACAGAAGTCCTATCCTAGTTGATGATTTTCATTTCCTTGTCCATAGGAAACTGCATGATTCTCTACTCAGTCAGTGCCTCCCTTATCCCAGCTTACCTTTATTGGCCCCACCAGATCCAACCTACACTTCGCCAGCTCTTTTAAAACCATCTTCAGTGACCCAGACTTGTATATGTCCCACATTCCATGTTCCAAATCTCATGTCCACTGCCCACTGCCTGGGTCGTACCAAAGAATACACCCAAATCTGAAGACCCAATGTAACACTTCGTCACGTGTTCAGTTTTAAGTTGATCGCCGTGACTGCTTATTCATTAGGTCTATATTCACAGGTACCCTACATATCTGGAGCCCGTGTCCGTTAGGCACGCCCTGCGAATATGTCATCCTGTAGAGGCAAGGAACCCGCTTAACGTAGAACGTGCTTTAAAAAATAAGAAGTAATAAACAGATAAGAGGCGCTAATAATTTCATCATTTTATATTTTCAGTTTTTCACCGTGCATATTCACATATATTCATATATATTCACCAACACATGCGCAATTTTTAAATGACACTATAAAACTTTAATTTGTTAAAATAGTTAGTTCGCGGTGGAAACTTTTCTCTTTCTTTACGAAATTCCTTACGCTCTGGCTTTTAAGATACGGTGAAAGGGTTGATTGTGGGAGACGAGCGGAAAGGACAGGAATTTAACAATCGTGATACGAACCGTCTCATTGTTTGTTTCGAGGAAATAAGGGAACCCATGAAAAGCATTTAAGGTAGTAAGTGTGCTTTCGAATGTGACGGTTAGGTAATGTTTCAATTAGTGTAGCTTTATGTTATGATCCATTGTTTAATTTTAACTGTCACAAATGAATTTTAATTCGAAACCGTCGTCATTGTTAGAGAACCGTGTTATTGCTTTTTATATAATTGTTGTGAATTACCAAGGAAAAGAACATGGGGGAACGATGTGTAGTTGGTTTTTATATCCTTTCATAATTTTTCTTTCAAATTACGTTAATAAACCTTAATTAGAACCCGTTAACGTAACTGAGGAAATATACGTTTTAATGCAATGAGAATCTCGTAAGGAATAATCAGTTTCGTGGCTAGTACCGGTGTCCACGCAAAATACATATATTTTTTGTTCACTGCAATACGGGTGTGTGGTTTAGACAGCGGAGTTACCAGTTTTTTGAGTGCTTCCAATTTCAGATCGTTACGTCCAAGCATATCGCGTAGGTTAAGGCCCGTTACCCACTGGACGTCATCTCCAAGGCTAAAAGCCATGATGAACAGTTCGGGAAGCAAGAGATTTTCTCTTCTCCAAAACGTCCAGACGCAGTATGGAGTCCGGCCAGCCTCCCATTCAAAGGACACCAGGTTCCTGTCCCAGGCGTAAAGCGTCCAGGGCTTGAAGTTGGCCGCCCCATCTACCGCCAAGGTTAAGAATGCGCGACGCTATGCTTCTGTACCCCCCTCATGGCGTGGACCGGGACAACTTTACTTGATAAGCAATTTCATTATTGCAGTGAAGTTTATTTTAAGAAATATGCTGGCAATAATTCAGTAATTCCCTTCTTTTTGGTCAACAAACGTAGAGTAGTATTGTAGTAGCCTATCGTCGTAAACAGGGTCAGTAATTTTTTGACGTTTTGCTGACCGTGCATCTCAGTGTATTTATTTCAGTATTTAACCAACTTGATGCACAAAATTTGTTTCACAATATGTTTAAGTATAATGCAATTTTGACCTCCCGTTGATGAGCACATATGCTCGAAACATGTAGAGGCATGAAATAAAACTTATTTTGAAACAAATTTTGTGCATCAATTTGGTTAAACACTGAGATAAAAAGCGTCAGTAATTTCATGATTTCACTGCAGTTCATTATACGGAAGAATCTTTCGAGGATCGGACACTCTGTTATGAGAACATAAATTTACAATTACATCCACACACTGTCTTATTTATTGGGACAGAGAGATGTTATTATCACTGCTTTACAATGAAATAAACTTGTCCTCCTTCCATAAACATAATTTTTCCTTTTTTTCTCCTGTTTGCAATGTTTCGGAACTCTTCGTACATTTACGTCTCATCACTGTGTTACATTCCTACCTCAAATTGGGATCGAACCCACACTCCCAGTCTTCCCTTGAGCATTCGACTGTTTTGCCAGTTTTCATTTCCTAGTTTTTATTCAGTTCGTTAAGTCGCCTGGTTATAAATAATACAGTTCCTCATTAACAATTCATCTTGTGACCCCACAATTCCTATATCAGTTCGGTTGGAATATACATCACTGGAACAAGCTGCACCTAACGTAATTCAGTTAAACACTGAAAAATAAGTGCTGAGAAGCCCGGCCTGCAGCAGTGTGACGTTTCAAGTTACAGAATTAAAATTACCGGACGAAAACGTTACCTTATATTAAGATTGATTGCTGGTTTATACTCCACACCGAGCAATTGGAAAAGGTGGTGACTGCGCGCCAGTTAGTTCTGTTCTACGTTTGTGTGTTTGCCCAAGGTCATCGACCGTAAATAAACCACATAGTCTTCGCGTGTGTATGTGTGTGTTCGTGTGGAAATAACATTCGTTGATGAAAATTCCACGTTACCTTTTCCTATTGTGCCGACCGACGCTGCCATATTGCTCAGTATCAAAAACTGACGGTCAGGGGCAAGACACAGGGAGAGACGGGTCGAAGGGTGCTGGGGACGCCAAGGTCAGGAGAAGGGTCAATGGGTCGTAGTAGTAGAAGATATTTTCATTCCTTGATAATCGTTGTGCCGACACAGTGGCCGCGCGGTCTGAGGCCTAGGCCTATGGCCGCTCGCTTGCTGGGATTGAGGGTTTGAATCCCGCCAGAAGTATGGATGTTTGTCTGTTGTGAATGTTGCGAGTTGTTGCAGGTAGAGAGCTCTGCAACGGGCTGATCACTCGTCCAGGGGAGTCCTACAGACTGTGAGTATGTCATTGCTTGTGATCACGTGCAACAGTGACCTGCTCTTGACTGTTAACATTATTTAGTCATCTTTCTTTATTTGGTTCTATTAGTGTATTCAGTCACATATTTCAAGTTAGCCCAATTACATTATTCTGTTATATTTTCTACAGTTGAGTGTATTGCATTATTTAGTTATATTTGTTTCAGCTGGCTCTATTAGATTATTCTGGACACTGGTTAATATGAAGGGAATACTCAACAGAACAACAGTGATTACGCATATCCGTCTAATTGAACAGGAAACTTGTGAAAGTAAAGTTTGTACTTGATGGAATTCTGTGAATGAACTGATATCATAGAAATTGCAATGATGTAATAGAAGATATTTTACTTTCACGTTGGTAAAGGTAAAGTGATCCCGTTACAGGCCCGGTGTGGCCCAGAGGGTGGATAGAGTTATAGCTCTACTCTTCCATGATCGCGGCACTAGAAGGGGGTGAGTGGTCAGCAGCACCCCACGACCGCACTTTACCCCCGGCAAAGACCCGGTACCCACTGTACTGGAGGCTGGTGGGCCGTAGGGCCGGTCTGGACGGGCGGAAAATCTCGTCCCAACCGGGATTCGATCCCCAGACCTCCAGCTCGTAGCCAGTCACTATACCGACTGAGCTACCCGTTTCACACTTTCACTTTGATATATCGAAAACACACACGGCTGTTTATATTTAACTGTGAAACGCAACTGTTTAAATGACGTATTTCCTCTTATATTGCATAAGAGAATAGAACAATTACCTGTCATGGCCAATTACATTATATACTTTATATATTCGGGTCACTAAGATTTTATTGAAGAATCACTGATTTATTGTTAAGAGGTGACAAATGTGACACCATGATGCTTCTTATTCTGCATCACGCTGTCGTATTACCAACTTCACAAGACGTAAATCTCGTACGGATTAAAACAAAATCGCGGATTTTATTGCAAGCAGGTTGGTATACACATTAAACAAAACGAGCCTCCACTATCAGCTGTTACAGGGAGAGAGCACGGCTTTGTGTGTTCCTAGGCACATCCCTATTAGACTAGTTAGTTTAGTTACTGTATTTTGACGTTCAGATGACCGTGCATCGTGATAAATTCTTATAACAAAACCAACTAGATGCACTAATTTCTCAAATGTATTTTTAGAATAAAACTCTACATGTTTCGGACAGTTCCTCTGCCCATCATCAGGAGTTTTTCACTGTACACACTTTAATGGTATATGTCAGCTAGCTGTCAGCAAACCTGTATGACATATACCATTGCTGTGTGTACAGTGAAAAACTCCTGATAATGGACGCAGGAACTTTCCGAAACATGTAGAGTTTTATTGCAAAAATAAACTTGAGAAATTATTGCATCTAGGTGGTTTTATTATAAGAATTTAGTTACTGTAATTTTTTACTCCGTTTGTATTTACAGCCAGTCCAGCAATGAAACGTGCTTTGTACAAAATAATACACACATTGACATGTAAAAGTTCTTGGATGCCATTAACCAGAATGACCAAACACTGGTTTAAATGTAGGGCTTAACAAGACAAAGAAAGTACTATAAACGTAACGTGGAAGTGCTTTCGCGTAAACATTACTGCCATGCAAAAGCAGTAAGTGTTACACATTTTCAGTGTGTGTCTGTGGCCTTAGTTATTCAGCATGCAAAGCACATGCCCCATATTGTCATCTGTAGCCTTTCTGGCTCTACCGAATTTTTTCACATTATCTCATTAACGGCACAATTTTAGAATAAAGTTGCTGGATATAAAATGTGTGTTTTGATTTTCTGTACAATTTTGTCTGAAGCATTTCTCATTCTTAGAAGTACTGAGCGAGATATTATCATTAATGTATTTAGGTCTTCATGAAAAGTATCCTTTATTCTTGTCGGATTTTAATGAAACTCGAATTTTCTCTACAGATTTCTTAGAATGCTCATATTTAAAATTTCATGAAATCCATTTGGTGAGAGCCGAGTTCTTCCATATGGACGGCTGACAGTCACAGAAACAGACATGTCGAGACCAATAGTTGCTTTTCGCAATTTTTCGAACGCCCCTAAAATTTTGTTTTTTTGTGTAATTTCTATATGCGTACCTTAGGCAATTCTGCTTATATATCTATCGCAATTCGATTGTTTGCAGCGTGCGTTGATGTTCATGAATGAAGAAAAAGAAGTACTGTCCAAGCATAGTTGTAAGTTCGGACACCGTACTCAACAAAGTGTTCTGACCTCCTAAGTACACATCGGCTAAATGATCTGTACTCCTCACCCAATATTGTGCGGGTGATAAAATCGAGAAGAATGAGATGGGCTGGGCATGTGGCGCGTATGGGTGAGGAGAGGGGGGTGTATAGGGTCTTGCTGGGGAA
>Ga0131853_10021618_pt1 | contig 11667 bp, 8 predicted proteins | sample TergutLab28metaG_FD_92764 | JGI IMG/M metagenome (GOLD analysis project Ga0131853, IMG submission 92764) | Labiotermes labralis P1 segment gut microbial communities from Petit-Saut dam, French Guiana - Lab288 P1 (version 2) (version 2) | ecosystem: Host-associated > Arthropoda: Insects >...
CTACTACTACTAATATTCCAAGTGATATTATTACTACTGTTAATGCTAGTACTGTCGCTACTACTACTACTACTATTCCAAGTGATATTATTACTACTGTTACTGCTAGTATTATCGCTACTACTACTACTACTAATATTCCAAGTGATATTATTACTACTGTTAATGCTAGTACTGTCGCTACTACTACTACTACTACTATTCCAAGTGATATTATTACTACTGTTACTGCTAGTACTATCGCTACTACTACTACTACTACTACTACTACTATTCCAAGTGATATTATTACTACTGTTACTGCTAGTACTATCGCTACTACTACTAATAATAATAATATTCCAAGTGATATTATTACTACTGTTAATGCTAGTACTGTCGCTACTACTACTACTAATATTCCAAGTGATATTATTACTACTGTTAATGCTAGTACTATCGCTACTACTGCTGCTACTACTACTACTACTACTGTTACTGATACTGATACCGCTACTGCTACTACTATTATTACTGCTACTACTACTGCTAGAAATTATATTAATACTGCCACTGCTGCTACTGCTAATACTGCCACTACTACTGCTACGACTACTACTATTTTTACTATTATTAGTATTACTACTAAAACTAAAAACTAAACTCCGTGGCCTTAGTCCGCGCGCGAAATATACCTATTATAACTATTACTACTACTGCTTGTAATACTATTACTACTGCCAATACTGCCATTACTACTGCTGCTACTACTACTACTACTACTACTAACAATTATATATATGTCGAAATATAAATCTCTGCATTAAAAACGTAATTTTTAGTCTGAATTATTTTCAGGTCTCCATTATTAAAATGTGGGGACCACGGTAGCACAGTGGTTAAGGTGCTGTATTACAAGTCAGAAGGTCGCTGGTTCGATCACAGCTGGTGTCAGTGGATTTTTTATTGACATAAAATCCTCCCGATCGCATTATGGCCTTGAGGTCGACTCAGCCTCTAACAGAAATGAGTACCAGGAGCATTTCCTTGGGGTAAAAGCGGCCGGTGCGTAAGGCTGACAACCTTACCACCATCCTGATCCGTTGTCACGAATTCTGGGATCCTTAACTTCCTGGAACCCTCTGGGCCTGTCGAGGCCTGTAACGGGACTGCTTTATTATTAAAATGTGACACTATATCTAAATAACCAAATGAATGGGTAAAATCACATATAATTTACACAAATATCCATGCAGGAAACTAAATTGTAGTATTAACTGTTAAGCTTTTGGCGCCGGAATTATATTTTTAATTTTAGCACACCCTGTACATAAAATGTGAATAATACAGGAACCAAATACATTAGAATTATGAAACAAGCTTCATTTTGAAGAGAAAAAAAACGGAGAGTATGTACCATGTTTAAAATATTCAGTACCTACATTTGTTGAATAAATATATAAAATGCAAATTTAGAGGTTAGCGGTGCGGTACGACCACTATAGTTGACATTAGGCGTCAGAAGGTTAATAAACTTACGTCAGTAAATATCATTTTGTGCGTGTCCGCGGTATGGTGTTGTTGTACAGTAAAGTGGTGTAGGTGCGTAGCTACACGTTGCGCCGTATTTTCGGTCTCGGAGTTGGCTTCAGTTACCACGTGATCCCTTGACATTTAACGAAGTCTTCTGTCAAGGTTAAGAACCTACATTTCGTAATGTTTCGGTTGCATGATGTGGTGTGGCGCTTAAAATGAAGACGTCGGATCCGCGTTGCATGTTTTAAAACACGCAAGATAAGGTAAACCGTGCACAGGTCGAATATGTTTCAACATGGTTTTGATTCGGAATCGTCAGGAAATAATTATACTTAGATTTGATTTTATCACAGCGTTGAATACGAAGATTGCTGTCTTCCGGGATGTGACGACTTGCAGTCTGGTAGGAATCTCTCGACTTTCTTACGAATTTTGTGCGTTCATCTACAGGGTCATACAGATGCAAAGATGGGGGCAGTGCATTTATCGGAACCGTCGATAAATTTATGTCAGGCTACACTGCGTCGAATTACTGAAGTCAGCATAACCAGATTTGTGATGTTCGAAGCTTTTAGGCACTGAATATAAAGAATGTATTTTCCTAGCTTATGACGCCGTGTTCTTTGATAGATATGTGCCAAACGTTCGGAGAAACATGCAGGGTTGCTTCCGTGCCCTGAGGACAGAGGCAGTGGAGTCCTCCGTAATGTTAATAATATTCTACCAGGATTAGTGGCGTGAAATTTACAGAAATTACTAAGCCTTGTGTGGTGGCTGTACAATTTGAGGTTTTGCCAGTGTAGCGATCAAGTGCTGGATAGTCCGGGGTTCGACAGCCGACAGGGAAAATGTTTTCTCTTCTCCGAAAGGTTCAGGCCGGCAGTTACGACCAACCAGCCTCCTATTCAATGGATACTGAGACCTCTTTCCCCGAGAAAAGCAACCGGAACGAAAAGTTTACCACACACTTCAATGTACTGCCGAGGTAAAGAATGTGTGGAGCTGTACCTCCCCTCACCATGTGTGCCTTCATAGCATGGACAGGGACTTTACCGTTATGTTCATTACATATGACAACTTACTTAGTTACTTACTTAGTTACTTACTTACCCCAGGGTGCAGAGTCCTTCTTGAGCAGCTAAGTGGTTTGCAGCTAGTCAAGAAATTCCCCGCATTTCACGGAACCCGAAGGTTCATTACCGCACTCACAATCGTCAGCCACCTCTCTCTATCCTGGGCCAGCCCAATCCAGTCCATATACCCACATCCCTCCTCCTGGAGATCCATCCTAATATTATCCACCCATCTACGCCTAGGTATCCCCAGTGTTCTCTTTCCCTCCGATTTTGTTTATGACAACACAACAAAAATGAACAATATTATAATATATATTTTTAAAGTTAAATCAGTAAAACTTCAACTCCTACTTGTTTCCACCAACTTTGGATCATCTTCAGGGAGTACATATCAACTTCATGTGTATGAAAAATAGGCGGGAATTAATTAAATTAATTAAATTCGCGTGTAATAAAGACAGTTTCACACTGCCGTGTGTGGAATTCTACCCGCATATGTGCAATGGAAGCTCCACGTGCTGTCCCCTAAGTTAGTTTGTGTTTGGACTTCATACGTCAGCCATCTGTATACGTGATGACGCACAAAGCTTTGTGACGCGACGCTTCTAACAGTGCAGTTGCATGCTCCAGTGTGCGATAAACATAAAACATTCTTTACGGTCAAAACGGTCAACTTATTTATACCTCCACATGTAAAATACCTTTGGGTGAGTGAGTGAGTGAGTCACACTTCTTTACATATTTTGAGAGGCTTACAACGGTTACTGTATTCTCTGTGTGGTACACGCTGTGGACCCAAAGGAATAATTTTTATAATTGAGACACTGTGAATTCTGTGCGAGGTAAGAACTCATGTTGAAGAAATAGTTGAGCATAAAGCTTGTGGCAAAAAACGGCACAACCAGTTGGCGCACTCCAATGGCTGTAAGTAACGCGTCTATGTTTCTAAGAATAATGCAGCGCTAAGTGAAAGAGACCCTGTGTAGTGCGTGAATATTACACCATTGCTGCATAAGATGGGCACGTGTTTATTATTATTATTATTAGTAGTAGTAGTAGTAGTAGTAGTAGCAGTGGCAGTAGTACTATTAGTAGCAGTAGTAATAGTAGTAGTGGTAGTGGTAGTAGTTAGTATTAGTGGTGGTTGTGATAGTAGTAGTGGAAGTAGCAGTAGTGGTGGTGGTGGTAGTAGTAGTGCTAGTAGTAGCAATAGTAATAGTAGTAATGGTAGTGGTGATAGTAGTTAGTATTAGTTGTGGTTGTGATAGTAGTAATGGCAGTAGTAGTGGTGGTTGTAGTAGTTGTATTACTAAAAGTAACGGTAGTAGTATTAGTAGTGGTAGTAGTAGTGATAGTGGTAGTGGTATGGTAGTATTGGTAGAAGTAATGGTAATATTATTTGTAGTGCTGGTAGTGGTGGTGGTGGTGGTGGTAGTAGTATTAGTAGTATTAGTAGTAGTAGTAGTAGCAGTGGTAGTAGCAGCAGCAGCATTCAGTAACAAACCTCTAAATAGTAGTCGTTTCACGTTGCACAGAGTGATGAATTCTATCAAATTAGAGGTAGTAGTGGCAGCAGTAGTGTTAGTAGTAGTAAGAGTGGTAGTAGTAGTAGTAGTGGTAGTAATAGTGGTAGTAGTAGTAGTAGTGGTAGTAGTATTAGCAGTAACAATAAAGCAAAATATTTTTGATGAATATTTTTGTGTAATGACATGATGATGAAGCCATATCATTTGAAACATTGACTGACTTCACACTTCAAATATCGTACTGTTCTACAATTTATTTATACCGCTTCATATTGCAGCTTGCTTATTGTTTTCTACTTTAAAATTGTTGATGAATTAAATTCTTTATTATTTTAAACTTAATTATATGTGTGAGCCTGGATAGGGCGTAGATGATCCAGGAATCGTAGATCGATTCCTGACAGGGAAAGAGTGTTCTCTCTTCTCTTGAATTCCGGACCAATTCTTGAGCCAAAACAAGCTCGTATTGGTGATTTCAAGCTTCCACCGGGAAGTAAATGAGAACTGCGCACTTCTGGTTTATTAAGCAGCGAATGTTGGTAATTCCTTGACGACGTTTCGGGATATCCTATCGTCCCATCTTCAGGGGTAAATAATCCCTTGCAAATGGGATCGATAGGTTGTCCCGAAACTTCGATAAGAAACTACCACATTTCGCTGCGTAATAACCTAGAAAAGTGCAGTTCTCATGCTCCTATTTTGTGGATACCGGCAGCACTTTTCCGAGGGATAGTGCGGCCAGGGTGTGAACCTGACCGCTTAATTTTATCCACAGTTGATCTATATCTTCATGCTCTGCATAGGGACAACTGTATTATTCTTATATGCAGATTCTCTATTTTAATATACAGCTTTTCTCCATATAGGTGTTAGACCCAACACGTTGTTGAATGCATACGTAGGAAATTATTGTGATATTTGTTACCCTCCCAATCATAAGTATATTAAAGTATTCACCTAATTATTGTGCTATTAATATTCATATGGAATTATGTATTTTTATTGAAACGTCCTATATTCCTTAATATTATTGTTTTCTTTATTTCTCATTGCTGCAGTGTTGGCATTCCTCTCTCCTCTTATTTTGAGCAGTCTTCCACTCTTTTTCTATTTCCCACTTATTTTCATTTGTCTGATATCTATTTTAGTTATTCTATTCTTATTACCTTTAGATAATGCACATAAATAATATCCCGCCAGTTGTGTATCTGGTAGCTACGTAAGCCCGAGTTCCTGATATTCAACGATTGCCAGGTTCTTATTTGGATTTCCTTTCCATAATAGGACGTTGCTAAGCACCAAGTCACGTGGTATGACAAAGAGGATGCGCATATTTCTTATTCATAAATGTTGTATGTTATGTAGCTACTCATATATTCGTATTATATTCGTCCAGCTGGCATACATTACTGTGGGTCCAATTGCAAAGTAATGACGAGTGTCTACGCTAAAGAAATGCAATTCCATTTCATACGCTTGCAAGGGATATACGTCGTTATCGTAGCGAAGAAACGGGAGGGCGGAAAAATTGCACAGTGAGTAGCTTCACGATATATGTTTGTGGGTAGGGATCAGGAAGGTGATCCATTTAAGGAGGAGAGACAGGTGGGTCATGTGGAAAATATAAGAGAGAATTGTATATTTAGGTTTTTGGTGAGAAAACCTGAACACGAGAGAATGCTTGTAAAATACAGCCCTGAATGTGAAATAAATTTAGATTTGAATAAGTGCAGTGGATTGGTCTGGCACAGGATAGAGACAAATTAGGGGTGGGTTGTGAATGCGGTACAAAAGTTTGGGGTTGCATAAAATACCGGAAATATTTAGGGGCATCATCCCCGTTGTGTCATAAACAAGTAGGGAGGGGCTGGGGTTTTCCTCTATATACAGTTTTGTGACCTGAAGATGGTCCACAGTGGCCGAAACATGTCGTCGTCAGCATAATAAAATACGATAAAAGACAATTGTGTTTTGACATAACCCCCCTCCCCCAACGGGGAATCGCTTGTTTAGCAGAATAGCAAATGTTAGCTTCTAAATTGCAGCACAGCAAGATGGAAGTAGCCTTGTGTGTTAGTTACACTGTATAGAGAGTCTAAGGAGCCCGTCCAGCCTACTGAGAATGATTATAAAAAAAGGTAAATCAGTCAGAGGGTTCCAGGAAGTTAAGGTTCCCAGATTACGTGACAATGGCCCAGGATGGTGGTAAGGTTGTCAGCCTTACGCACCGGTCGCTTTTACCCCCAGGAAATACTCCTGGTACTCATTTCTGTTAGAGGCTGAGTCGACCCCAGAGCCATATTGCGATCAGAAAGATTATTTCAATGAAAAATTCCAATGACACCATCTGGAATCGAACCAGCGACCTTTCTACTTGTAGCACAGCACGAGAATGTTTATCCCTGCACCATATTTTTTGTGCACCCGATAAGTGTTCTTCCGTGAACTTCACCACTTCTTGTTCGTTTAGGTGCAATCTGACGTTGCGTTCTTTCCGCACTACCTGTCAATTTCTTATTTTTGATGAATCGTTTTCACACTCAAACTGTGTCTGGTTTATTTCAAATTCGCGTATTCCTAATTTTGTCTGTCAGTGTATTAGTCACAAATACTTCAATAGTGATTTGGCTTCTGTGTGGCCAACCGAGGAATCGCTTTTCAATTCCTGGCAAGGATCAAAGTAATTCCTCGTCTCCAAAGGTTCCAGATCGGCTCTCTGACTGACTCAGGCTCCTATCCAAACACCAGATGGTATTTCCCGCGTGCAAAAGCTGCTTGTACGTGAAGACTAAACCTCACATCCACCTCGTAGTTGATAAAGACGGGTTGGAGCTAACCTCAAGTCCCCCGTATGCCTTCATAGCGTGCTAAGAGACAGATTTACGTACCTAAAATTCTTCTACCCGTAATTTGTGTTTTGTTAATTTTGTCAAAACCAATGTGCCCGCACTGAATTAACAACGCGGGAAATAATGTTCGCAAAACGAAATTTGAAGTGAAGGGCAAGGCTCCATCGTATGTACGGTTATACTCCACTGGAGAAGATTCTGGCCCTTGGTTTTGTTTCCTGTAAATGTGTGTCGAATTAAGAGGCTTGAATCCTCCTTTGAGAAAGTTAAGCAAAGCAGATAATCAACGAAATTTTCTCGGGCATAGAGCCGCGTCAGGTTGTAAAGGTTTTGCCGAAGTTTCGGGAGCTAATTCTGTCCCAAACTCTGCGCTGTGTCATCAGTTTTGGTGCTACCAGACCAACAGCACACCCTGAAAATTGGGACGGAGTTATTTCCGGAAACGTCGGCAAACCTCCACAGTTTATTTGCTAACAAACCACCAGCACACCCTGATGATGGGGACAAAGTTAGTTCCCGAAACGTCGGAAATCCTTTACAGTCTTGATGTTACCAAACCCCCAGTACACCCTGATGATTGAGACGGAGTTATTTCCCGAAACGTCGGCAAACCTTCATTTTTTTGCTACCAAACCACCAGCACACCCTGATGATGGTGACGGAGTTAGTTGCCGAAACGTCAGAAAACCTTCACAGTTTTTTTTGCTACCAAACAACCAGCACACCCTGATGATGGTGACGGAGTTATTTCCCGAAACGTCGGCAAACCTTCACAGTATTTTTGCTACCAAACCACCAGCACACCCTGGTGATGGGGACGGAGTTAGTTGCCGAAACGTCAGAAAACATTCACAGCTTTGGTGCTATCAAACCACCAGCACATCCTGATGATGGAGACGTAGTCAGTTCCCGAAACGTCGGCAAACCTTCACAGTTTTTTGCTAGCAAACCCCCAGCACACCTGATGATGGAGACGGAGTTATTTCTCGAAACGTCGGCAAGCCACAGTTTTTGCTACCAAACCACCAGCACACCCTGATGATGATGATGACGGAGTTAGTTCCCGAAACGTCGGAAAACCTTCACAGTCTTGGTGTTACCAAACCCCCAGTACACCCTGATGATGGAGACAGAGTTATTTCCCGAAACGTCGGCAAACCACAGTTTGTTTGCTACCAAACCACCATCACACCCTGATGATGGTGATGGAGGTAGTTGACGAAACGTCAGAAAACATTCCCAGTTTTTTTGCTACCAAACCCCCAGCACACCTGATGATGGTGAAGGAGTTAGTTGACGAAACGTCAGAAAACATTCACAGTTTTGGTGCTACCAAACCACCAGGACACCCTGATGATGGAGACGGAGTTATTTCCCAAACGTCGGCAAACCTTCACAGTTTTTTTGCTACCAAACCCCCAGCACACCCTGATGATGGTGACGGAGTTACTTCCCAAACGTCTGCAAACCTTCACAGTTTTTTTCTACCAAACCATCAGCACACCCTGATGATGGTGACGGAGTTACTTCCCAAACGTCGGCAAACCTTCACAGTTTTTTTTCTACCAAACCACCAGCACACCCTGATGATGGTGACGGAGTTACTTCCCAAACGTCGGCAAACCTTCACAGTTTTTTTTAATACCAAACCACCAGCACACCCTGATGATGGTGACGGAGTTACTTCCCAAACGTCGCAAACCTTCACAGTTTTTTTGCTACCAAACCACCAGCACACCCTGATGATTTGGACGGAGTTATTTCCCGAAACGTCGGCAAATCTTCACAGTTTTTTTGCTACCAAACCACCAGCACACCCTGATGATGGGGACGTTGTAACCTTCACGTCCTGACGCGGCTGTCTGCCCGAGAAAAATTCATTGCATTCTGTCGCCACGAAAGCTTAAAAACTGATAGAACAGATATTGACACAATACATCAGTCGTGCTTTTTCCGTTCCTTTTTTTGTTTTTTCTACTTAAATGTATCGATGTTTATATCAATATTAAAGACCTATGATTTTAATAACCAATTATTACGGGATTACATCTTTGTGCTAGTATTTTGTATGCAGGGTAGCAGGATGTTCTGACTTTGAGCACGCAGATCGTGCAAAGGTACTGCAAAGTCGTCTGCGTAACAGGAAATAATGTTGCAAATAGTAATTTTGCAACCTAAGAACGACTGACGAAAAGCGACTATTATCTTTTGTCGTGTATGTCTGTCTGCCCGTTTATATAGAACATCTCGTCTTCCACTGTAAACAACACAGCTGATAAAAACAGTTTTTAACAACCGTGTTTCCGCTTACAAGGTGAATTTCCTGAAGATGGTTATGATCACCAACGAAACCTGTCGGAATGTGGACTAACTGTTTGAGAACTGTGGAATTTTTGAGTGAATGGTGCAAGTTTTTGGAAATGTTTAGACAAATAAACAGACTTTTTAAAATTTTTATCACAACCAACAAATACACAATTAATATTACTACACACACGCAAGACCACCGCGGTAGCTCAGTTTTTAAGGTACTGTGCTACAAATCTAAAGGTCACTGGTTCGATCCCAGCTGGTGTCAGTGGATTTTTCATTGACATAAAATCTTTCCGATCGCACTATGGCCATGGGGTCGACTCAGCCTCTAACAGAAATGAGTACCAAGAGTGTTTCCTGAGGGTAAAGGTGGCCGGTGCTTAAGGCCGACAACATACCACCATCCTGTGCCGTTGTCACGAAATCTGGGAACCTTAACTTCCTGGAACCCTTTGGGCCTGTTCAGGCCTGTAACGGGAGAGCTTCATCTTTATCTTTTACACGCAAGACCAGTTCATTAGCAACATCAACAACAGGGACTGTATATGCAGCCACAGACACATATTATTCAGCAAGTTCACTCAACATGTTTCGGGTGTCAACCACGCCCATCATCAGGAGTAAACAAAACTGTAACTACAGCCTCCGGTACTGGTCATATTTTTTGTGCAGCTACCTCCCTCCAACGTGGCCAAGCAACACTTATTATCAGGAGTACACAAAACTGTAACTACAGCCTCTGGTATTTTTTGTGCAGCTATCTCCCTTCAACGTGGCCAAGCAACACTTATTATCAGGAGTACACAAAACTGTAACTACAGCCTCTGGTATTTTTTGTGCAGCTATCTCCCTCCAACGTGGCCAAGCTAGGCTTGGCCACGTTGGAGGGAGGTAGCTGCACAAAAAATAAATACCAGTACCGGAGGCTGTAGTTACAGTTTTGTGTGCTCCTGGTGATGGGTGTGGTTGACACCCGAAACATGTAGAGTAAACTTGCAGAATAATAAATAGACTGCTTGGTGTTGCATCTCGTTGGACAATTATCAATATAGATTAACGATACACGGAACCATGAACATAAGATTCTATTTAATTTAATTGTTTTCCAACAAGATGCGACTTATGCAGTTTATTACATTTCTGTACGCAGCTCTACATGTTTCGGGTGTTGACACCCATCATCAGGAGCTGGTACAGCTTCTGGTATTGATTAACCGCAACTACTACCATCCGTTCTCGCTGTTGAGTTGGAACTGAACTGATTAAAAATATTTTATGTTATTTTAGAACGACAAAGTGTGTTAACATTTTAATAATTTCATAAAACTGTAATTCCAACAGCCATAATCCCAAAATTTATGTAAATTGATGTGAAACACTGATTTTATGGTATAATATCAATAGCTGCAATTGGGAGCACTTCTTTTGGAGAATCTTTCGGAACGTTATTTGTTTGACACTCGACACTCTACCGGCGAAACAAGTACCTACGACGACGGCAGATTTATGAGTACACAGTTCTGTTACTGAACGATTGTTAAAATAACTATAGAGACGCCGAGAATGATATTCGGCATACTGCTGTTACGAGGTAAGCTTTAACAGTTGCGTTGTAACGAATTTTGATTTTATTACAAAATCTAGTCGAGTCTAAATTCATTTTGAAATTCTAAATTGCATACCCTTAGGACTATACCGAGAGGCAAGAACGTTAACCTGAACACCTTAATACAAACATTTTTCTGTGACTAACCTGTGTAAGATTGTAGAATAGTGTAGAGCTATAGAATATAGACTTAGTTAAAGAAGTCTTTGCTATTGCTTATCACTGAAACCCCGTAGTAACCCTCAGACGTTTTGCCTAGAAATAGGCTGGTGGCAGCATTTAAACCTACCCTAGATTTAATTCTAGACACAGAGGACTTAGTGCCTCAACCCACTCGTGTCTACCCGGGTATAGTTTGGTGGAAGTCAAGCCCCCTAACCCCGGTTTCACGACGCCCAGATGTAACACTTCCTGGTGATGACATGGAAATGTCGAAACATGTAGGAGTATAGATGATGTATTCTTTATTGTTGCACCGTGCACTTCGTAGAGTCACTTTAATTATACCAACTAAAAAAAAAAAATTTTTTTTCACACTACAACACTTAAAACTGCTCCAACATGTTTCGATCCTACGATCATCTTCAGGGAGCCATATTGTTCCTTGTTAAAGTCACATATTAAAACCACTAACTAGTTAATTTCCTTATATTAACATGGTGCTGTGGCAGCATGTCGTACTGTGTTGAGAATGTGCCTGTGTATGGGTGTGCGTCGTGTGTTGTGTTGCGAGAGACTCTCTCTTGTGTATGGGTGTGCGTCGTGTGTTGTGTTGCGAGAGA
>Ga0131853_10021620_pt1 | contig 11667 bp, 5 predicted proteins | sample TergutLab28metaG_FD_92764 | JGI IMG/M metagenome (GOLD analysis project Ga0131853, IMG submission 92764) | Labiotermes labralis P1 segment gut microbial communities from Petit-Saut dam, French Guiana - Lab288 P1 (version 2) (version 2) | ecosystem: Host-associated > Arthropoda: Insects >...
AAGTTTCTGTGGCAGATTTTCCAAGTTTTGTGAGGAATTTGATGTTAACACGTTGTTCTACATTAGCACTCAGCATTATTCCGACGGAGCTCAGACACACGATCCGCTTCCAACAATGGTCACGGCCAGACTAACCGATGCGCGTGAATGAACCTTTGTGTGACGGTAGAGGGAAGTCCACGGGTCAATGCCCTACACTCCTCTTCGTCATCGACGTGGCCGGAAATGAGTAATTAAAGCAATCCGGTTTCTTTACTGCCACACCTCGTATTGCATTGGGTTATACAAGTTTTAAACGCTAAAAAATTCGACTGGAAGAAATTCACAAGTAGATTGTTGAAATGTAAGGCGAAGTTGCAGTAATAGAAGGGAATGTGAGGAAATGGTGTTCGTTGTTCAGAGAAGGCACGATTAATGTGCATGACGAAGAACTAAGTTGACCCACGTCTTTGGTCATGGATGAATCGAAATTTCCGAATCAACACCGAATATTTTCCAGATGTGTCTTGACATGTGATCCACGAGATTGTTAGGGATTGCCTAACAGGCTTGGCGGGGGAGAACTTTTTCAACGGAGGCGTATACCGGGGTGCTGATAAGTCCTTAGCACGACCAGGAAGGAAACGAGCTGTGCCTGTAAAAAGTGTGATGGGCAGAGGAATGGATTAATTTGGCTAGGGTAGGGACAGGTGGTGGAATCCTGTGAACGTGGTAATGAACCTCCAAGTTCCATTAAATGCGGGGAATGTAGCTTGTTTCCTTCCTGGTCGGGCTAAGGACTTATCAGCACCCCTGTATAAGCTGGTCTCAAGATATGACAAACGCCTCATTTACATGGCGACTACATGGAGTAGTAGTTTAATGTAGGCACCAACATACGCCAATAAAAAACACTTTAAAAAAATCCTTGAGCGCTTGTTACTTCCTGGGCGCGCTCTGTACAAACTCCTATTGTGACGCTGGACTCTACCCTGCAGTACTCTCAGCATTACTGACCTCTTCATTATGTAAGCTTCATTCTGTTTGAGTGCCGGTCCCAGTGGCCGCGCGGTCTAAGGCGTAGGTCTACGGCAGCTCGACTGCTGAGATTGTGGGTTCGAATCCCACCGGGGATGTTTGGTCTGTTGTGAGTGTTGTGTGTTGTCAGGTAGGGGTCTCTGCGACGAACTGATCACTCGTCCAGTGGAGCCCTACCGATTGTGATGCGTCGTTGTGTGTGATCTAGACAAACCTCAAGAATGATGAGGAGCCAGAATAAAGCAGGCTGAACCGTTCGGCGACGCCTGCAGCAAATAGACAACGTAGCACTTTAGGAGAGAATAAAATACCTAGTTAGTCTCCAAAGACTAGGTGGTATCGTGAAAGAGACAAAAAAAATTCTGTTTGAGTGCAGATGCAGTTCCAACAACTGAAGCTTCCTCCCATGTCATTATTACGACACGTCACTTGCCCGATCAATACACAGCATTCGAAAAACACTGGGCATCTCCGAGAATGGCTGTGGCTCCGTTCTCATGCAAAAAAGGACTGGAGGCCTCCCAACCTGGACGAATTAAAGCTAATCTCTAACAGTGGACCAAACCAGTAGGTTTCCCCCAATTTTTACCTGCAGATTGAGGCAGAGACAGTCTCCGAAATGTCGTCTTCTTTTAGTGTTGCATTTAATCACACAGTTGGTCACAGGCCATCAAATTTTAGTGTTACAGTAATAGTAATTATTCGATAGGATTCAATTTAATTATCTTCAGTTTTTATTTTATTTATTTACGTGCTGAATCAACAGACCAAAAGACAATTGCCAAGACAGCACAATTACATGCAAACAAACAAACAAAATCAAAATACGAGCGAAGTTCAAGATAAAACACGAGCCGAGGATTTCAGTAAAACTCTATATTAGATCAAAGTTCATACGAAGAGCATGAAAAAGAAAATTATACACTACTGCGAGTACAATGAACACATCACGACCCGTGACAACGACTTTTCGTTACAATAAAAATAAAACAGCAATAATTGGATTCAATCCAATTCTAGCCGACAGTTCAATTTAAAAAAAAACCACTAATAAACAAAATATATAAACACAGACAAAAACAAAAGACCATAAATATATGAAAAACTGATAATGACCACAACTAATAAATCAAGAGGTCTTCTTCTTATAAAACGCTATAACCCATATAAGGTTCTGGCTTGCTGAACCACTTTCTTCCAACCAACTCTATTCTGTGCTATTCCATCCATTTGCGCATGTTTATGTTCTATATATCTTCCAAGACGTCAACTTCCCAACGTGTTTTAGGTCTTCCAATTGTTCTTTTAGACATGGGTTTTCATCTCTTAATCTTCTTCACAATATTATCCTCAGCTATGCGTTCAACATGGAAATCAAGAGGTAATGAGCAAAATTTTTCTTCAGCCTCAACAACCCATGAACATGGAGACACTACGTTCCTTAAAAGCCTCAGAAAACACTGACCCAGTGACACAGTGTCGCTACATCCGAGAAGACCTGAATCGTAATAATCGCAATGAATTCAGTTTAATAATGTAACGAAAAAAATTATCAGGACACCAAAAACATGGGCAACCATTTTTCATACTCTGTTTTTGGAAAGTGAAGTGTTCGAAATTGCTGGTCCCAGTGGCCGCGCGGTCTAAGGCGTACGTCTACGGCCGCTCGCCTGCTGAGACTGTGGGTTCGAATCCCATCGGGGGTAAGGATGTCTGCCTGTTGTGAGTGTTGTGTGACGCACTGATCACGCGTCCAGAGGAGTCCTACCGACTGTGATACGTCGTTGTGTATGATATAGAAACCTCAAGAATGAGGAGGTTATGGCCCGCGTAGGGCCGCAGCGCCACCGGGGGGGGGAAGAATTGTATTAATTTGGCGTTAATACGGTTTTAATTACAACGTAACCCGTCGTCAGTTCAACAGTCGTTTTGGAAGGAGCAATCCAAAGGACAGGGCCGAAACCTACCCCACAACATAGTGTTCGAAAAAAATCCTAAATATCTATGATTTCCAATGTCGCACCATCGTCAGAACAGTACAGAAGAGTTAGTATTCCTTTAGTGTTGTGACAGTTCTCGATTCTCCTTCCGGTAGTGGACGTTGATAAATTAATTTTACAGATGATGTGTTGTCCTGAAACAGAGCGTCTAATCGTTCTTTTATCACTTACGCCTCATTAACCTTTTAAAGCCTACTGGTCACGTGATGCACCAACAGGTTTAACATTTCAACAACTGTACGCTCTGCCCACACTGTATGTGTTTTGTATTTACCTGAGAACAAACAGCGACTTGTGTCACTTATACCATAAACTGATTGGTTTTTGTAATCGAGATGAAAAGTGTTTACAGCGCGGTACGGACTGGGCCTTTAAATAGAGCAGTCTGCGCTTCGTCTGTAAAGGGTTAAAATACGTATACAACAAACGAATTTGGCTAAACTCGAAATAAAATGTCAAGTATTTCATACTATATACAGCGACATTCTCTTTAGTAACGTCAAACAACAATACCGCAGTGTTACGTTACCATGGCGACTAACTCCATGGGGAAGAGAGTCCTTCTTGAGATGCTAACCGGTAGACATTTCCCGCATTTTATGGAACCAGAAGGCTCATTACCGCATTCACAAGTGCCCACTACCCGTCCCTATTCTGAGCCAGATCAATCCAGTCCATACCCCATCCCACTTTCTGAAGATCCATTTGTATATTATCCTCACATCTACACCTGGGTCTTCCAAGTGATCTCTTTCCCTCAGGTTTCCCCACGAAAACCCTGAACGCAACCATCCTCTCTCCCATACGTGCTACGCGCCCCACCTTGTCATTCTTTTTGATTTGATGACCGGAATAACGTCTACGTCATCACAATAAACAATTACACTGCTGACCGCGACATATCTAGCTTAACAATACAGCGATCAAAAATACGAGGCAGAACGCGTTTCGTTTTTGTATTATTCTCAGCACTGCGGACAGCCTGCAAGATCGACTGTGTACAGATATGAGACTGTCACATTAATTTTAACGTCGACAAAATTCCCACGGCAACAATGTTACGCAAACGCCCTACAGTGTTATACTATACGTACGTCGCTTGTTTATTAATGTGTCATTACACCATTACAATAACAAGATCTGTTACCACACTGTGTTACATCACACCTTCTCACCGTGACGAAAGAAGGCATGAGAACTAACCACGATCGGCCGAAACGTGTTGCCTTAATATCAAATTAATTTAACATTAATTGTTAACGATGCAATTTTAAAATAAACATTTTTAAAAATAAGGAATTGAACTTTAGAGTAACTGACAATGAACATTAAACTTCTACAGCCTACTTGCTACATGAAGCACCAACAGCTTTAACATTTCAACAACTGTACGCTCTGCTCAAACTGTATTTATGTGCTTTGTATTTATCTACGAACAGACAGCGACTTGTGCCACTTATACCATAAATTGGTTTTTATAGCCGAGATGAAAAGTGTTTACAGCGCGGTATGGACTGGGGCTTTATTATTGTTATTTGAATTTCAGCATCTAATAGGAAGCTGTACGAACGCAAACTTTCTCAAATGTTGGTCATGGTGATGAGCATGAGTGCCTTCCAATCAAAATCTGATAAAGTTTACGCTCATAACGCCTCCTAGTGGAAGCTGAAATTCAAATAATAATAATAATATACTGCGCGGTACAGACTGTGTCTTATGAATGAAGCATTCTGCGCTTCGCCTTTAAAAGGTTAAAGGAAGCCGACTCTTCTTTTGGTGAAACTTCAGAGCCCACGTAACTGTATGTCTGAATAAATTTTGCTGTTCAGCATCATGGGTGTGACGAAGACAGGCGGTATTTTGTCCGTCTGGATTGGCCCCGTAACTGAAGTGTGCATGCTTTACCTCGCTGTCTGCTATAAAAACACATTATTTTAACAGATGGCTATTTTCATTTGCAGATTATGCACTTTTAATACAAATAAACACTCTTCAGTCCACTCACATCGAAATATAGCGAAGCATGCATATAACGGAACCGCAAGGGGCAGGAGATTTAATGTGTTGCAGGCAGGTTCCGTTTCATAGAGGTACTTGAAGTCTGGACCCCGGGAGGCCAGATTTAAGGGTCTACAAATATTTTATGCTAAAGACAAGTTTTCGTTATGTCCGGAATCCTTTTAAGACAGTATTAATTGTACATCACTCTCGCCAGCATTTTTCGTGCGCTTCATAACAACAGCGTTATATAAAAAAAAAACACGAAATAACGTCCGTGGATAATATTCATCACTAACACCAGAGAAATTAAACACGTACTAACACTCTACAGCACGGGCGGAAGTCACCAAATCACTTCCAATTGGTTTCCATTCTCCTGATTTCACGGACAATAAATATACCTGTGAAGGTACGTCCGCCTGTTTGAATACAAACTCTGCTAATACAATGTTGACATGACGCATGTCCTTACACTACTTTACGTGGCCTCTCCATAAACAATATTCAGAATCTGAAAACCTGCTTTACAAGCCACCATTAATATGCTTCTAAAACTTAGGGCGTGCCAAAGCCAACATCACTAAATTTATGAAAAGAGCTACCAAAGGAAAATATAATTCCAACATCCGAAACAGATCAATGCGACACACAGCCACTAACGAAGAACTGATGACAGAGACGCTTTAAAGAAGCGCTGCCGACTGACCGATCAACCTCATCTTACAGCTGTGTTACAATATTAAATACGATTTGTACCGGTGCGAATAATTAGCACGCTGAATAAAATGCAGTACTCAATACAAAAAGAATTTGTTGATATATTTCAAGCTTTAGAGCACTTTTCGATATACAACATGTGGTGTTATGTGGTCTGATATAGCTTTTACGAATTTTCAACTAAAATGAAACTTCTCTCTCTCTCTCTCTCTCTCTCTCTCGAGGATTATAAACGCTCTAGGGCGGTGTTTCCCAACCGCCGGGCCGCGGCCCAGTACCGGGCCGCGAGAGGTTCTCCTGGAATTTGTCATTTTATTTTTCTAAGTAATTTTCATGAATAAATGTTTTAGAGTGGAAATATTCTGAGGAGAAAAATATTCGTGAATGCGTCGAAAAACTCAGGCCCAGATGTTGGCCTGAGGAAACAACAATATCCTGCAAGATTTCATTACCCCAGTGATTGATAACTAATTTAAATGTAATTTTATATTTGTCAACATGCCACACCGTATACATAAGTGTACTAATACTCTGTATGATTAAGCCTTAATTAATTATTAATACTCACGTTAGTATAATGTATGAACTTAAAAAAAATGGAAGGGTATTTACGAGTAAATCTGTTGGAACCGGGACCTCGTCTTATGAAAAAAGAATTTACCGGGCCGCGGTCTCACAAAGGTTGAGAAACACTGCTCTAGTACATTTGCTGTTTCTTTCTGGTGACGTAAAAGAGATGTCAGCAAAGAAGACAACAAGAAGTATAGTTCAAAATTCATTGTTCGTAAATGTTTAAAACTTGCGAAAAATTTGCGCGCAGAAACAATGAAATATTTATTCAACAAATATATATTTATATATTTGAACCTTTCAAGCACTTCTTAATATAGAATGTATGCCGCCATCAATCTATCATTTTCTATAGGTTGTCAATGCTTTTCAATACCTGATACAGCGACGTCGTAAAAAGAAGAGTGTCGGGAAAATGCCACGTAGAGCTGGCAAAGGAGAAAAACAGGTGATGGCGGATATATTGCAAAACGCTGAAACGTTTGTCCTTGAGCCTTAGTGACTGTCACAGCAAAAACGCGGCTTTGATCCGAAATTGTCTTTTGCACAGTGAATGATAGAATGTGAAGGACATACATCAATCCTGTGTAAAAGGGTAGTTTTTTCTACAGCCCATTAACTTCCGTTGCTGTCACAGATTATTACGTGTACGCTGTGCTGCTGCAAGCCTTTTACGATCATATGCTGCCACCACCGCAGGCCAAGGGAAGGATCCTTCCTTTGATATACGGTGCAGGCAGCACCGTCGCCTTTTAATGTTGTACTTTCTTGTCAAAAACAATTTACTGACAACTGATAAACAAGGTATTTCATATTCTTTTGGTTCTTTCATATTCCTTTGGTTCCATTTTTTATCACTATGTATGGTTGTATGTTTTGTATTCTTCTGTTTAATTTTGTAAATTATGTATTCTTATTGTTATGTTTATGTATTCTAATTCTTATGTTTATGTATTCTTATAATGTTATGTATGTTCTGTTCTGTGTATTCTGTTTCATTGTGTTGTTCTGTGTAATGTTTGTGTGTAAATGTGTACTGTACCACTGCCAGCGGATGTCAACCCAATTGCAGTCAACAAATATATCAAAATATATCAAATCACTACCGCATTAAAAACTTTGTACCAAGTAATGATACGATACATGAGATAATTCAGTGCATAATGATGTAGCAAACAAAAACTTGCCGTAATAGTATATATCACTCTAAACACCTTCCAACGAAATATGTGCTTGCACATTGGGACCTCACTGCAATATGGAAAAGACTCCAAATGACGGAAATTGCGAAAATCATGTTCGAAAAATTTCAGTTACTGCTAAAATCGCACTGTGCTTTGGGCCATGAAGGAAAAGGGGCTAAAATATTATTGTAAAACAGCACAATGATCTACAGCTCTTTGTGTTCGTATCCATAAATTCGAAACTTGGCGCTATTAAAACGGTTTTTTAAAATCTCTAAGACATGGTTTCCTTGCGGTAGCACAGTGGTTAAGGTGCTGTGCTACAAATCGAAGGTCGCTGGTTCGATTTCAGATGGTGTCACTGGAATTTTTCATTGACATAATCCTTCCGATCGCACTATGGCCCTGGGGTCGACGCAGCCTCTAACAGAAATGAGTACCAGGAGTATTTCCTGGGGGTAAAGGCGGTCGGTGCGTAAGGCTGACCTTACCACCACCCAGGGCCATTGCCACGTAATCTGGGAACCTTAACTTCCTGGAACCCTCTGGGCACCTCGGGCCTGTAATGGGACTGACTTATCTTTTTCACTTGGTTTCCTTGCAATGGGACATTTGTTGTCGTAAGTTAGGTACTGATACACGCGTACCTAGCTATATGGCGTCAACTTGAAGTCTAAGTGTAGGCAGTATGTTCTTAATTTCAGTAGCACGCACACAGCTAAAACATTCTGATAATATTATTTTAAACTAAATATTTTTAGTCATTCAGGCAGCGAACTCAACTGTTATTGGACCTCACCGCGAAGTCTGGTGACATGGGTTGCTCGTCACTAACCCAAAGATAGGGAAATGCAGTTGCTACGTCACAGAAGACATTACGTCACAGTAACAAAGATAAATCGGCTAATGTTGTCAGGGAAATAATCAACGAATGCTCAATGTCTGACTCGCTCTAACCAGATGGATGCAACTTGTGGACAAATAGAGTGTTTCCAATGTTACATCACTACGCGCGGCGCCACAGCGCTTCGGTCGGTTGCCCTCGACACCACTCCTTGATGTGGACTTTCGGCTACCTCCAATGTCAAGGGAAATATGAATGGTTACCCAACAGGCAGACATTTTTCTGAACGTGGAACAAAAAAAAAGCGTCTCGAAGTAACCCTACTTCGTATATAATGGATTTCGGGTCCTATTTATTCTTTAGTAGGAACACTGTTGTTTTCTACAGTTTTTGCAGAGAATTTCGTATTTAAATACACATTATTTATATACCAAAACTGGCAGCCATTAACGCAAAGTTCTGCTCCTTTTCCATGTTTCTGAATGTTGATTTCCGCAGAACAACTTCCTACCAAATTTCACACCCAATGATTCATTAGTCACCACCAGCACACCAAGGGGAACATCTCATTCGGCCACGTGTTCTTGCATTCTACAACAATACTGCCTTATCAGAAGTGCTGTTGTTCCCTCCAAGATTTCGTCATCATCATCATATTTTGTCATGGAGTTCGGCCACTTGTTGACCCGTTCCGGTGTCACGTATCTAGAAGTATATTCAAAGGTCTACCATGATTCCTTCTGCCAGTTGAGGAATAGTGTTTCATCACCCTGGGTAATCTATTTCGAGGCATTTTATTTACATTTTGTATCCAGCTTCTCTTGTATTCAAGTAATTTGTCCAAATTCGGTATAATTTTAACTCCTTTGCAATTTGTGCATTTGTTTTGTAATCCTGCTGTTCTTCTCATACATTTCATCTCTGCTGCCCAGTCTCACGGAAAGAAGCCAAAGATTTCTTATCACACATAATTTCGCGACGCTATAAAGTTAGCGGCGCTAGTGACGCCCCGCCTCGCAAGTTCGTTATGCCCACTATGGCGGTACTAAAGATTGCAGGAAATTACAAAAAATGCTACGTTGTCGTGTTCTCCGGTGGCATACGTTTCGTAATAATATGTCAACTACTTCATAAGCTAAAACGTGACGACACGCAACCCCATCTACGTTGATCCACCCCGCAGCCCACCAGCTCCCTTACCAACAAAGTTGCATAAGTCAATGCGTGCAGCAATAGACTAAACTCTCAAGGGATCAATAAAACATTGACAGAACGTGACGTAAAAGTAAGTGACGCTTTCAAAATATGGCAACGTATGAGACAAACAATAAACAACCTAAGAAATGTCCGCAGAGCGAAAGAGATATGGCGCGTTCGCGTAACCATAGCGACAAAATATGTTAGTAACCATGGTAGCAAAGGCAAGTACAGTAATAAAGGAACACTGATCTTAGTAACTGACCAGCTTAATGCACAAATTATTATAAAACAAGATTTTGTGCATTAAGTTGGTCAATTACCAAGATTATTATGAGATTCACGGTCAGCAAAACACCAAAAAACAAAAAAGGAACACTGGTAACCAAGGTAACCAAAAACGGTTACATTAGTAAACCGAACCGTGTGTAGAATTCTGCAGCAAACGAAACCACATTAACTTTTTTTTACAAGTACTTATTGTGTCGGATGCTTTCTACTTCCTCTAGTGACATGACGAATGCTGGTATTTGTTTCACCCTTCAATTTTCTCCGATTATTCTCTCGTCAATATTAGACCCCCGTGAATGTTACTGTTATGGCGCGACAGCTCCCAGTGGGCCAGGGCCTCCTCATTCGCGAGGTTTCTAGATCACACACAACGACGCACCACGGCCGGTAGACTCCCCTGGACGAGTGATCAGTTCCTCGCAGAAACATCTACCTGACAACACACAACACTCACAACAGACAGACAACTATGTCCACAGTGGGATTCGAACCCACAATCTCAGTAGGCGAGCGGCGGCAGACCTACGCCTTAGACCGCGCGGCTACTGGGACCTACGTCTCTTTTTAGGGTTTCAAAATGGGCAACTACTGGGAATAGAATAATAAAGTAAGGTAATTTACTCAAGAGACTGCAGATGACCTTCACAGCGTGTGTTCGAGTCTCTTAACCATGGCGGCGACGTTTAGGAGGATAACATACAGATACTGTCAAAAACACTGCTCTCTATCACTGCATGACCTTCGTTCTACTGGTCGCCATTTGTTAGTTATTGCGTTTATAGCAAGCCTAAGTTCAAATTTATGCACAGCCTTAACAACACAGAACAAAACAAAAAATAACTGTACTATCTCACACGCACAAAACACGACTACACTTCAGCCTAAGGTGTTTTTAACTGGAATACATCAGTGAATGGTCACAAGCGGAAACTAAAGCCAAGGTGAACTCCAAACTCCACATTCACTGTCTGCAATTACGTCACAAGTGCACGGTAAAATGTTTCTTTCAACACTAATCTAGCTTAAGAATACAACAACAAACTGATAAAGCACCAGCCAGAAGCGGCAAGTCTGAAACACAAATGCATACACCCTAATTATTTCAAATATAATGAATACAAACGGTATAATACGGAGTACTGTGAAACAAGTAACAAACGAATACAATAAAAACTATTTTAAGTTGGTTATATAATGGTTAGCCAATAGTTCGTGTACTTATTAAGAAACTATTTCTTAAAAATCCAGTGCTCTTTTGAACCTTTGTTTGTTTGTTTTTTTGGCGCCACAGCCCCCAGTGGGCCAGAGCCTCCTCATTTACGAGGTTTCTAAATCACACACAAGGACGCATCTCAGACGGTAGGACTCCTCTGAACATGGGATCAGCTTGTCGCAGAGACCTGTACCTGACAACACAACACTCACAACAAACATCCATGCCCCCGGTGGGATTCGAACCCACAATCTCAGCAGGCGAGCGGCCGCAGACCTACGCCTTAGATCGCGCGGCCACCGGTACCGGCGCTTTTTTGCACCTTACGATTCCAAAATTGCAGTTCATATAACCAATTCTGCGAACTCCTGCTTATTAGAAATTTAAATGCCTAGGCGCGGCGTGAGAAACTGGCTTTGGTGCAGCACTTTGGGTATTTAACTCCCCCCCCCCCCCGCGCCCCACCCCCCCCAACCAAAACAACACACACCCCAAAACACAAACGAACAATAACAAAAAGCGTGACAAAAACCGGATTTTTGCGCCGCGCCCCGAGCTTTTAAAATTATATCAAAGCAGGATTATGAAATATGTTATTTGAATCGCGAATTTTTCATACGTCTGTGTGAAAAA
>Ga0131853_10021622_pt1 | contig 11666 bp, 6 predicted proteins | sample TergutLab28metaG_FD_92764 | JGI IMG/M metagenome (GOLD analysis project Ga0131853, IMG submission 92764) | Labiotermes labralis P1 segment gut microbial communities from Petit-Saut dam, French Guiana - Lab288 P1 (version 2) (version 2) | ecosystem: Host-associated > Arthropoda: Insects >...
GTGGGGGGGGGGTGGTGGTGGGTTAGGGGGGGGGGGGGGGTGGGGGGGGGGGTTGGGAGGGAGGGAGGGGGGGGGGGGGGTTGGGGGGGGGAGTTGTGTAGTAATCAGAGCGGGGAGGGGGTTGTGGAGGGGAGTTGTGTAGTAATCAGAGCACACTGTCCATTCAATGGTTACGTCTACCGCGCAGCATATACTTCCACAATTTTGCCTTAAAGTTAAGCGATTGTATGTATTTCGATATTGTCATTTTGTAAATATCATAACATTTTATCTGAAGCAATCGGATGTCTTCATAATAATCTGTACCAAAGAATACGATAACACTGTGGTAACCGACCAGATAAGCATTTCAAACACTGTAGATGGAATTGCAATATCGATTATCGTGTTAAATTGTTTTGATGAATTGTATTTGTTACTTCAAAGTATTGCTCAGCGACTGACTGTTGAAAAAAGAATGTTTTAAGAACAATGTTAGGAGGAATTGGAGTTAAGTGAAAATTGTTGATATACAGATGTCATTGTGCAGTTCATTATTATGCCGCAACCAGCAGTTTGCCAAACCGCTTGTCACTCAGCGTCTCTGTACTTTGTATCGACCACTTGAATCGGAAGTGGTGAAGCTTCTGTAACCTACCTACCCGATTACAATGCACGCATTTCCCAGAAGCGTATTAGACGTGGGCTTTGTGTATTTCGGCCCATACGTTTGTAACCGTGCCCCATTCTTTGATCTAAATTCTTCACTGGGCACCGTCCACTGACTTTGTCTGATGATTTTATAGTCCAGTTGATACCAGTTCTTCATACAGAAGGATGACTGCCCCAGTTTCTGCTTCTCTTCGACTGATTGAAGCTGTCGTGCTACGGAATCGAATTGGGTTGGACAATGTGGGGCAGAATAGAACAGGAATTGACGGGAAGTAAGTGAGGCGGAATTGAGGATGACCTCTTGGCTGCTGCGGTGGGTGGCTAGAAAAGGACGAATTTGCTATATGAATCATTGTCGATTAGACTTTTGCATACACCAGTATTTATGATATGTGTCTGATATATATATATATATATATATATATGTTGCGGGACTTTCCACCCTCCATTCCCCCGCTGCCCCAAAATGTACTTTAGTTTGAGACTAATTCGTAACATCGGCTGCGCCATTACAGAACCCTCTTTGCGAAGTCCGTTTTACTCCGAAACGTCTTGCAGGCCTGTAGCAACTGTAATTGAGGCTGTACGCATTGCCCAACATAATGTCGGTGTAATAATGACGTTTAGGACAATTGCCGGTTATCAGTGCCACTCAGATGCTTGGAACTTATCGATAGCAGCTTTAGGTAGTAGCGGATGTTATGCGGGCGGTATCGTAGCATTTGTTTGGGCGGTGGGGGGGGGGGGGGGGTGGGGGGGGGGGTTTGGTGTGGGGGGTGTTAGGGGGTTTTGGGGGGGGTGGGGGGGGGGGGGGGTGTGTGTGAGGGAGATTGCGTTGATGAGCATTCACGAATTGGTACTGCTGGCACGCGTCACAATTCCCGTACCTCACATTTGTTATGCGTATTAACCTTTTGATGCCTAATGTCAACTATAGTGGTCGTACCGCACCGCTAACCTCTAAAGTTGCATTTTATATATTTATTTAACAAATATAGGTACTGATTATTTTAAACATGGTATATACGCTCCTTTTTTTTCTCTCTTCAAAATGCAGTTTGTTTCATAATTCTAACTTATTTAGTTCCTGTAGTATTCACATTTTATATACAGGGTGTGCTAAAATTAAAAAAATAATTCCGGCGCCGAAAGGTTAACTAAAGAAAAATTATGTCCACTTTGGCAAGAATTGTGCTGTATCGTGCAGGTTTTCGTGCATGATACCCCATGGGGCTCCGGTATTGGCTGCAATTAATTCACTAAAATTTCTGTCACTCCCAACACTGTAAGTTAGTTTATACCTCATTCTTCGCATATTTTTATCCCTATTTGTTTAATCATAACTCAATTCTTGTCAAAATTTGGACATACTTTTTTTTAGAACACCTCCTCCTATATAGGTCATGCCAGGCGGTGTGTCTGTTGCCCCTCTGCCCTCCTCTGTGCCTCTCCTTCTGTCTTCCGCATGTTGAAACTGAGAGCAGACTGACAGATTTAGACAAAATTTGACTGTTGATTACATATTCAGGCTTACTGTAATCTGCCTCCAGGAATCTTCTTAAAATCCACCGGAGGCTTCAGGAAATCTGGCTTTTGTTTGATGTTTGTGAACATCCCAGACACTAACCTGGAACAGTACCGGTATGCTGTAACTGTGACAGGCGAGCGATCATGTTCATGCAGGCTAGGCTTGCCTTCCACCTTGTTCCACGAGACGAATTGTAGGACCCTTCGCTCGTGGAGCGGTAATGTGCTACAAAGTGGCAACAGCTAATCGTAAATGATTGACTGCTTTAATCGTAATAATCACGTTAGTGTTTTTACATTAATTTTTCCTCAAACTGCAACTGTCAGCAACATTGACACTGCTCCCACGAAAGCCTTTCATTTGTGTTCTGGGAATCGCATCAGAATAATCTAAACTGACAACAATGGGTAGGTATCAGTCAATAACACAACAATATCTAAAAATATGTTTAATAAAGGATGATAGTAACTACATGTTTCGGCCTATTGCGGCCATCATCAGGTTTTCATCTTAAGTATGGTGGTACTTTCAAATTTGTGTATGGAGCTTTGACTAGCGTTTATAATTCTAAAATGAGCCATCCTATTGCTTATATACACACCATGGGGATGGCTCATTTTAGAATTATGAACGCTAGTCAAAGCTCCATCCACAAATTCGAAAGTACCACCATACTTTCGGATGAAAACCTGATGATGGCCGCAATAGGCCCAAACATGTAGTTACTATCATCCTTTATTAAACATATTTTTAGATATTGTTTTGTTATTGACTGATACCTACACCTGTTGTTTAAATGCACACAACGGGGATGGCTCATTTTAGAATTCTAAACTGACAAGTTGCCAGTAATGCATTCTTATTTCTTTCTCTGTCTTTAAAACTTCAAGTCATGCGACAGTGCCGGCTGCCAGCAAGTGTTCGCTTTCAGCCTGTGAGTCAGGCCTGTACCCGTGATTGTGACATTCACTGTTTGAACTGGTATTGATATTAAACTTTTTTGCCACTCATTGAGCATCCTTGTCGCTAATCGCGAATTGAAGGTGTTTGAGAAAGTAGAGCCGAAGAGATTGTCATCCGAAGTAAGTGGATTAACATGAACAAGGGCGCACATATTTCCCAAACGTCGAGGAGCCACCCCAAATTCTAGGCGCCACAATGGTGATAGGCAGCAGTTTTTATAATGAGGGCCCACAAATATTAGGCACCAACCTAATAGGAGAAGAAACATGTATTAAATATTCAACACTTATATTAATATAATCGCCAACATATAGCTTATAATTTATTCAAGATAAGCAATTTTATTATTTTATACTAAAATAAATTAAATTATATATAAGATGAAAATCTATCAATAAATATATTTATTGGTAATTTTTCATCTTATATGTATAAAATTTTGTTTTTAGGTATGGATTATGTATATAAAGCCTGTAATCCAACAATCCTAAACTTATCTATAAATTAAAGTAAAAGATAAGTTTAGGATTGTTGGATTACAGGCCCAACTATTTATACCCTTTATTTGCGGGAGTTTGTGATTTGTATGTATATTTTTTTGTTACTAGTACGGTTTTGATAGTTATTGTATGCTTTTTATTTTGCTGGGTGTAAAGTTGGGTCTGTACCAGTCGATGCCCGGGATTTGTGCACCCCTGAACGTGATGATGGATATTTTTATGTACATGTGTGAGTGTTTGTATAATTGGTATAGTTAAGACCTATCGCGTTTCTTATAATGAAGCCAACGGTAAACAAACCAAAAGTCGCTCGCATGTCTGCCTCGTAGAAGAAGTAAGAATTCTTACAGAATGCGGTCATAAAGCGAAACGGGAAGAAAATGTGGGGGAGGAAAAGGTTTTAAGTCTGAAAGGCTCCGGTGTCTTAGAATATAATTCACTAGTAGACTTCCGTGAACAGGGGATGAACGAAACTTCTGGCTCCTCGCAAGAAAGGGGAATGTTCTTGACCAGTCAAGCTGTGTACGATAACTGCATCCTAGAGTATGTAGTTATTTGATGTTTGTTGGACCGTGCATCATTGTGATAACTGAAGAATAAACAACCAACTAGATGCCACTTATTTTATTGTACTTCTTATAGGCTCAACATGTTTCGGGCACTACTGTGCCCATCATCAGGAGCTCGCGACTATAATGTTGATTACCACATTGGTCATTTCGTTCTTGGTTTGCTGTAGGTTGGAGGTTAGGTGCGGTTAGGCTGGAGTAGTGTCCGGGCTGCAGGCTAAAGCCTACTCTAGCCTACCCGCACCTAACCTCCAACCTTCAGCAAACTAAGAACGAAACGACCAATATGGTAATCAACATCACAGTCGCGAGCTCCTGATGATGGGCATAGTAGTGCCCGAAACATGTTGAGCCTATAAGAAGTACAATAAAATATCAGATGGCATCTGGTTGGTTTTTTTTTAGTCTTCAGTACGTAGTTATTTTTTAATTTTTCATTGCGAGTAATTCCTTCCGTTGATTCACACGCCCATTCTTATGTAGGCTACCTTCTGAGGATAAGAAGCCGAATCAACGGTTATGAGGCCGAAATTAGGTTTGTTTCTTAATTTATTTAACGGCAATGTAAGTATGGAGACAGAAAGGCTTTGGTATTTTAAGATGTTATTGTAGTGTTCACGGAGTATAGGTGGTTGAGAGTGGACCGAAACCGACCGCTCCGTTAGTACTACGGAAAGGGAGAAAGGATTCCTACTGTCACCGATGGTCCGTTCGGGTCAAGAAGGAGGTTGCGTGCCACCAGAATCAGAGGACCTGATTCGAATAGGGTTAGGATCTAGAATTGTATGACCCAAGTCAAACGACAACGGTTATTGCTAAAAGCTAAATTCTATTTTACTACGGTTATATACAGATTTACACATAAAAGGGTCAGAGTCTCTTCCTTAGCAAAATTACACTCGCATGTCAAAGTTCTGGAATTTAGCACAACTAGCTGCCTCGCCTTTATATAACCAGTTTTTCCAGTAAGTTTCCAAAGTAAGATTTCAAATTTGCTTTAAAGTTTAGTTCAACCAAAGCGACTCACCTTCAGCAATCAAAAGGTACGCTATGTTGATCAGCATGTTAGCCTCCAATCCTTTAGAAATTCTTCACGACTGGTTCGTTGGCCGAAAGTAAGTTCATTAGTTAAACATTCGTGAGCATATACAAAGGCGATTTGTTCGTGTCATGCATTTCTGTGTGTGTTAACACAACCTTACATCACCTTAGCTTAGTTTCATACATCCCATACTGTAACAGTCTTTGAAGCTCTATGGAAGTGGAGCGCTGATGTCAGCCATTTCTCCACTCGTTGACATAACTTTCTGTAACTTGGTCAGTTTATAAAGTGTTTACAGTGTGGTAATCGCGAAGCTCAGCTTCTGACAAAGTGTGTCGTTTCCTCGTTTTACAAAATGTTCCATTTTCAAAGTTACCAATTCATAAAATTACAAAATTTTCTAAGCTATCGAAATTACGTATGTACATTACAAATGTGCATTACATTATCCTCAAATTTTCTTGAAGTAACGGAGGAAATCCATTGCCTTCCTGCCTGCCTGCCTGCCTAGTAACTGAGGTATACGAGTATGTGTAGCAACACAATATTCCGACAGGGGACACACATGGAATATTGTGTAGTAAACCATAAAGAGGATGTTACGTTATGACAGCTGATAAATGTATCCCTCAACACATTTTAACATCACGGAAGAACTGAATCTTCAGCAACCCCGCCGTGGGAACCTGCTGTCTCACAAATGAATAGTACGTGCATAGTCCAGAACAAAATTGAGAAATAGCCAACTCTTTAGTGCGTACAGTGTTGGGGAAATTCATTATTAAGCCTCATATAGAAACAAATGAATGGACAAATGCTGACAACCCCATTAGGTACATTTAAAGAGGAAAAAAATGAAGTTTCAGGGTAGCTTTTAGAAGTAGTTTCGTCTGTCTAGGCTTGCTTATGATGATAGTGTTAAATTATTGGGATCAAGGCAAAGATATTGAGACTTGAAGACTAGAAACGGAGACAAAGTGTGTCGGGTAATAATGGAGAAATGTGGAATAGAACAAAGTCACATTAAGGAAAGAGAAGGAGGATGCGGCTTTGTAAGCTGCTTGTCAGCAATTTTAATATGAATTCTTTCCTACTGCAGTGAAACCTTGATACCCGGACCGTTCTGTGTTCCTTCGACGTGTGATGATCGGAGCTTGCTGTCTTAGTTTCCATCCGTTGAAGAGAATTCTTGTGTATATGAACTACTGAAATAGCAGAAACGTGCTAACTAGTTATGCATGCGAGTGTGAAGTAATTACCGTATGTATTCTTTCATAATATTCAGTGGTTAAGCTTACAGTTACATGTATCACCGTATCCCAAAGGGGACCGCGGTAGCACAGTGGTTAAGGTGCTGTGCTACAAATCGGAAGGTCGCTGGTTCGATTGCAGATGGTGTCACTGGAATATTTCATTGACATAATCCTTCCGATTGCACTTTGGCCCTGGAGTCGACTCAGCCTCTAACAGAAATGAGTACCAGGAGCATTTCCTGCGGGTAAAGGCGGCCGGTGCGTAAGGCTGACAACCTTAACACCATCCTGTGCCGTTGTCATGAAATCTGGGAACCTTAACTTCCTGGAACCCTCTGGGCCACTCCAGGCCTGTAAAGTGCTTTACATTTACCTTTACCGTATCCCAAACTATATTTTCAGAGATATTTTCGAAACTCTAAGGTGTTCCGAACGGAAATGGTGAGTATGTCTGATCAAGAAATGCGGCTATTAGCATGGAATGGATTAAATCCATAGAAGTACACTCATATACAGCTTGCGTTTTGCTCGTATGAGAGAGTATTTGTCTCTTGTTCAGAGGACCGGGCCGCGTATACACATTAATTCATTCAGTATGATTAATGGAAGTCGTGGCAAATAATAGGTCGCTGGCTGCTGTGTTACAGGAGCAGTGTTACTGCAAGAGACGATTTTCGCTGGCGTACAAGATGTAATTTTTTAAATGGTCTGCGGTCTGTACCTTCCCCGTGAGAATTGGCATGTGTGCTGTTGCAGACGTGTATACATTTGTTTCCTTGCCCTCCCACAACGTCCCCGCCCCCCACCTCCCACCATTGGTGTTATTGAAACAAACTCGTGCTGTATCTTCTGCGTAAAATGAGCTAGTGGGAAACATCTATTTCTATAATCGTCTTATTTCTATCCAATATATATATATATCTTATATTTGCGCCTTAAACTGCCAAGCTCATCCTTTGTGTATTCCGAACTAATGTCTGATCTTTTTCCCCTATTTCATTATTTCATTTTTGTCTTAAATTTGTGAAAGACGAATACAGTCATTCAGTATGTACATGGCATGCCTACGCAATCGTCCTCAATTTTAAGGCGTTAGGTTGTTGGAAGTCATGTTTTGGGTGGGCGCAGTCTGATCTTCCTTTTTGGTTTGATCCCTTCCGTATGTTGTTACGGAAGACGCAGTAGCCCTGCTGACAACATCCATCTGCGGAAGCCCGCTGACGGAATTGAAATTGAAGTTGAAATTGAAGGGGTTGAAATACAGAATAAAAGGATGTGGCAGACAACGCTGGAGAGTGAGGCACGTATAATTGAATGGGAATTGGCACGCATTGTTAACATTGACCAGCGAAGGGTCAACCCATTTGGTATCGTTCGTCTGCAGCTAGCACATCTCTCCTCTCTCTTAGTGGACAAGTGTGAGAGGATGATGGATAGGGGGCGCTGGCCTAACAAAAATATTTGGAATCCAAACATGCATTGAGAGGAGAAGGGGCGTGGAACCGTCGCCAATTGAAGATCTGCTGTATGTGTGAACATGGCGAGGCGGTCTGACGGTCAGTGGCGGAGTGTGAAGCTGTCCGCCAGTTGTACAGTATTTGTGGTGTGTGCAGTGTTGCAGTGATAGGCGCACGGAGGGCGAATTTAGGTAGTGTATTAAATAATGACGATGTTTATTTAATTAACACACCAACAAATGCGCATATATGTATTTAATGATCTAAAATTCACATCAAAACACTTAAAACGCTCCTACATGTTTCGATCATACGATCATCCTCAGGGAGCATAAATTGTTCCTTGCTAAAGTTATAGTTTCAAAACATTCAGTGATTTACATTGTTACGTTGAGTTGGTGCTGTGGCAACATGTCTTGTGTATTGTGTGAATCGTATACTGTATAATCGAAACATGTAGGAGCGTTTTAAGTGTTTTAATGTGAATTTTAGATCATTAAATGAATATATGTGCATTTGTTGGTGTGTTAATTAAACGAACTACAGAATGCGCGGTGCAACGATAAAAATGGCGATGTTCTTTTGATATGTGAGCATTGCTACCTACGATGGGCAGTGCATGTAGCTGCGTTATGATAGAGGACAGTAGCAAACATAACCGGTCGGGGGTCCACCTATAATTATTAGCGAAGTTACTGCCAGATATCGTACCTCTGATTCAGAACACTGGCTTCTGTCGGAAGGACGGAACCCAGTCCGAAACAGACAACGGATTTTGGTAGTGAATACGTTTGGGTCCAACACCGTGCGGTGCACATGGACATTTTCTACACTACTGCATAACGAAAAGAACGCATGCTGACTTAGGCGGAGACCATGTTCTAAATGAGATGGGTGGATGGCTGTGAGGTGGGTCTTGGTTCAAGAAATGTGAGTGACACTGTACAGTGGTCTGTTGTGATATTGCCATTGTTGAATCTTCGCTTCTTGTTACAGAGTTAGTTTTTAGTTCGTGTACTGGTCATTTATTCGATACGTCACCTGATTAGGCAACAGAGAACGCGAAGGTCCATGCACCTAACCATCAGGCCGTTAAGGAACGTGAAGTAAGACACCACACGCACTGTAGAATGCGGAACTGTATGGAGGAGAGTTGACAGCTTCACGTTCCGTCAAATTCAGTCCTGATAACCACTCCGAAGGAAACTGCCTATAGAGTCTTGGACGCTATAGGCATGGTGTGGATGGGAATAAGGCCTGAACCTGATGGAAATCGAATCCTAGCTCCCCAGGCCGTAGCTACTATACTTACTGAGCTGCCCTGTCTGTTGCTTAACGCAAGTAATTGCTGTACGACTGGGTACGGCGTAGGAACCTTCGAGGCCTTGGTTCACGGGGTAGAATTCTGCTCAGGCACAGAAAGAGATTGTTGTGTATGTGTACGGCGACTGTTGTCTATGGCGACTGTTGTGTACGGCGACTGTTGTCTATGGCGATCCCAATGCAGCGGGTCTTGCGAAGTGCCTGAAAGATTCATTCTTAAAAATTGTTTGTTAGTCGCATGATACCGGAGGACTTAATTTGCACAATTCGAAGCTGTTGCATTTCGTAAGAACTAAACACAGCTTCACATTATACTAGAAATTAATTCGATTATCACATGTCCGCCCCTAAACTGAGTGTACTGACATCGTATCAGCCCGGTAGATCGAGTACTTTTATATATACTGGGCTTTCATCTTGGCGTCAGCAGTTTTCATTGTAGTTGGTCACGTCTGGGAGCCTAGAGTGTGTGCTTGGAATAGCGACTAGGCTACGGCCTGGACGATTCCGGTGTTCGACTACCGGTAGAGACATCCCGTTGTGTTGAATATAAGCTAAAATGTAATATGACATATGTATAATATAGTCACACACAACTTTATGTTGTTGTGTGTGACTGTATTATATATTATATTATATTTTACCATACTAGCTCATGAGCTGACACCGCCAACTATTCAGTGGGTCCCTGGTTTCTATCTTAGGGTTAAATCGGGTGGGGTGTGAAGTTGACCACTCGCTTCCATCTGAAGCTGAGGTTAGGAGTGGGTGGGTCTGTGCCTGCACAGGGACAAATCTACCGTTGACTTGATTATGTTGACTGCCACACCGGCCAGTGTACATTTTATGTACGGTACGACGGCTTGGAAGTTGACGTTTTTGTCTAATTGTATAGAGGAATTGCTTCAGATTTGGGAGCGGTCATTAGGCCCATGTTCCTGTATAATCCACCACTGTGAAGCACAGAGTTGATTCAGGGTAGGTGAGAGTCATGGCGACAGAATGCTCTGCCCGTTCATGCCGATGGCTGATGCTTTGGTTGTGAGGGATAGTGCGGATGAGGGGAGATGTTGCAGGTGTTTATCTTCTGAAGAAGAGTTGAAACGGAATAGAACGGCAGAAACGACCCCCAAATGAAATTGGTAGAAATGCGTGAAACGTAATGCAAAGCTAACAGTAAGGGTGGGAGAGGATTCGAATTTTTGTCGAGTTTGCACTACACCTGTGTTCGTGTATGTTAGTAAGAAAAATATTGAAAGTAAGAACGTGAAAGTTAGTGCATTTGCCTGTCGCGTTCAGGGATGTTATCATGTGCGTATTGGGAGGTTTTAGGTTCTGATGGCTGTGTTGCTGGTGTCGAGTCTTCAGGGATGTTACGCCGTGTGAACTGGTAAACATTTACCGGCTTTCGGAGGGATCGTGGTGCATTATTCTGCAGCGTCCAGCAGTTTTTATAAAAATGGAGACGGGCGTTTCGGAGATACTGCTATCCTTCGAAACGACAGTAGTTACTCACCAGTCGACAAGTCGTAATATGTCGCAAAAATTTGTTTGTTCTTTGTACTTATTCATGAGCTCGAACCCCCTTGACAGCGAAGTACAGGTAGAATAAAAATATTGTGGGCCTGCTGGTGGGGTGATAACATGTCTGGCACCTAACTCAATTAACCGAATGAAAGAGCTCATTGACGAGTGTTGTTCGGCCTCGAAACTTGTTTAATGGAAGCGAATTGACACTCTTCTGAACAAAAACTGTTTAACGCGGAATTTAAAGTGGTTCAGGAAACTGCTTTTATCGTGACGTTGTGCAGTTCGGACTGTGCAACGTTCAGGCGCGTTCGCAAAATTTCGAAAAACTACTATTAGCTTCGTCATATCTGTCCTTCTGTCCGTCCGTTTGCATGGAGCACCTTGTCTCCTACCGGACGGAATTTCGTGAAATTTGACAGTATTTTTCGAAAATCTGTCGAGAATAACAGGTGCGTTACACGAAGACTGATATACTTTTTGATCTGTCTTGCTCATTTCTTTTTAGAATGAGAACTGTTTCAGACAAAAGCTGTAAAGAGAATCAAAACACACACTTTATGCTGAGATCGTGGGTTAGAATCCCACCGGGGCATGGATATTTGTCTGTTGTGAGTATTATGTGTTGTTAGGTAGAGGTCTCTGCGACGAGCTGATCACTCGTCCAGAGGAGTCCTACCGACTGTGATGCTTCATTGTGTGTGATCTAGAAACCTCAAGAATGAGGAGGTCATGGCCCGCGTTGGGCCGCAGCGCCACAGGAAAATCATCAATAACTCCACTCCCGACCCCCCCCCCCCCCCCCACCCCTGCGATACACTCGTAATGCTTTTTTTAACAGCTAAATAAAAAA
>Ga0131853_10021623_pt1 | contig 11666 bp, 10 predicted proteins | sample TergutLab28metaG_FD_92764 | JGI IMG/M metagenome (GOLD analysis project Ga0131853, IMG submission 92764) | Labiotermes labralis P1 segment gut microbial communities from Petit-Saut dam, French Guiana - Lab288 P1 (version 2) (version 2) | ecosystem: Host-associated > Arthropoda: Insects >...
ACCTTGGGCGGTACCGAAATCTCGGTGCCAGCCGCCGAATAGCCGATCCATCTCGGGCCAACCGCAGATCGTCCGATCAAGGACTACGGAAGGAGAAGTACGAGATTTAAAGGTTGTGCTACTTCACGACCTGGTCGTGCCATTTACTCCAATTCGACTCAAATTTCTGATCCCTGGAGATCTCATGACCCCACCCCCCCTCGACGGACCGATCGATGTCGAGCGCACGACGATGCGCGACGTGAGCCTCCGCATCCTTCCGATCGTCCTGGCGCTCTATATCGTTGCGTACCTGGACCGCGTCGGTCTCAGCTATGCCCAGCTCAAAATGGGCGCCGACCTCGGAATCGACCCGGCCGCCTTCGGTTTCGCGGCCAGCATCTTCTTCGCCGGTTACATCCTCCTGGAGATGCCCAGCAATGCGATCCTCTATCGCGTAGGAGCGCGGATATGGCTCGCGCGAATCGGCATAACCTGGGGAATCGTCACCATCGCAACTGCTTTCGTGCAGAGCGAGACGCAACTGATCATCGCGCGCATCCTTCTCGGCATCGCCGAAGCTGGACTGGCTCCCGGTGTCATCTTCTATATCGCCGGCTTCTTCCCCGCGGCCTACACGGCCCGCGCCACCAGTCTGTTCCTCCTCGGTGTCCCGATTGCCGGAATAGTCGGTGGTCCGCTCGCTGGCTACCTGCTCGACACGCCCGGCTGGATGGGCCTGGCCTCGTGGCGGTGGCTGTTCATCGTATTCGGAGTGCCTTCGGTGGTGATCGGCCTTCTCGTCATCGTGATACTCTCCGACAACCCCACGAAGGCGAAGTGGCTCAACGAGGGCCAGCGCACCTGGCTCCTGGAGCGCCTGGACGACGAACGCGCGCGCCTTTCTGCGCAGGGTGTCACGCACACCGGCGGGTTCTGGTCCACGCTGCAGGACAAGAAGGTGCTCCGTCTCGCTTCCATCCAGTTCCTGATCGCGTCGGGGATCATGGGAATCTCGTTCTGGCTGCCGCAGATCGTGAAGTCGGTCAGTGAAGGCTCGTCGAACACCGCCATCGGCTTTCTCACGGCGCTTCCCTACCTCGTCGGTGGTATTGCGCTCGTTGCCGCCGCTCGGCACTCCGACAAGGTCAACGAACGTGTTTGGCACGTAGTTGTTCCCGTCGGTGTTGGCGGCATGGTGTTCATCGTGATGCCGTTTGTGTCCTCGTCGGTCGTGATGTTGATCGTGCTGCTATGCATCGCGTCCGCCGGATTGTTCGCGTTCGCTGGCCCCTTCTGGGCGATCATCCAACAGCAGTTCGTCGGCTACCGCGCCGCCCTGAGCATCGCAGCGGTGAACGCCCTCGGCGCCGGTGGCGGCCTGGTCGCTCCGTACGTCTTCGGCCTGCTGACGAAGTCGACCGGGGGCACCACCGCAGGCGTGGTGTACCTGGGCGCCGGCCTCGTTCTGGCGGCAACCATTCTTGCCGCATCCCGATCGCTGTGGATTGACGCGCGAACTCCGATCGATGACGAACGCGCAGAGGATGATTCGACTTCAGTGTCGAGAGACGGGGAGGTGCCTGAGGCACTCGCGTGAGGGTAGGCTCGTGGGCGGTTCCGTCATCGCCCACGAGCACCCATCTCACTGCAAGCCCGCAGCGCTTTGCCGCCACGATTGCCGCTCACGAACCTGCCTGCCGCATCTCTCGCGATGACGGTCCCTCCCTCCGTTTACATTCACGAGAGACGAGTATGAGCGCAGTCAACAGCCTGTCCGGATGGGTCGTACTTGTTACAGGCGCCGGCAACGGGATCGGGCGAGCGGAAGCACATGCCTTCCATGCGGAAGGGGCCACCGTCGTGGTCACCGACATCGACCGCCAGGCAGCGGAAGTGGTCGCGCGCGAGCTCGGTGATCGTGCGATGGCGGCACGCCTCGACGTCGCTGATGGCGATCAATGGGCACAGGTCGTCAGCGAGACCAACGAGTCTCATGGTCCTGTGCGGGTATTGGTCAACAACGCTGCAATCTTCACGCCCGAACCCAACGTCGACGGTGACGTCGACGCCTGGCGGCGGGTCCTCGAGGGCAACGTTGTGGGAACGCTGCACGGCATCCGCGCGGTCGTTCCCGGTATGCGTGATGCAGGAGGAGGGTCGATCGTTGACACGATCTCAACCGCAGGCACGAAGGGCATCTCGGCGACCACCGGGTGCCATCGTCCGATCCGTGGTGCGTCGACGACCTCACGCGGCGGGGTCGTCGTCCACACCGGTAGGTCTTCGAGGTAGAAGACCCGCTCGTAGTAATTCGATCCGGATTCCATCACCAGCCGCTGCCCAGACGGAGCCATCCGGCCCCGGTTGATTGCGAGGACCAGACCCGGATACTTCTTGACCTCCGACTGTTCCAGCGTGCAGGTCAGACGGCCGCCGGAGTCGAGGACGTCGCGGAGCAGTTGCCGTGACGGGGACACCTTCGCAGGCTGCGGAACGGCGGCCGCGGGCGAAGTGGACGCCTGCGGCCGAGGCGCCGGCGTCACCTGGTCTCGACGAGTCGATTCGGTCCCACCGGACGGACTCGAGACGCTCCCTGTGGTGGGTGCGGATGTGGTTCGGGAGTGTTTTTTCGGTTGCAGATGCCCGGGCGGGTAGGTGCCGTGGGTGAGGTAGTGCCAGCCCGCGTCGAGAAGGTCGGCTCGCCACTGCCCACCCTTCTTCGACTGCGGTTCCAGGGTCGCGGGCCTTCAGCTGTGTGCGCAGGCGACGACGACGGCCTGTCAGCACCCCTTGCTATGTTGGCATTGAGTGTCTATATGACACTGAACATCGGTCTTTGCGGTTATTAACGTTTTGTGATGCCTTCATCGCAATGATGAATGGCACATCCGAGGAGCCATGTGGACCTGAAACAGCTTGTGGCCGTGGTGACCGTGGCGGAGGTCGGGAGCGTCACACGGGCTGCTTAGATACTCCGCATTGTGCAACCGGCGGTCACGCGCCAGATCAAGACACTCGAGGACGAACTGGGTGTGGCTCTGTTCGAGCGGACACGGCAAGGCATGATTGTCACCCGGGAGGCTGAGATCTTACTGGCGCGGGCTCGGCGCGCACTACACGAATTAGAGTGTGCTCGTTCGGAACTCACTCCAGTTCCAGGGGAGGTGACGGGGCTGGTTTCTGTCGGTGTGCTGGAGAGTCTGTCCGAACTCGTGGTGTCGGAACTCGTCGAGGCGCTCGCCGACGACTACCCAGGGGTGAAACTGCGGGTGCTGACCGGGTTTTCAGGGTATCTGCAAAGCTGGCTAGACGATGATGTAGTCGACATCGCCCTGCTGTATAACCTTTCGGACACCCCGGCGATGCGGGTGGTGCCGTTGCTGTCCGAAAGGCTGTGGGCGGTCGCGCCGCCCGGCGCGGGCCTTCAACCGTCGGTACCATTGACCTGGCGGCAGCTACTCGGCGAGCCGCTGGTGTTGCCGATCGTTGGACACGGTCTTCGCTCGCTCATCGACCGGGCGCGCGGGGGTATCGATCTGGAACCCGTTGTCGCAGTGCAGACCAACTCGATGAGCGTGCAAAAGCAGATGGTGTTGGCAGGGCACGGCTGGACCGTTTTGCCGGCGGCTGGGGTAGCGCAGGACGTGCAGGACGGTCGGCTCAGCGGGGCGCCCCTGGGGGAGCCGGCGCTGTCGCGGTCGGTGGTGATCGGTCTACCACGTGTGACGCGCATTCCCCCTGCGGTCGAGGCTGTTTCGGTGACTTTGCTGCGGGTGGCTCGGGGCCTCGTCGACTCCGGTCGGTGGCCGTCGGCGTCGTTGCCGGCGGAAAGACGACAATGAGCGTCGACATGGCATAGGACGCCAACCTAACTCGATTCGGGATTGATGGTGAAGGTTATGGTGAAGCCAGTCAGGTTGGGACATATCGGCGCGAATCCCACGTCGGGGTAGGCGAGTGTCGCACACCTCCCGGCGGTATCGCAGTTGAGTGAGATCGACTTGGTCGCGGTCGCCACCTCGGATCCCGTGAGCGCTCAGGCGGCAGGCGAGCGATTCGGAGCGCGTGCCTACTCGGACGCGAGGAAGCTCATCGAGGACGACGACGTCGAGGCGGTCACTGTCGCGGTCAAGGTGCCCGCGCATCTGGAGCTCGTCGAAGCGGCACTGCTGAAGGGGCAGCACGTCTACCGCGAATGGCCGCTCACGCCGGATGTCGCCACTGCGACGCGGTTGCGCGATCTGGCGCAGGCCAATTCGCTCGTCACGACCATCGGATTGCAGGTTCGCCGGTTCCCCGTGGTGCGGTTTGCGACGAGAATGATCCAGTCGGGCGAGATCGGGCAGGTGCTGTCTGCGGTTGTCACCTGTACTCATCCGATGGGCGGCGCCACGGTGCCCGCGGCGCACACGTATCTCACAGAGGATCGCGCGGGTGCGAACGTCTTGACGATTTCGGCCGGCCACGCAATCGACACGCTCACCGCGCTCGTCGGAGATGTCTCGGAGCTCGTGGCGACCGTGTCGACGTTCTTCCCGCATCCGCGCGTTGTCGAGACCTCGGAAGTGCTGGATGCCTCGAGCCCGGACCACATCGTCGTCGCTGGCACGCTGGCCGGTGGCGGCTTGATGAGCGCGAGCTTCCTGGGCGGGTCGCTGATCGACCCGCGTGTGATCATCGAAGTCCGGGGCGCTGCAGGACGTGTGACTGTCACGGCTCGCCCGGGGCTGTCGGCCGGCAACCTCGAGGTTGAGGTGCTTGATGCGCAGGGCGGGCCTCAAGAAGTCCGTGTGGAGGCACGGCCCGAGGTCGACGCGTTGCCGACGGGCGCGTCACGCCTCGTCGGCGGTCTGTATCTGGAATTGCGGAGGCGATTCGGGGCGGCGGCACCATGGAGACGGATTTCTCCCATGCGGTACGCCAGCAACAGTTGCTCGAGGACATCCGCGCGGCGTCGAGGTCGGGGGTGCGGGTGACGCGGCAGGGATAGGCGGTCAGCAGGCCGAGCGGGGTCTCGCGTTTCCAGGAAGGGAACGCGAGACCCGCTGGGTGCATGCGGATCCTCAGCGGAGCACGAAGGGGTTGCCCACTTCGGCCCCGGTGTTGATCCACACCGTCTTGGTCTCGAGGTAGTCGTCGATGGCCTCGGCGCCGTTCTCGCGGCCGAGCCCGGAGTCCTTGAATCCTCCGAACGGCGTCATGAAACTCACGGCGCGATAGGTGTTCACCCACACCGTTCCGGAACGGATGCGCTCCGCCATACGGAATGCGCGGGCGGTATCCGTGGTCCACACGCCGGCGCCGAGTCCGTAGGCGCAGTCGTTGGCGATCGCCACGGCCTCCTCCTCGTCACGGAACGGAATCGTCGCCAGGACCGGGCCGAACACCTCTTCCTGCGCAATCCGCATGTCATTCCGGACACCGGTTAGGATCGTGGGCTCGATGAACCAGCCGCTGCCGACTTCTGGCGTGGTGGCGGGCCCGCCGCCGAGCGCGACATCGCAGCCTTCGTCCTTCGCGATCGTCAGATAATCGAGGACCTTCAGGTACTGCTGCCGGGTGGTGATCGGACCCACCTGGGTCTCGGCCAGGCGAGGATCACCCATCCGTGCGGCGCCGGCGAGTTCGACCACCCGGCGGACCACCTCGTCGTGTACCGAATCCTGCACCAGCAGACGCGATCCCGCGATGCAGGTCTGCCCTGTAGCAGCGAAGATCCCCGAGACGACGCCGTTCACGGCGGCGTCGAGATCGGCGTCTTCGAAGACGATGTTAGGTGATTTGCCGCCGAGTTCGAGGGCGACGTGCTTGAGGCCGCGACCCGCGGCTGCTCCGATGGCCCGCCCGGTGGTGTCGGAGCCGGTGAACGAGACCTTCGCGACCGCCTCGTGCTCGACGAGCGGTGCGCCGACCTCGGCCCCGAACCCGGTCACCACGTTGAACACCCCGGTGGGAAGTCCCGCCCGATGGAGTACGCGTGCGAGCTCGACGGTAGACGCCGAGGTGAATTCCGATGGTTTCACGATCACGGGGCAGCCTGCGGCCAACGCCGGTGCCAGCTTCCACATCAGGAGCATCAGCGGTGAGTTCCACGGTGTGATGATCGCCGTGACGCCCACCGGCTCCCTGCGGGTGTAGGCGAAGTAGCCCCGCTTGTCGATCGGGATCACGCGGCCCTCGATCTTGTCGGCAAGGCCGCCGAAGTAACGCAGCCACTGCGGCAGGTAAGACACCTGGCCGAACATCTCCGCGTACAGTTTGCCGTTGTCGCGGACCTCGAGCTCTGCCAGCCGATCCGCCTCGCGGACGATGGCATCGGCCAGCCGCACGAGGAGGGCGCCCCGCTCGGTTGCGGTCAGCCCGCCCCATTCGGGCGCAGCGAGGGCGCCCGACGCGGACTCGACGGCGAGGTCGACGTCCGCTGAGTTGCCGCGGGTCACGCGCGCCCACGGCTTGCCGACGAAGGGGTCGTCGCTGTCGAACCAGTCGCCGCTGGAGGACAGGTGTTCCTTGCCCCCGATGAACATGGGTACTTCGAACAAGGGAAACTCCTCGAAATCGCGAACGGGATCGGTGGTCAGAAGGTCGGGAAGCCGAGCGCCTTGCGGAACCCGTTCTTGTTGGCGACTCCGTCCCGAGGCGGCAGTGCGCGGGGAGGCTCGGTCGAGTCGATCATCACCTGACGAAAGCGCAGGCCGGACATCGACCCGATTTCGGCGGCGAGTTTCCGTGCGCCGTCCTGGGCCACCACGCGCTCGGCGTCGATGACGCCGAATCCGCGCGCGACGGCGGTCAGATCGCTGCCGAGGCCGCTGTGACTGCGCTGCATGCCGGTCTCCCCGAAGTGACCGTTGTCCAAGACCACGATGGTCAAGTTGGCCGGCGCCTGGACCGCCGCTGTGGCCAGGGACCCGATCCCCATCAATTGCTCACCGTCGCCGGTGACGACGGCGACCGGCTTGTCGGGTTGCGCGAGGGCGAGGCCGAGTGCGACGGGGATTGCGCCGCCCATCGCACCCCACAGGTAGAAGTTGGTGGGGCGATCGCCGCTGGCGAAGACGTCATAGCTGGGGGAGCCCAGTCCGGTGACAATGAGAGTGTCGTCGGGAATCGCCGCGATGAGGTCGCCCACGAACGTACGGCGGTCGATCAAAGGCGTGGCTTCGGTGCCGGTCATCAGTTGCGCTCCCACTTCTTTCGTCCGATCAACTTCTGGCCCAACAGCACCGCGGTTCTGCCACCGGCCTCGAAGCTGGTGTCGAGAGCCGCGCTCACGACCTCTTCGACCTGGTCCGGTTCGTCTACGCGATAGACCGTGATGCCCATCAATTCGAGTGCCCGCTGCGTGGCGAGGCCCATCGGGGCCTGCCACGGGTTGAACTCCGCGTACTCGCCTCGCATCGTGACGAGTGTGAGGAAGGGGAACTGGGCCATCGTCAGGAGCGAGAACATGTTGACGCAATTGCCGACGCCGCTGCTCTGCATCAACAGCGCCGCGCGCTGTCCGCCGAGCCAGGCGCCTGCGACGACACCCACGCCCTCTTCCTCTGTGGTCAGGACGACGTCCTGGATCGTGTCGTCAGCGATCGCTGCACGGATCGCGTACGAGTGGCCGGCGTCCGGGACGTAGGCGATTTGGCGCACGCCGCCCCTCGCGAGGACATCGAAGACATCTCGCTGCCAGGCGGGCGCGTCGGGGACTTGAGTCATGTTGGCTCCTCATCAGGTCACTGTTCGCCCAGCATGAAGGGATCGGCGCATGGAGTGAATCCCGGCATCATTGGCTGCGTATTAAGATTTGTGCATGCTGTCGCCCGGGCACTTGCTCCTCATCCACCACATCGGGAGGCACGCGAGCCTGGCAGGCGCGGCGAGGGAGCTGGGGCTGACACCCTCGGCGGTCACCCAGCAGGTTGCCCGGCTCGAACGCATAGTCGGCGCGCCGGTTGTCGAACGTGGGGCGCGCGGGGCGCGGTTGACGCGACTGGGGCAGGCCATGGCGGTCGAGGGGGCGGAGATCTCGGCGGCGCTCGCGCGTTCGTCAGATCTGGTCGCGGACTACCTGAACACGTCGGCCGGTCGGCTCCGCGTCGGATCACTCGCCTCCGCCGCGGTGCCCATCGTCGCGGAGGCGATGGCGCACGTGGGCCTGCAACACCCGGCCGCGGATCTGTCCATGACGGAGACGGGATCCGATGCGGGCATGGTGGGTGTTCGGCAAGCGGAACTCGACATCGCCGTCGTCGCCGACTACGGGCAGATCGGCGAGGCGGAGGGGGTACAGGTCCATCCACTGATGAGCGATCCCTTGCTGGCGGTTCTTCCCGAACGTCACGATCTCGCGGGTGCGAGTGACCCGATCTGCCTGTCGGACTTGGCCGCCGATCCATGGGTCAGCGGAGCGCCGGGGCGTCCACACCGCATTCAGCAGGACATCATCGTCGCGGGATACGGCGTCGCGCCGCGTGTGGCATTCGAGACGGAGTCGTACGAGGTCGCCCTCGCGATGGTGGCGGCGGGCATTGCGGTGGCGGTCGTGCCGCAGTTGGCCTGGCACGAGTTGCCCGGAACCGTCTCACGGTCGATCCGCGGTGCACCGGTACGCACGCTGGTGGCGGTCACCCCTGCGCGTGCCGACCATCTGAAACTCGCTCCGTTGATGCTGCGGGCACTGCGGGAGACCGCGGGATCGCTCGGCTAGACATCTGGCCGGCGGAGTGCGCCGCACATCGCGGAGGGGAGCAAGGGAGCTGACCCGGCATCACGCCAGAGGATCGAGGCATCACATATTGGCATTAGACATCAGGTCGAATATCAATTGATGATTGATATGTCGCCCCGGCGAGCGGCGAGTCACGAGCCAAATCCTCGATCGGGGCGGTGAGGTGGTCATACGTCGAGCCGGGAGCGCTCGGCATGAGTGCCGGACGACCGACCGTTCCTGACCAGTGGCAGCCGCGACGCTGCCGTGACCCTCCGCAGCGGATAGTGAGGATGTGGACCATGCTTCCCCTGGACGGCGTCACCGTCGTATCCCTCGAACAAGCGGTCGCCGCGCCGTTCGCGACCCGGCAGCTCGCGGACCTGGGTGCGCGGGTGATCAAGGTCGAGCGTCCCGGGCTCGGCGACTTCGCGCGGCAGTACGACCACACCGTGCACGGCGAGGCGAGTTACTTCGTCTGGCTCAACAGGGGGAAAGAATCGATTGAACTCGACATCAAGAGCGAGGGGGACCGTGCGGTCCTCGACCGGATCATCGCCGGCGCAGACGTGTTCGTTCAGAACCTCCTGCCCGGCGCCGTCGACCGACTCGGGCTCGACGCGGCGACGTTGAGGGAAGCGCAACCCGAGCTGATCCACTGCTCCATCTCGGGTTACGGATCCGAGGGTCCCTACCGCTCGAAGAAGGCATACGACCTCTTGGTCCAGTGTGAGAGTGGGTTGGTCGGCACGACTGGGACGCCGGACAGCGTCGCCAAGGTCGGGATCTCGGTGGCCGACATCGCGACCGGGATGTACGCCTACAGCGGCATTCTCTCTGCACTGCTCCGACGGGAACGGTCGAGCGACGGCGCAACCCTCGAGGTCGCGATGCTCGATGCGCTGGGGGAGTGGATGATGCAGCCAGCGTATTACAGCGTCTACGGCGGCTCGCCCACCCGCCGGACCGGGGCGAGACACGCATCGATCGCACCGTACGGTCCGTACCGGTGCGGGGACGGATCGATGGTCTTCTTGAGTGTGCAGAACGACAGGGAATGGAAAGTCGTGTGCGAAGAGATCTTGCACCGCCCAGGATTCGTGGCGGACGCTCGATTCGTACACAATCCCGAGCGGGTCGCACACGATACCGAGATCACGGTTCTGCTCGAGGATGCCTTTGAGGAACACGGCGCCGACGAGGTCGTCGAAATGCTCGACCGAGTCGGGATCGCTTGTGCCCGTTTGCGTACGCCTGCGGAGTTCGTGGAGCACCCGCAGCTGGCGGCGCGCGATCGGTGGCGGAAGATCGGGCTGCCGAACGGATCGACCGTCGATGCACTTCTTCCCCCGGTAATCATGAACGGCGCCGACCCCGTTCTTGGCGATGTTCCAGGGCTGGGTGCGCACAACGAATCGTTGCGAGCCGAGTTCTCCGACGCGCCGACAAACGCCTAGCGCGGCATCGGCGCAACCAGAGGTTCACTCGGGCCCGTTCCAAAACAGCACGGTCCGACCGCGGCTGATCGTTCGCGATGCGGTCGGGCGTGCACCATTCGACATAAAGTCAGTGCGTTGTTCTCCAAAGTGCTGGTAGCCAATCGGGGCGAGATCGCCATCCGGGCCTTCCGTTCCTGCTGTGAACTCGATGTTCGGACCGTCGCGGTTTTCCCGCACGAGGATCGAGGGTCCGAACACCGATTGAAGGCGGACGAAGCGTACGAGATCGGGCGACCGGGCCATCCGGTCCGCGCGTACCTGGATCCCGACGAGATCGTGAAGACGGCTCTGCGGGCCAACGCCGAAGCCGTGTATCCGGGTTATGGATTCCTTTCCGAGAAGGCCAATCTGGCCGAAGCCTGTCGCCGCCGCGCGAATCTCGCGTTCGTCGGTCCGAGCCCGGCCGTGCTGCGCCTGGCCGGTGACAAGTCGCGCTCGGTCGAGGCGGCTCGCGCTGCCGGGTTGCCGACGCTGGCCTCGACGCCGCCGTCCCAAGACCCGGACGAATTGATCGCCGCGGTTGCCTCCATGACCTTTCCGGTCTTCGTGAAAGCCGTTGCAGGCGGCGGTGGTCGGGGCATGCGGCGGGTCGAAGAGGCCGGGACGGGCAGTGCAACATTCCGGGACGCGGTGGAGACCTGTATGCGTGAGGCTCACGCGGCATTCGGCGACTCCACCGTCTTCATCGAACAGGCGGTCGTCCGGCCACGGCACATCGAGGTGCAGATCCTCGCCGACGAACTGGGGAACGTCGTCCACCTGTTCGAGCGCGATTGTTCGGTGCAGCGTCGGCATCAGAAGGTGGTGGAGCTCGCGCCGGCACCGGATCTCGACCCCGCGTTGCGCGAGCGGATGTGCCGCGACGCTGTGCGGTTCGCTGAGTCGATCGGCTACACCAACGCCGGAACGGTGGAGTTCCTGGTCGACGGTCGCGGTGACCACGTGTTCATCGAGATGAACCCGCGCATCCAGGTTGAACACACGGTCACCGAGGAGATCACCGGTGTGGATCTCGTTCAGGCGCAGTTGAGGATCGCTGCCGGCGCGACGCTCGCCGATCTCGGTCTGGACCAGGACAAGATCCACATCCGCGGCGCGGCCCTCCAATGCCGCATCACCACGGAGAACCCTGCTGACGATTTTCGGCCGGACACGGGCACCATCACGACGTGCCGGTCACCGGGCGGCGCCGGAGTCCGCGTCGATGCAGGAACCGTGTTCGCGGGAGCTCAGGTCTCCCCGCGTTTCGATTCGATGCTGGCCAAGCTGACGTGCCGTGGTGCCGATCATCACGAAGCGGTCAGGCGCGCACGTCGGGCGGTCGCGGAGTTCCGCATCCGCGGTGTTCACACCAATGTGCAGTTCATCGCCGCGCTGCTCGACGACCCGGACTTTCTCGCGGGAAACGTGGACACATCGTTCATCTAGACTCATCCCGACTTGCTCACCGCGCGATCCTCTGCCGATCGCGGGACCAAGCTGCT
>Ga0131853_10021624_pt1 | contig 11665 bp, 3 predicted proteins | sample TergutLab28metaG_FD_92764 | JGI IMG/M metagenome (GOLD analysis project Ga0131853, IMG submission 92764) | Labiotermes labralis P1 segment gut microbial communities from Petit-Saut dam, French Guiana - Lab288 P1 (version 2) (version 2) | ecosystem: Host-associated > Arthropoda: Insects >...
AGCTGGTAGCATTCGGCGGCACATATGCGGCAGCGATGGCTCATGCGGATGTAGCAGCATTGGAAATTCGCCCGGGCGGCTGGGTATTTGACGGCTGGTTTAACTCACAGGCTAACGCGAACGGTACAACCCAAGTGGGCCGTGTAAACAGCACAGATACCGTGAACAGCGAAGCCGATCGTACCCTATGGGCACGGTGGGTTAGAACACCCGAATATGTGCTTATGGTAACGAATATCGGCCTTCCGGGAGCGCATCCGTCAAACCAAACGCCGGTAAGCGGCCTGTATAACTCGGGAACGGCGTTAACATGGTTTGCGGGCACAGCGCCGACAGGTTGGATATTTGCAGGCTGGGCAACTCCGGCTCAAGCCGCAGGGATAACGCAAAACACATTTATACCGCCGGGCAGCTTAACGTATGCACCGCAGACTGTCATGCCGGCAAATAACTATACGGTATACGCAGTATGGGTATCGGAATCAAATATCTTTAGACCGGAAAGTATGCTGACGGTCAATAATATAGGCCTTCCGGTAGCCCCTCCAACAAATCAAACGCCGGTAAGCGGTCCGCGGGTGTCAGGTACAGCACTGACATGGTTTGCGGGTACAGCACCGACAGGATGGACGTTTGCAGGCTGGGCAACCCCGGCACAAGCGGCGGCGCTGATACCGGGTACGGTCATACCACCGGGTAGCTTGCCCTACAGACCGCAGACGGTCATGCCGGGAACCAGCTATACAGTGTACGCAGTATGGATACAGGCAGGCACAAACATTTTTAGACCCGGAAATATGCTTACGGTAACCAATTTTGGCTTGCCGACGGGAACCACAGTAGTGGGCCAAACTCCGCTAAGCGGTATGACTCCTTCAGGTGAAGCGCTAAACTGGGTTTCCGGAACAACAACGCCGACAGCCTGGATATTTGCGGGCTGGGCAACTCCGATCCAAGCAGCAGGCCTGGTACAGGGCCAGGTGATACCACCGGGTACCTTAACCTATGCGCCGCTGACGATCATGCCGGTCACTGCCTACAGAGTGTTTGCAGTGTGGGTACAGAGCGGAACAAATATTTTTATACCGACGACGCCAACCCCAACCCCGACGCCGACTCCAACCGCGATGCCAACGCCAAGTCCAACACCGAGTCCGACCCCAACTCCGGCTCCAACGCCAACCCCAACTCCGACCCCAACGCCAACACCGATGCCGACACCGAGTCCGACGCCAATCCCAACGCCAATCCCAACCCCTATACCAACGCCGATACCGACACCGACATCAACGTCGCCGCCGACTTCAACCCCACAGCCGACGCCAATACCAACGCCATTGCCACCGCGGCCAACCCCGATACCAACGATGCCGCCAAGACGGTAGCTTTAAAATCTGGTTGTGGTTTAATCGCATATTGGCATCATAAACGCAAAAGGAATCGCCAATGAAATATTTTAAGTGTCTGCCTGTAAAAAGGCAGGCACTTTTTTATTTGAGGGTATCTGTAGAAATGAACTAAGGGAACTACAATTAGTACACAAAAGTTCGTTGACAGGATTTCGATACATAAAATATAATAAAACCGTAGCACATTACGTCGAAATCACGTGGTTTTATTAGGGTTAGGAGGTGTTGCGATAGAAAAAAAGGCATCCCTTATGCAAAAACGCATAAGGTCAAGAAGTTACACAAACGGACCAAAGAGTTCAAAAGAGCGAGAGCGCGCGAAAGGAGAAAGAGACATTATGAACACAAGAAAAAGAAGAGGCATTTTGGCATTAATGGTTTCCCTCGTAATGGTTTTTAGCAGCTTTTCACTGGTGTTTGCCGATGAATATGGCCGTGGTGAAGATATGCAAGATTATTTGCCACAAAAAATGCAGGGAGTTGCGGCCACTGGATTTGGAGGCGAGATTGTGCCTGCCGGTGGGTTGCCTATACAGAGCAACCGGATAAGTGCGGGGGTTTACTATTCATTGGCAATTATGCCGGACAACAGCCTATGGGGCTGGGGGGTTAATTGGATTGGTCAACTTGGAGACGGTATAAATGAAAACCGATTTAGTCCGGTATGGATAATGGATGATGTGGCAGCGGTTTCAGCCGGAATTAACCATGTTATGGCAATCAGAACCGATGGCAGTTTATGGGGCTGGGGGTGTAATCGATTTGGTCAGCTTGGAAATGGTATAACAACGGGTATGGGGATCCCAAATCCTACGCCTGTAAAAATAATGGATAATGTATCAGTGGTTTCAGCCGGAGCCTCTCATACAATGGCAATCACAACTGATGGCAGCTTATGGGCGTGGGGTGCCAACGAGAGTGGTCAGCTTGGGGACGGTACATCGACAGATCGTCACAGCCCGGTATGGATAGCCAATGGCGTGATAGCGGTTTCAGCTGGTTCGTGGCATACAATGGCAATCACAGCGGATGGCAGTTTATGGGGCTGGGGCGCTAATTGGAATGGTCACCTCGGAGACGGTACAACAACAAGCCAGTACAGTCCTGTATGGATAGCTGGTGGTGTGGCAGCAGTTTCAGCCGGAGCTGACCATACAATGGCAATTACAACCGATGGCAATTTGTTTGGTTGGGGTGCCAATTGGGCTGGTCAAATTGGCGATGGTACAATTATTGAAAGGCACAGCCCGGTATGGATAATGGATGATGTGGTTAAGGTATCGGCTAATGGTCATGACATTGGTGGTCATACAATGGCAATCAGAGCCGATGGCAGCTTGTGGGGTTGGGGCCATAACTCACATGGTCAACTTGGAAGCGGCACAGTTTGTGACTGGGGCACCCCCAATTTTAATCCTTTGAGAATAATGGAAAATGTGGCTGAGGTTTCAACGGGTATGGATCACACGATAGCAATCTCCATAGATGGCTGTTTCTGGGCATGGGGTAGCAATCGGTTTGGTCAGCTTGGAGATGGCACAGATGTTGATAGCTATAGCCCTGTGTTGATAAAGTGTCATACACCTACCGGTAATAATACTCCTGACCCTAATAAAAACCTAACATATTACTATGCCACAATGACAGCATCATCATCGTTTAATCCAATTAACACGCCTCCGCATCATACAAATGACAATAATATAACAGCTAATGTATGGCGTCCGGCGGCACCGGGTACCGGGTATCTTACGGCCAGATTTGATGAAGCAAAAAATTTCAATCAAATACGTGTTTACCAAAACGGTAACCGAATTCAAAATTATCAACTCAAATATTCCAATGATGGAGCAGCCTGGAATGTATTGCATTCAGGTGCTGCCACACCGGCAGCTATTTCCACGTACCCATTGGGTGCTACTGTAACTGCGCAATATGTGCGTTTGGTCATTGGTCAATCATTAAATGCTAACCCGGCGGCAGTATTGCAATTTGATATACGTTATATGCCATAATTTAAATGCACAATTTGTACTTGCAATACTATCCGTAATATCGTGGGAATGTCTCGCTATGAAAGTGGGACATTTCCCGTTATATGGGAAAGAGGCCTTAGAAAGGATGAACAATGTATTGAAAGCAGAAGAAAATATGATACAAAAAGTGTAAAATTCTCTTGACAGGCTCACAATTTATCAAATACAATGAAATTATGGAATGTTATGTCATATTTAGGAGGTGCTGCGTAGATTGGATGTGGATGCAAAAGCAATTGTACAAAAGAACCGGAAACCAATCAAATGAGCGAGACTTCGCGAAAGGAGAAACAGACAGTATGAGTAGAGGAAAAAGAAGAGGCATTTTGGCATTAATGATTTCCCTAGTGATGGTTTTTAGTAGCTTTTCATTGGTGTTTGCTGATGAAAATGGTGTAAGTGGTTATGGTGACAATTATTATGGTGGTCCTTTACAGGATGACGGATACGTGAATGACGATGATGAGTACGGAAATGATTATGATGCCTATGGTAACGATGAAGTTTCCCCTGCGTATGATAAATATGGCCGTAGTGAAGATATGCAAGATCATTTGCCACAAGAAATAGAGGGGGCAGCAGTTATTGGGCTTGGAGGCGAGATTGTGCCTGTCGGTGGGTTGCCTATACAGAGCAACCGGATAAGCGCGGGGGGTAACCGTTCATTTGTAATTATGCCTGATAACAGCCTGTGGGGCTGGGGCAGCAATTCGGGTGGCGAACTTGGAGACGGTACAAACGAACGTCGGCCTACTCCCGTATGGATAATGGACAATGTCGCTGCAATTTCAGTTGGCAGCAGCCATATAATGGTAATCACAACAGATGGTAGTCTATTGACATGGGGCGAAAACCAATTTGGTCAGCTTGGAAACGGCACAACAGCAGATTGCGGTACCCCAAATCCTAATCCCACAAAAATAATGGATAATGTGGTTGCGGTTTCGGCCGGTTTGTGGCATTCAATGGCAATTACAGCCGATGGCAGTCTGTGGGCATGGGGTGCCAACCGATTTGGTCAGCTTGGTGACGGTACAACAACAGACCGCCTTACCCCGTTATGGGTAGCTAATGGCGTGACTGCGGTTTCGGCCGGTGGGCATCACACAATGGCAATCACAGCAGATGGCGGCTTGTGGGGCTGGGGCTTTAATGGAAATGGTCGGCTTGGCGACGGTACAACAACAGACCGCCATAGCCCGGTATGGATAGCCAGCTCCGTGGCTTCGGTTTCCGCTAGCGGCAATTATACAATGGCAATCACAGCAGGAGGCCATCTGTGGGGTTGGGGCGGCAATCACGTTGGTCAACTTGGCGACGGTACAACTACCGACCGATACAGTCCGGTATGGGTAATGGATAATGTGGTTATGGTATCTGCTCGCAACGGTTTATCGAGCACTATAGGCGGCCATACAATGGCAGTCAGGACCGATGGCAGTCTGTGGGGCTGGGGTAATAATTGGGCTGGCCAACTTGGAAATGGTACAACCTCCTCAGGCTGGAATGATCCAACTCCTAATCCTATGAAGATAATGGATAATGTAGCTGAGGTGTCAACCGGTGGAGGGCACACACTAGCTATCACAACGGATGGTTGTTTATGGGCTTGGGGTAGTAATGTTGATGGTACAAATATTAGTCACTCTAGTCCTGTGTTAATAAAATGCCATATTTCAGCGGGCAATAATCCCGACCCCAACAGAAACCTAACGCACTACTATGCCACAATGACAGCATCATCATCGTTTAATCCAATTAACACGCCTCCACACCATGCAAATGACAACAACACAACCGTAAATGTATGGCGTCCGGCTGCACCGGGTAGCGGATATCTCACTGCCAGATTTGATCAGGCAAAAAACTTTAATCAAATACGCATTTATCAAAACGGTAACCGAATTCAAAACTATCAACTTAAATATTCCAATGATGGAGTAGCCTGGAATGTATTGCATTCAGGTGCCGCCACACCGGCAGCTATCTCTACTTATCCTTTAGGTGCTACTGTAACTGCGCAATATGTGCGTTTGGTCATTGGTCAATCTTTAAATGCTAACCCGGCGGCAGTATTCCAGTTTGATATACGTTATATGCCGTAGATGGGTGATATTGTTTGTATCTATCATTACTTCTCAAAAGAGCGAGATTTCGCGAAAGGAGAAACAGACATATGAGTATAAGAAAAAGAAGAGGCATTTTGGCATTATTGATTTCCCTTACGATGATTTTCAGTAGCTTTTCGTTGGTATTTGCTGATGAAAATGGTGTAAGTGAAGGTTATGGGGATAATTATTACAGTGAGTTTTTACAGGATGATGATGGATATGTAAACAGCAATGACGAAGCTGCTTACGAATATGATGAGTACGACAATGATAATATAATCAACAATTATGATGAAGATATTCAAGATTCGTTGCCACAAGAGGTACAGGAAATTGAGGCCATGGATTTTGGAGTCGGAATTGTGCCCGCAGGTTCTTTGCCTATACAGGGTAATAGAATAAGCGCGGGAGACAGGCATGCATTCATGATTATGCCCAACAACAGCTTGTGGGGTTGGGGTGATAATTGGAGTGGCCAGCTTGGAGATGGCACAACGGAACATCGGCTAAGCCCCGTATGGATAATGGACAATGTTGCTGCGGTTTCGGCCAGTAGTCAGCATACAATGGCAATCACAATTGACGGTAGTCTATGGGCTTGGGGTAGAAACGATGGCGGGCAGCTTGGAAACGGAACAAGTGGCGACTGGAGTCCGAATCCGAATCCTATAAAAATAATGGATGATGTAGTAGCAGTTTCGACCGGTAACAACTACACAATGGCAATCACAGCCGATGGCAGCCTATGGGCTTGGGGTAGAAATTGGGGTGGTCAGCTTGGCGACGGTACAACAATAGATCGCCCCAGCCCGGTATGGATCGCTAATAGTGTTACGGCGGTTTCGGTCGGCGGTAGCCATACAATGGCAATCACAATCGATGGCAGTTTGTGGGCTTGGGGTTCCAATTGGAACGGTCAGCTTGGCGACGGTACTACAACGGCCCGTTACAGCCCGGTATGGATAGCCGGTGGGGTGGCTTCTGTTTCAGCCGGCGATGAATATACAATGGCAATTACAACCGATGGCAATTTGTTTGGTTGGGGTGCCAATTGGATGGGCCAGCTTGGTGATGGCACAACCGCTGATAGGCACAGTCCGGCATGGACAATGGGTAATGTGGTTACAGTTTCGGCTGGCAGAGGCATGGATTTTGGTGGACACACAATGGCAATCAGGGCTGATGGTAGCCTATGGAGTTGGGGTGGTAATTTCTCCGGCCAACTTGGAAATGGCACAAACTCCTGGGGTTGGGATCAGCCAAATCCAAATCCAATAAAAATAATGGATAATGTGATTGAGGTTGCAACTGGTCTTGAGTATACGCTGGCAATTACAGCAAATGGTTGTCTATGGGGTTGGGGAGGTAATTTGCCTGGCCAGTTTGGTGATGGTACAAATGCTGATCGTACTAGACCTGCACTAATAAAATGTCATGCGCCAGCAGGTAGTAACGTTCCGGATCCTAACAAAAACCTAACATACTACTACGCTACAATGACGGCATCATCCTCGTTTAACCCGGTTAACACGCCTCCACATCATGCAAATGACAACAACACAACCGTAAATGTATGGCGTCCGGCAGCACCGGGTAGTGGATATCTCACTGCCAGGTTTGATCAGGCAAAAAATTTCAATCAAATACGTGTTTACCAAAACGGTAACCGAATTCAAAATTATCAACTTAAATATTCCAATGACGGAGTAGCTTGGAATGTACTGCATTCAGGTGCTGCCACACCGGTAGCTATCTCTACCTATCCTTTGGGTGCTACTGTAACTGCGCAATATGTGCGTTTGGTCATTGGTCAATCATTAAATGCTAACCCGGCGGCAGTATTCCAGTTTGATATACGTTATATGCCATAGAGCAAAATGAAACTTATAACATATTGGTAATCAACTTTAAAAACACCTGCCACACCCGCCACTATAAAAGTGGTGGGTGTTTTTTTGTCTCATGTGTAGTGATTACACGATGTGCAAGGGAATTATAAATATTTAACAGTTGTTAACAGTTGCTAGAAGTTGATGAAAATTGTCAACAATAACTTGCAAAAAATAAAGTTTTTTGTTGACAATCTTGAAATGATGTTTTATATTAAAACAGTTTCAATTAGCAAGTTTAAATAGCAAATCCCTCTATGTTTAAAGGGAAAGCGTCTTATGTTTTACAAGATTGGATGGTTTTGGGTGTCGCTTAGTGATTTTTAACATGTTACAAAGCGAAGCAAACCATTTAACGCAATTAAACGATTAAAATGTCGAATTATTCAGGCAGATGTAAAATAAAATGAAACACATCGCATCTGGCTGTTTAATATATTAAGTAAGTATCAACAAATTATTATGTCCAATTTCAGAGAGGGGAATTTTTTATGGACAGCACGAAAAACACAAGGTTTTCAAAAGTATTTAGGTTTCACGGCAAACGCTTATTAGCGATGTTTTTGGCATTAGCCATAGTGACATCTACCAGCGCATTTGCCTTTGACGGTGCTTCTGAGGGGGAGATCACTGAGTATACATACAGCACTCAGTATGAATCTCTTACCGATGAGGACAGCGATGTCGATTTGCCATCCGATGACGCTGAAATGTCTGATGATGGCGAAACAGATGATTATCCGTATAATGAAGAAGATGAAGACAGTTATGCGGAAGGTAATGAAGAAGAAAACGAAGAAGAGTACGAGTACAACGAAGAAGATTATTATGTTTACGATATGTACTACGTTGCTATTACATTTGAAGAAGACGGCAACGAGATGGACGGCGAGCCATTTGAGTATTTCTTCGTATATTCCGGCGAAGAAGCTGATTTGCTTTACGGCGTATTGGCTTTTGACGAGTTGGGATACGATGTAGAAGTATTTGTAGTTGATGACGGTGGTCTTGACCCATTTGTGGAACATGCTTTTGGTGAAAATATTTTCACAGTTGTAATCGGTGCGGTTCATCCGGTTACTGAAGAGCTATTCACAAGGGAAAGAAACGTTATAGTAACGATGAGCATTGTGCCACTTTCCATTACTACATGGGAAGGGCTTCGGACTGCGATAAATAACGTCCCTGTGAACGGCTCTGCGACTATTGTGCTGACAAGTGCGACTATTAACACCGGAAGCGCTACGGCGATTGCGGTTAACGGTGGTAGACATATAACTCTCGTTAACGGTTTGTCAGGCAATCAATCTGTTACGCTTATGCGCGATGCGGGACCTAATAGTTCACGTCACTTTAATATTACCGGCGGCGCTACCCTTCAGTTAGGTGAAGCTGGTAGTCTTCAGCGAAGCAATATTATTATGGAACAATCGATCTTTACCAATATGACCCAAAGGGGAAGCGGCATAATATATGGCGGCTTGGAAATTTCAGGTGCGGCTGGTGCGGTTTCTGAATTTATCATGCATGACGGTGTTATTATTCAACGCTTGATGCACAATGACGGAGGACCCGTTGCTCGTTTAGGCAACTACTCGCGTTTTACAATGCATGGTGGAAGGATCCGTTTTAATGTAGGAAATGCCGACAACGGAACAGCGGGTGTTGGCGGTACTTTACGGGTAGATGGGGCGAATGCTTTGTTTACCATGCACAATGGTTATATATACGGAAATCATGTATGCGGAAGCACAACTGCGACAAATCTTAATCTTCAGGGAGGCGCTGTTGCTTTGCTGAATGGTGGCCAAATGATAATGCACAATGGGATTATCCGTAACAACTGGGTATATCGCCTCAATCAGGGCGGTGCGATTGCTGTCGGTGCAACCGGTAGCGGTACTCTCGGAGGTACTTTTACAATGCATGGCGGTACAATTGGCGGCCCACAACGTGCGCATTTCCCACCAGGTTTAGGTGTGGATCGCTATGGCAATCATCCTAGTCATACCACCGGCGGTAACGAAGCTCCCAACTTTGGTGGTGCCATATGGGTCTCGAACAACGCGACTTCCGTATTTAATATGTATGGTGGCACGATAAGCCACAACTTAGTTACTGGCTCTATCTCCAATGGTGCGGGTGTGTGGGTTGGCGCTAATGGCCAATTTAATATGAGGACAGGTACCATCAGCCATAACCTGGCTGGTAATCCTTTTGCCAACCCACCTACAATACAAGCAAACGGCGGCGGCGTATTCTCGGCGCATCCAACGCTTAGCAACCTCAACATCGGTATGGTGGGTGGTACGAACACATCCAATCAAATCCATTTTACCGGCAACCTTTCTAGTGCACACGGCGGCAGCCCACTGCTGCTTATCTCCGGTGTTCAAGCTGGGCTTACCAACCATCCGAATATTAGATGGAACAACTTTGCCAACGCCCACGACACTGATACAACAAGTGTAAATGCACCGGTACACCTTATAAATAACTGGGATATTAACACAGCCAGTTTGACTCCCGGCGGATCAGGACAAGGTATGGGAAATACTCATTTCCAAATCCTTCGCCAATTGTTTATGGCAAATGTGGGCCAAGGCGTTAGTGGCGGCGTAGGTGCTGCTTCATCTAGTGATACTCCGCTGCTCACAGGCTCTTTTATCCCTAGTATAAATCAATACAGAACTTTCGGGCTGCTTAGTTCGAATATGACGATCAACGCGGGAACGCGCGCCGGTTATACCTTCTCGCATTGGACCGCAACGGCACCGAGCGGCGGCACTGTGCCTGCCGGGTTAAACGGCAACACAAATACTCAAGTTGCATTCGTAATGCCTAACAACAATGTAACGGTCACGGCCAACTGGGTTATGCTCCATACAGTGTCATTTAACCCGGATAACGGCGATCCAATTATATATTTTCAAGGGGTAGAGCATAACAGCACGATAAGTCCATTTCCGGCAGATCCGTTACCGACCGGAACCCGTGTGAACTATACCTTCGCAGGTTGGCAAGTAGCTCCTGCTGGACCAATTTTTACTGTCGGCACTCCGGTAACCAGTTCACTGAGAATATACGCTCAATGGGTACGTGCAGTGCATGTTGTAACTTTTGAAGGAAATGGCGGTACGCCTGCACAACAAACTCGCAATGTACAAAGCGGCGATTCAGTAGGCGCAGATAATATGCCTACCGTTAACAGACCCGGCTTTAACTTTGTAGGCTGGAGCACACAGGCAGGCGGTCCTGCTAATTTCGACGGAACAACGCCTGTATACAGTCCGATGACTGTACATGCCCAGTGGGAAGCAAGAACCGATATCAGAAGAACATTTAACGCAAATCATGAATCCAATGCAACTACAACACAGCTGGTAACATTCAACGACACATATGCGTGGGTGATGAATCATCCGGACGTAATGGCATTGGAAATCCGCCCAGGTGGCTGGGTGTTTGCAGGCTGGTTTGATTCACAAGCAAACGCAAACGGAAGCACTCAAGCTGGACGTGTGAATAGTGGAGACACTATAAATAATCCTGCAGACCGCACTTTATGGGCGCGTTGGGAGCGTACACAACAATTTGGTCTTACAGTAACAAATGTAGGTTTACCTGTAGCGGTTCCTGCAAATCAAACTCCGACAAGCGGTTCATATCATGCAGAAGCGCCTCTGACGTGGTTTGGCGGAACAAATCCGGCAGGCTGGACATTTTCTGGCTGGGCAACTCCAACTCAGGCAGCAGCACTGGTGCCGGGTACGGTCATACCTCCGGGTACCTTAACGTATGCACCACAAGCGATCATGCCGGCTAATAACTATGCGGTTGTCGCAGTATGGGTACAAGCGGGAACAAATATTTTCAGACCATTATATACATTAACAGTAACCAACAGAGGTTTACCTGGAGCGCATCCGTCAAACCAAACTCCGGTAAGCGGTCCAACCCCTGCAGCCGAAGTGTTTAACTGGGTTTCCGGCACAGCACCGACAGGCTGGGTATTTGCAGGCTGGGCAACTCCGGAAAGAGCGGCACAGATAACACCGGGCGATGTAATACTGCCAAGCTCATTAGGATACACACCACGTGCAGTCATGCCGGGTCACAACTATACAGTGTACGCAATATGGGTACAGGCAGGAACACATATCTACAGACCTGAAAGTGTGCTTGCATTAAATAATATCGGTTTACCGGTAGCCTCACCA
>Ga0131853_10021625_pt1 | contig 11665 bp, 13 predicted proteins | sample TergutLab28metaG_FD_92764 | JGI IMG/M metagenome (GOLD analysis project Ga0131853, IMG submission 92764) | Labiotermes labralis P1 segment gut microbial communities from Petit-Saut dam, French Guiana - Lab288 P1 (version 2) (version 2) | ecosystem: Host-associated > Arthropoda: Insects >...
CCCACCAACGTGTCCTTGACCTACCAGTGGGGGTCTGGGGGAGTTGTTTGCGACTGACCTTGGAGCAAACCCGGTCCTCCCCCAGTCGCTTTCTTTTGCTTACTTTTCTTGGCGAGACAAGAAAAGTAAGTGCCTCCGCGGCATAAGCGGTACACTATTCTCGCCCGAAGGCGAATTAAAATTAAGACCTTGACCTTAAAAAAGCCACCCAACCCTTGCGGCAATTTTCAAGTCCGTTGACTATAGGGCTAGTTTGCAGTATATATTTATCATTCAATATTTTGCAACGTTCATGGCAATTCCTCTTTCTTGCCCCTCACCTGCGCGGTGGATACGGTGTTTTTTCATCTGTGCGCCCGACAAGATAGTCAATACTTGTGCCAAATAAGTCCGCTAGTTTTATCATAACCGGCATGGGAATGTTGAGATTACCAAGTTCATAGTCGGAGTATGTTGTCTGGTGGACGCTTAAAATCTCAGCTATCGTGCCCTGCGTTATGTCGCGGTCTTCCCGCTCGTTTCGGATTCTTTCATACACTTCCATCACCTCTGCCTCTATTATGCTATAAGGGATATTGCCTTATTAATTTTTAAGGTTATGTCCCTTATAATGTCTTCGAGGTGATAATGATGCCAGACTACAAATCTATGTACTACAAGCTGTTCAACCGAGTATCGGACGCAATAACTATACTGCAAACCGTGCAGCAGGAGTGTGAGGACATATTTGCGAGTGGCGCGGAGGTTGATACGCTCCATATTGTTGAGCCGAAAGGCAAAGATGCCAAGTAATGCAATATATCCCACCTTTTTCGCTACAACAAATGGCTTCCATGCAGTGGTGATTCGTGCTATAATTGGGCTTACGATACCCAACGGAAAAATTCAATTAGCATACATTGAGCCAGGCGAGCCTAGTATTTGTTGAAAGGAGCGACAGCGCAAATGTTAAACAGGAGAGCGACTGCCGTATTGGCGGTATTTCTGTGCGCTTTGTTAATCGGAGCGTGCGCAGCTACACTGCCACCCGAACCGCTGGCGGAACTAGAGGAAGAAGAGCTGGTGGCATACGAGGAAGAAGCGGAGGAGCCCGAGGAACCGGAAGAACCTGAAGAGCCAGAGGAGCCAGAAGAACCAGAAGACGATGAGCCGGAAGATGAACCCGAGCCCGCAGAGACGCCGCAGCCCACCCAGCAAAGCGGCGACGCAGGCGAGGCGCAGGCGGGGCAGCAAGCTGCTCAAGTGCAGACGGAGCAGCAGCAACCCGAGCTGGCGCAGGCGGAACAACAGCCCGCACAGCAGCAGGTAGAAGCTCAGCCGCAAGCGCAAGCGGCACCGGCCCAAGCACAGGCTGTCGGTGGAACGGTGACCGGCTCCGATTACGAAATGGAAGTCATAAACATAGTCAACATGCAGCGCGCAGTCGCGGGACTTGCGCCGCTTACCGCAAACGCTCAGCTTATGAATGCCGCGAGGACCAGGGCGGGAGAGCTTGACAGAAACTTCTCGCACACTCGCCCCAACGGAAGCAACTGGCAAACAGTTTTGGACGACGTGGGGTATATGCGCGCACCCGCCGGAGAGAACATCGCGGCGGGACCGGCTTCACCATCGGCGGCTATGACCTCTTGGATGGGCTCACAAGGCCACCGGAACAATATCCTTGGCAGCGCATACACCGAGATAGGCGTAGGAGTCGTAATGGGTTCGGATGGCAGATGGCGTTGGGTACAGTTGTTTGGCGGTACCGGTACAAGAACCGCCGGTGGCGCTGCTTCCGGGTCACAAGGGCAACCTGCCGACCAGGGTGGAGGTGTAACTCGGGTTCCAGCTCAGGCACAGTATCATATCAGCACGCCATCCAGCGGCCAATTGTGGCCCGGAGATGTGTTGGAGCTCACGGTTGTAAGCTCCAATCCCTCAGTTCCATTTACGGTCAGATGGAGCGGCCAGCGAAGCAACGATTGGTGGTCTTTTCGCAATGGTGTGATCTATATTTACGACCTTGGCCCCGGCGCACCGGCACTGAGCGCGACTGTCACAGTATATGAGTTTGGCAACCCTGTGATGGATATACCGTTTACTTTAAGTTTTGGTGGTCGATAAGTAAATTGCAGCTGACACTATCCATGAGCATAGCCATTCATACAAACCAAAAGCTAGCCCTGATAATCCATGTGATTATCAGGGCTAGCTATTTCAGTTTGATAAGATGCGTGCGTTTAAATAGGTTTACCCTGCACTTGCTGCCCCAATTTCTGCCGTATCTTCGCGCCAGCGCGAGGGGTTTTGTGCCCAGCCCATGGACACATAAGCTTCACTCACACCTTGCGCCGCCGCAAAAGCCAGGTGCTCCCTCCACTCTGCCTCCGGCCTCCACCACCAAACACCGAGAGGTGCGTCTATCCCTTGCTGCTCCCCAGACAAGCCGAACGCCGAAAGTGCCGATTGTACAGGCAACAGCAAAGTGCTAAGCAGAGCACCGGCGACAAGGGCGCGGTGAGAGCAAGCGCAAAACAAAACGCGCCCCCAAAAACTGGGGACGCGAACTGTCTGGTGACCCGTACGAGAATCGAACTCGTGTTACCGCCGTGAAAGGGCGGTGTCTTAACCGCTTGACCAACGGGCCGTATGGTAGCGGCAACTGGATTTGAACCAGTGACTCTCCGGGTATGAACCGAATGCTCTAGCCAACTGAGCTATGCCGCCGCGACGGAAACCATTATAACGTATCCGCGCGGGTTTGTCAACAGCCAATGACGTACAAATTAAAGCATCGTAAGTACCAGCATACCCAACACGCCCGGTATGCCCAAAATCGCCGCACCCAAAAGCGAAAACGGCGTGATCGCCACCCCAATTTCAATAAAGTTACCCAGCAGCCAAAGCCCGCCCAAGGCCAGCAGACCGGTTGCAGCGGTAAAGATAATGCACCGCAGCATCTTGCCTGTGCGGCTGTAGCAGACAAACAACGCGACGCCCAGCCCAAACAGTGCAGCGCCAAACCAAGCAGCAGTCATAACGTCCCCCTAAATGTTTTGTACAAGTCTATGGGGGGCGGAATGCTAATATGCCTAGTCTGGGTCCACAGTGTGTGACTTTAAAAAGTCAAGCAGAATAAAGTGGTACTCGGGGCTTAGGTGTAGCCCGTCGATGCTGGCGTGGGCGGGCAGGTAGCCGTCGGCGCCTGCCAGAGCATCGAAAATATTTAAAAAGTGTAGCCCGCTTGCCCGCGCAAGCTCGGCGATATGCCAGTTGAGCTCTATAACACGCTCTCGGCTCACCTCGGGGTGATGCTCCCCCACGTGCGCGGCGACCGGAGGCATGCTCATTATGTAGACAGTGGCATCGGGGTATTGGGCACGCACCGCGTATATAAATTGTCGGTACCCATCGGTAAACACATATGTATTTAGCGTAAGGCCCTGGCTACCCAACATTATATAGATCTTGTAGCGCGGGCCCATTTCCTGAGCGGCTTCGAGCATTGTATACATTCCGCCTGTGGTGCGGATTAATGGCTCCTCCAGCGCTGTGGCTGGGGTTGCGCCTATAGCGGCGACTACGGCCGCGTTTCGCAGCAGCTGGTGGGTCACAAACCCGGTGATCAGGGAATCCCCAAAAAAGATAGCTTTGCTAAAATAAGCGGCGTCCACCGGCTCGGAAGCGGGTATCTGCCAATTCACCGCAAATACCCCCGGAGCGAAATTCGGGAGGGCCGTATCTTTAGAGTCCGGCTGCGCGGCTGTGTGAGCTTGTGTGGGCGCACTCACTGGTGGGGATACGCTCGCCGGTAAAGGCGGGGTCTCCTCTCGCATAGGTGTGAGGGCAGGCAGAGCTCTGCCGGTGACAACGCGAGGCTGGGCCGGTTGCCAGAAAGACGCACCGACGAAAGAGGCCCCGGCAATGAGCACAAAGACCAGCAGCACCAAAAGTTTGGTCCGGGGTCGTCGCCCCGAATATCTGTTTATTTGCATGATGTTCACCCTAGTTGGCAGCGGACGGTTGTGGTGTCACTTCAGCGATGAATTTTAATGTAGGGGACGCACACCAGAGCGTCCCGTCCCATGGACGTTAAGTTTGTGGTAAACGAGCGGATCAGCGCAGCTTTAGTTACAACCGCGCACCCTACCAATATAATACCACAAATTTTGCGTGGTTACAAAGCGTTTAGGCAAATATTTTTAAGGCTCGTGGGGGGTGGGATTCCTTACCAGTTCGGCGGTTAGGGGGAGGTCGGCACCCTCTTCCATCAGCCGGGCGGAGATAACAAATCGGTAGTTGTTGGGGAAGACCCCAGGGGTGAAGATATAAGTGCAGGTCGACAGAGTTAGGATTTTATCGTCCAGGCCGACGTCGACGTCATAGATAAACTGGCTGCGCTTTTTAATTTGATCGAGTATATCGATGAAGCCCGCATCAGTAAAGTCGGGGAGGTTATATGGTAAGAATCTGGTCGCGTAATATACGGAAAAAACTTCCCAGACCAGGTCCTCCCCCGCCACCGAGAAAAAGATATACGGGTTTTCCCGGGCAAAGTCTTCGTCCAAAAAGCGCTTAAGCTGGTCGAAGTAGGGGGCGTCGGGGTCGTCATCCCAGTCCAGGCTGTGGCCGTAGATTACCGTGTTGCGCGAAAGCCCGGCGGCAGTGCCGTCAAACGTATTGCGAAAATCGGCAAAGTAAACGCCCGACATGCTGGTTCTGCGCTCAAAGTTGCGGCGCAGATAAAACTCGTTTTCGTCGTGGGGGTAGTGCACCACGACATCGTCGATGCTGGTATTGGGCACGTACAGCCAGCCCACCGTGTCGGAATTGCGGGCGTACTTTTCCGCAATCCTCTCAAGGAAAGAGGGCGGGAGCTCAAAAAGTGGCATGCGCTCGGGCGGCTCTGCCGGTATCGGGATGTACTCTTCCTCTTGGAGAGGCGGCGGTTCAGGCTCGGGCTCTTCCTGTCGGTTGGCGCAGGCCGCCACACTGGTGGAGATAAGCAAGAGCACAGCCAGCGTAAGAACGCTCAAGCGTAAGTAGTACCTCTTTGTATAGGCCAATCGTTTTTCCTCCAAACGCGCGGGGTAGTTGCCTCATTAGTGTTGTCGCATTTGGCGCGGGAATTCATGCGTGAAGAGGTAAAATTTGCAGGGCGTTGAGAGTATGCTATAATTGGGAACAGTACGTATCAATCAGGGGGAACCATTCCATGAACAAGATAATACGCAACACGCTCGAGAGCCTAGAGAAAAATAACATGGTCGGATATTTTGTTAACGAGAGTAGCGAGTTGCCCGCTCTGCTTTCACAGCTTATACCAAAGGGTGCGTCAGTTGGCTGTGGTGATTCGGTAACCCTAGAAGAAACCGGCGTGTTTGAGTTTTTGCGCCGCGGAGACTACGATTTTTATGACAAGCACCAGCTCGGCTTAACCTCGGAGGATAAGCAGGCAATCTACCTTAAAAATTTTAGTGTCGACATTTTTATCACAGGCACAAGCGCGGTAACCGTGGACGGAAAGCTCTTCAATATCGACGGTAACGGGAGCCGCGTAGCCCCAATGATATACGGCCCGCCCTGCGTAATTGTCGTAGTTGGAGTAAACAAGCTGGTCTCAGGTATAGACGCTGCGATAGAGCGGGTAAGGCAGGTGGCCGCGCCCCTAGATGCCAAAAGGCTGGGCAAAAAGACGCCCTGTGTAACACTTGGCAGGTGCATTGACTGCAACCATAAGCAGCGCATATGCAACAGCTTTGTTCTGATAACCGGGCAGTTTGCTGCAGGTAGAATTAAGGTAGTTATTCTGGGTGAAGAGTTGGGATACTAGAGAGCCCGTGTAAAGACTCAAATCGGTGCGACAAATGGTATAATTTGGCACATGGTTGAAAACTCTGTTAAATCCGTTAAAAACTAGCGTTAAAATAGCGAAGGCGGTTGAGTGCTGCCGCACACAGTCAAATTAGCTGCTGAATGGTTGCTGCCAGCCCACCGGCAAGGCGGACACTTGGCGGCAAAAGCCCACGTAGTTCCCAGAGGGCCCCGACTCTCTCCATCATCTGGGCGGAGTAGATTCGGTAAGGCTGACCCATCCAGTAGAATGCGATGCCCTCCTCGCCCAGCTCGCCCACCTTGTAGATTGGGTCGAGCATCCCGGGCATATAGCGCTCGCTTGCAAGGTCGACCAGCATAAAACCGAGAACCATAGCGATAAAGATAAACGTGATGCTCAGTGCCGCGATGAAATAGCGGGCCTGTTTTTGCAGTGTCATTTTAGTTGTCCTTTCAGGCAATGTGGATTTTTAGGATGTGCCAGCGCTCCCTAGTAGCGGTGTAGGGGCGCCGCCCAACGCGAATCTAAAAATTGCGCGGGACGCGCGTGCCCTACGCTGTATGTTCAAGGATAAAGTCAGCCAGAACCTGGGCCACTAACTGCCCGGAGAGCACGGCTTCCTCCAATGTGTTTGCATGGGAGCCAATCTCTATGAGCACTGCGCCCGTGCTAAGGTGTTGGTTATAGCGGCGATGGCGCAGCCAGGCCGGGCGGGTGAGCTGGGGGTATGCGCTCTCCATCGCATCCTGGAAGGCTGCTGCAAATCGCAGGTTTTCGCGCCAGTTGGGCATGTTTAGGTTGCCGTTATCGCTGCCTACCAGCATCATCACCTGGGCGGTGGTCTCGCCGTTTATTTCGGCGACCGGCTTGACTATCATCCGGCCCTCCCGCTCGATGGCGTCCCGGTGGACATCCAGCACCAGCACAATGCTTGGGTACTGCTCGAGGTAGTGATTTACGGTGGCGGCGCTCCGCTCGTAGGCCCGGTTGTGGGATGGAAAGTCGTGCTGAGTGCTGTTATGGATAACCGAGATGCCGTTATCCTCAAGCACCTGTGCCATTACCGCACCCACCGAGACGATGTTTATGTTGTTGTCGTTGGAACGATGGGTATTGCGGATATCGTAAATATCGCTGTCGTGGCGCTCGAAGGCCTCGGTGGCGTGGGTGTGGTAGATAAGCACCTGGGGTGCGCCGTCCGCGCTGAATGTCAGCGAGTGCGGCATTTGCAGCACATTTTGGATGTACTCGTTGCTCAAGCTTGTGTCGTTGCGAATCAGCCCCGCCCCGTGGCGGAAGACCTGTCCGCCCTCCCTGCCTGCAAAGTTTTCGCGCATAAGCTGTGCCTGGTACTGGATGGGAATACGCGGCCGGACAAGGGGGCGCATCGACTCCACCGCCTGTCCAAATGTGGGCGGGCGCTCCTCCTCTTCTCGGGCGTCGAGCTGGTAGGGCTGTTGCTCGGCGGCCGGGGGTTCTGCGGGAATAACCGGTACCGGCGGCGTCTGAGGAGGGGCCTCGCCGGGCCCCCCAAGCTCGGCGCGCACTTCATCCATAAGGATGCTCAGCCCGGCGCCGGGCATATTCACGGCGGCGGCAAAGGCGGCTAGTCGCTCGCCGCCCGCGCCGAGGATATCTATATTTGTCCGCAAAGCGTTGATGCTCACCGGCAGAATCAGCGCGAGCGCCAGGAATATCGCGGTGGGCTTAAGGTTTTTTCGCCTAGCTTTTTTTGTTTCCCTGTTCAATGTACTCCCCTTCCCCAAAGAGGGTGTACAGCCCCCCTTTAGACAATGGATATGCGGGAGGCGGGGGAATTATGGCAAGTAGCAAACGTTCAGTTGGCAACGTCCGTAAGAGTAGATGGCAAGCGTTCACCCGCAAATGGTGGGTAGGGGCGGGATTTTTCCCAGACTATTTCGATGCGTAGAATGTAGGCGGGCGGGGATAGAATCCCGCCCCTACAATTGGTGAACCCATCTACGACACCAAATACCCAATCTCCTCCAGCGTCATATCCGGCTGGAGGGCTTTATTAAGGGCCAGCGACAGGGTGTGACATGCGTGGCTTACCAGAGAATCAATCTCGCGGGGGGTAATCATCATAGCGCTGCCCGAAGGTTCGAATAGCTCGCGCAGCTCCTGGATTTCGCCGTCCGGCAAAAGGTCCCCCGCCATAGTGGAGGCATCCACCACAGTTGGGATTCCCATGCTTACTACCGGCAGGCCCAAGGTCTGCTCGCTGAGTTCTTTGCGACTGTTCATCACTCCGGAGCCGGGGCAGATGCCGGTGTTCGACACCTGGATAGTACATCCCAGTCGCCGGGTGCTGCCCGCAGCTAGGGCGTCTATCACCACCACTGCCTTGGGGTTTATTGCCCCCGCCACCGCGCCGATAATCTCGCTGGTCTCGATTCCGGTTTGGCCGAGTACGCCGGGCGCAAGTGCAGCCACGGCCCGCAGTTTTTCCAGTCCCGCCTGCTCCTTAATCTCCGCGCCGATATGCCTAGTTGCCAAAATTTGATGGATAGTCCGCGGCCCAATCGCGTCAGGGGTGATGTCGTTATTACCCAGCCCTGCCACCAGCACCAGGCCTTCCTTTGGGAGCATGTCGGCTATCCGGCGGGCAATCTCGCTCAGCTCGTCTTCGGTGATCTCCAGCCCGGTATGAAATGGCGGCGTCGAGATAGTCAGGTACTCGCCCTGAGGCTTTCCGACCACCTCGGCAGCGGACTGGTCGGTTATATTCACCGTGCAAAAGCCAATCTGCCCAAAACGCTCCTCACGCTGTGTAAGGCCGGGCAGCTTTTCGGTTATCAGCGCCGCGCTCTCGGCGGCAAGGTCGGTACGGTACGGCATTGGAGACCCCCTATTAATGTATAGCTATGTGCGCTAACTTGCTTTGCAGGGGATGCACACCCGGGCGCCCCGCCCCTTATAAGCAACAGGTCCGCAGCAGGTGTGGCCAATTCCAGTGTCTTGGCCCCTACACGTGATATTATGTTCACTTTTGTTCCCGCCTAACGCCATTTCGGAAAAAACTTGCGAGGCCTATTGCAATCCGCGCAAAAAAGTGATATGATGATACGCAGACTTCGCTTGCCCCGGATGGTGCCGAGAGCAAGAAATTCGCGAGAGAGGGAGGTGAACCGAAATGGCCAACACCAAAACAGCTAAGAAGCGCATTAAAGTAATTGCCGCCGCCACCCTGCGCAATAAGGCGCACCGTTCCAGCCTGCGTACCGAGATTAAAAAAGCGCAGATTTCGCTGGACAGCGCGGCTGAGAATAAAACCGAAGCAGTGCGCGCAGCCATGCGCAAAATTGACTGCGCAGTTACCAAGGGCATTCTGCACAAGAACACCGCCGCCCGTAAAAAGTCCCAGCTGGCACGCAGACTAAACGCAGCTGGCTAAGTCTTTCTCTAAAGCGCAGCCCCCGCTATGGTGAGTAAAACTCATTGTAGCGGGGGCTTTTTCACATTTACCGCAAAGCGCTGTGCCGGGGCAGAGATAGAGCCCGCCCCTACAGTCTGAAGTTTGGTATTAATTAGTCGGGCTGGGTTTCCATGCCCGACTGCATATAAGTTTGCAATGCTCTAAAGGTGTGAAAGCTCAGGCGGTTTTCACACCTTTTTGCTTTCGCGAATACCATGAATCAGAGTGAAAACACCTGAATCCTACCCCTGAAGGAGGCCAATAAATGAAAACCGAGAACGCGGCGCTTACTTTCTTTTTGGGCGCGAACACACCGTCGGGGTTCGTCTCAAAGTTCGAGCAGCTGGCAAACCCTGAGGCCGGCGGGCGCGCCTACATACTGAAAGGCGGGCCGGGCTGCGGCAAATCTACAATTATAGGCAAGGTGGCCGCAGCCTTTGAAGGCGAGCCGGGGCTTGAACTAATAGCCTGCGCCAGTGACTTGGGTAGCCTGGATGGAGTAATTGTCCCTTCAAAAAAGTTCTGCGTGGTGGACGGCACAAGTCCGCACTTGCTCGAGCCCAAGTACCCGGGTGCGGTGGAGAGCGTAATAGAGCTCTCGGCCTGCTGGGATGAATGCGCCCTGCAAAGCTGCCGGGAAGAAATCGTCAGCCTGGGTGCAAATATTGCGCGCTGTCAGGAGTATTCCTGCCGGTATCTGGCCGCTGCGGCCGCTTTGCTTGGGGACAGCTACCGACTTGCCCTGGGCTGCCTGAACACCCCAAAGCTGACCGCCTATCTCGGGAGGCTGAGCGCAAAAGAGCTGAGCCGGGGTTCTGGGCGGATGGGTAAAGAGAAGTCTAGGTTCCTCAGTGCGGTCACAAACAGGGGGCCGATGAAGTTCACACAGAGTATCAAGCAGCTGGCAGAGCGCGTATACCTCATCAACGACGAGCACGGCGCTCTTTCGCGGATGATGCTGCACAGCCTGCGGGCCCGCGCCTTAGAGCAGGGATACGACGTGATTGCCTGCTACTGCCCGCTGGGCCCATTCGACAAGCTCGAACACCTGTTCGTACCCGAGCTTTCGCTGGGGTTTGTGACCTCTAACCGGTTCCATAACTTCGAGGCAGAGCTGAGCCCATACCGAATAATCAACACCCAGCGCTTTATGGAGGAGGGCTGCCTAAAGCAGCACAAAAAGCGCATGACTTGGAGCCGCAAAGCCGGCGCCCAGATGATATCCCAGGCCGGCGGGCTGATAGCCGAAGCCGCTACCCTGCAAGGCGAGTTGGAGAGCTACTATACCGCCGCCACCGACTTTGCCAAAGTCGATAAGCTAACCGACGAGCTGCTGGAGAAGCTATCCAGCCTATAGAGAATGATCAGCGCAAACCGGCGTTCGTTAGCTGGAGTATCAAACTGTTTAGCAGGGGGAACTCTAACGCGCCCTCTGCGCGCACCCCGACAGCCACTGCCCCAGCTGAAATCGCGCCTACCGAAATCGCCCCGGCCGACACGCCAAGACCAATGCTAAGTATCCCCGCACCTATCAGACCAACGCTGAGCAGCCCAACAGACACAACTCCTATCGAGTACAATCCGGTCGCCACAATCCCTTTGGCGTGCCAGCCCACAGCCACAATTCCCTTAGCTTTTTGGCCTCTCTTAAAATTAATGTGTACCACCGGCAGTCCCCAGAGAGTGTGCTCGCTCTTGTATTCGTACCCGCCGCGGCGAAATTCCGAATAATCCACCGACCAGCCGCCAAAACCTTTTTCGCTGCCCTCTGCCGCAACTCCCTTTATAAGCTGGTCGAGTGAGACGTCGAAAATCTCACTTAGCATTATCAGTTTGTCGGTCTCTGGGTAGGTCTGCCCGCTCTCCCATTTTGATACCGCCTGCCGGGAAACATCGAGTTTTTCGGCCAACACTTCCTGCGAAAATCCGTACTCCCTGCGCAATTCTTGTAACTTCTCATGGAACTTCATAGATATCACCTTCTGCTTTTATTTGAATCAAGATTCGTTACAATGGTACCGTATTTTTGGCGCCTACACTACCACCTTGCGTTTGCGTTTTGTCAACCTTGGGTTGCAACTTTGGGTTGCGGCGAGGTCTGCAACCTAAAAGTGCGACCACTATTTATCTTTTAGTTTATCACATTTTCTGGCTCTAGCAAATATTCTAGGCCTGTGCGGCAACACTGACACGAACGATTTTGCCCGCCTATGCAAAAGAGTAAATGCATAATACGCTTTTACCTACAAAAAATGCCCAGGGACGAGGTGTTCCCCTGGGCGTTTTCATTTTATAGCTTTAGCGCAACTTAACCCCCGGTTTTACCGGGGGCGATAAAAAGCTTTAGCAATAGAAAGCCTCCTGTAGTAGACTAGCAATTGGTTTGGCGACCGCATTACAAGCAACTTAAA
>Ga0131853_10021626_pt1 | contig 11665 bp, 8 predicted proteins | sample TergutLab28metaG_FD_92764 | JGI IMG/M metagenome (GOLD analysis project Ga0131853, IMG submission 92764) | Labiotermes labralis P1 segment gut microbial communities from Petit-Saut dam, French Guiana - Lab288 P1 (version 2) (version 2) | ecosystem: Host-associated > Arthropoda: Insects >...
GGTTAAGCCCTCCAAATTTTAAAAAATCGACCCCAGGAGGGGGGAAGTTATTCACGCCTCACCCCCCGCCCCCCTTTACCCCCCCCCCCCCCCCCAGGAAATATTCCTGGTACTCACTTCTGTTAGAGGCTGATTCAACCCCAGGCCCATAGTGCGGCCGGAAGGATTATGTCACAGACGGGTTGACTGTGTCTTAGCCACAAAGGCTAAGACACAGTCAACCCGTCTGTATGCATCTCTTAACACATTTTCACCACATTGCACACAAGAGTGGCGTATTGCACATCAGGACTCAGCAAAACAACAAAACACCTTCAACGTGACAATCTGCAACAGAAACAATAAAACTCTACCGAATACGAAGAACAGTTGTACACTGAATGTAAGGTAAGTGTGTTACTCAGAGTAACTGTTATCGGACTCCCACTGCGTAACACCCTTGCTTCACAGTTACCTCCCTGATAACCCAAAATCTCACTGCTAATGAACACTTCAATGGCATAACCTAACAGGAGGAAATTACATTACGCTACGTTGCATTACACTGCATTATGTTCAGTTAACAGTATCAGGAGCTTAAAGAACGAATTCTGAACACAGCAGTCGGGTGGAGAGGAATGGTAATTTGTTGCAGCAGCCCCTCGGGTTTAGGTACCGGCACTCACGTTCTGTCGCCTTGCCCCATACAAATGCTTCGACCAGTTCCTTCCGCGTATCTAATAATCATTCCATTATATGACACCACACACACTGTGCGGTTAGCAATGTCGTTAAATAAATATACACTAGTACGACTACATGAACTACCTTACGGAGCAGAGTCCTTCCTGACAAGCTAACAGTTGCTCAGCTAGTCAAGAAATTTCCTGCATTTCGTGGAACCCGAAGGTTCATGGCCGTTGGGAATTAATGAAGTAAATATATTCCATATCAGTGCATTAAATGGATAAATTGAATTGTTCATTACCGTGTTCACAGCAGCCCTACACTTGTTCCTATCCTCAGCAAGATCCATCCAGTCCTCGCCCTCCCATCCTATGTCTTGAAAAACCATTTTAATATTTTACTCCCACCCACTCCTAGGTCTTGCAAGGGGTCCCTTTCCCTCAGGTTCTCCATCAAATCCCTTTATACACCTCTTCTCTCACCCATAAGTGCTACATGCCCTGCCCATCTCATTCTTCTTTACTCGATCACCCGGAAAAAAGTTTTATGAATAGACACTATACATAAATAAGCCACAATTGGTGTATAAATACTGCTTAAATATCAAAAGATGGCAGTATGATATCGGTCACAGACATGTCTGTGTTGCGTACCGGCAGTCCTTGTCTAACACTGCTCCGAAGAAGGTTTTATACACTATATATGCTGGTATACTTTAGTGACGAAACATTATGTTAATGTCTTGCGCACTCGGGCTGATATTGTCTCAGTCAGCTGGCGAATATTCATCGGTCAGACTGGTAGGTATTTTAATTAAAGATTAAGGTAACAAAATGCCATGATTTAGGTCTTTTGGCTCTAGGTTGCAATTTCAAGTAAGGTCACCAACGTTAGATGACGATTTACTTAAGGTATCCTGTCAAAAATTCACTGACTTTATGTGCAGCTCTCTTTGTAGAAGCCAGACTCCGATTGTTAAACGGCAAACTCTTAGCATTTATAGAACCACTGGCCTTGTTTCTTTTCCTTTTGTGCTCGCTGCGAGCACATCGGATGTAGTTTCTAACTTTCCACATATACATCAAAATTAATGTTTAATTTCCTGTTCTAAGATAAACCAAAAATTTTATTTAACTTTCCAATTTTAATGTTTGCCATCCCAAAGTGTTTAACACATATATAAATATACAATGACATGTCAGTCAAACACAACAAACTTTATTACGTTTATCATTGTACTAGGGCCTTTTGTGGTTTAAATTATATTTCAATCCTTTTTTTTAAAAGTGTTACTTCTTTGTCTGTGAAATCAATGTTGGTTTTATTGATAAATCTGGGGTAGAATTTAGTTTCGTCGTTTGGTATTACAATTTGGGTGCGGACTAACTTGATGATTTTCGTATCTAGGAGTTTGTATTTCTTTTCCATTTCATAGTTAAGATTTTCACATATGGAGTTGTGGATATTGTACCATAAGCTTCCCCATTCTTGTGCCCTAGTACAATGATAAACATAATAAAATTTGTTGTGTTTTACTGACATATCATTATAATATTTATATATTTAACTTTCCAAGCTCAAAATTGTACAGCAAATGAAGCTAGGAAACGTGCTTACAGCGTTATAGCATTGAATCTCAAAAGCCGTAAATCGTGCGCCAAAAGAACAGGAAGTAAAATATGTTTCGTTTCTGTCCTAAGAACGTGCGTGCAGAAAGGCGCGTTCTTTCCGTTGTTAGGCTTTACGTAAATACCACATCGGTCTGTGTGTGTGTGTGTGTCTGTCTGTCTGTCTGTCTGTTTCTGACGTAGTACCAGCGACTAAATAGATTCTCGAATTTTCATAAAATTTGGCACAGGAATTCTTTACAAAAAGTTGCAGACTAGGCATAAATTTAGCGGAATTAGCGGAGTGACAGTGACACAAGTTAATGGCATAAATTAATATCCACCAACACTTCCCATATTTATATGCCGACTTGATTAGAATTGACAGCGCTATTCAGCAATCACGAACTGCGTGAAAATCGGTGCAATGGAAGCCACGCCTCCCTCAATGGCGTCAATGAAATGTTATCCCCATTTCATCAATCTTATCTGATTCGCATAATAGTCGGTACAGAATATCTCCGTGTGCCGGGATAGCGCAGTCGGTATAGCGACTCGTTACGGGTTGGACGGTCCGGATATCGAATCCCGGTGGGGGCGAGATTTTCCGCACCCGTCCAGACCGGCCCTGGAGCCCACCCAGCCTCCTATACAATGTGTACCGTGTCTTTCCCGGGGGTAAAGCGGCCGGAGCGTGGCGTTGACCAATCATCCAATCTAGTGTTGAAGTTAAAGAAAGAGTAGAGCTACACCTCTACTCCACTTCTGGGTCTTTGTGGCTTGTTATAGAGTGAACTTTGCCTTTACAGAATATCTCCACGCGTTGCCACTGAGCATGTATGATTTTCGTGAAAAGCAGAAAGTCATAGCATATCTAAGGGCCTAAATGCATTCACACTAGTAGCGTCCACATTTACTGCCCTACTTGCATGAAATTCCGTTTAACAGATGCGCACGTAATGCTGCTGAGCATTTGTGGTTGGTACTCCGGTTAGGGTCGAAAAGACAATTACGTATACCCCTGTACCGTAAACTCATACGGCATTTATAGAGCAAAGAGCACCTTTGTACAGTCTGTGCACTGCATCACGTAGTGCATCGCCTGCATTTTGTCACAGTTCGATTTTAACCACATTTGGCACGTGTAATTCCAGTCCAGCCCCCTCGTTCTTAACTTTATGCATCCCGCAGTGTTGGAGAATAAACAAAAACAGGTGAACAATCGTCAAAAACACACTTCATGAAAATAACAAGTTAACCAGCCTTCTAATGGCGATCTTCGGGCTGATATTTGAAACGCTTCCTAATATGTTTCAAATATCAGCCTGAAGATGACTCCCTAGTAGATTGAAACATGCAGCTGGTTAACTTATAATTTTCATAAAGTTGTGTTTTTTGACGGTTGTTAATATGCTTTTCTTTTATTATTATTTAGCTACTCGGCAAAGTCAAACGTCAAGAAAATTCGTCCAGCGGGTCACGAGTTGTTATCTACAGACAGACAGACAGGCTGGACGAAGCTACTACCTTACATATCGTGAAGAAGTCAAGAGTGGTTACCTATTATAGCTTTCTTTTGGTTGTGATTGTGAGGTGAGACCCTCAGTATCGCCGTCTAGTCTACCAGGTCCTCATGACGACGATCGTGCAGCATTTGTGGAATGAAAGGGACGAGGGGAAAGACTAAGTGTCCCGAAAAAAAAAAACTTGTCCCAGTACCACATCATCCAGTAGATGTGCCACGGACTGTGATGTTATTTTTTCCCATGTTTCTGAGCTGACAGCCCAGAGACTAACCGCCTGAGTTACGACATGACCATTGGTCACTAGAAAATGTCAAAGCAGATGGCTATATTCATGCACTTTATGACATGGAAGGATTACACTTTAGCAACCAGTGGCCTGTTACGTAACACTAAAAATATGGCGCCTAGATGGTTCATTGTTATTGACGTTTGGAAACCATGGTAACATCTCTAGAACATCGTTTAATTTCATTTGTTTCCATACTCGGTGCAAAAGTAACATACAGCGCACCTAGGTTCCATCGAAAATGTTAATTTTCTTTGAACACAAAATCCAACACAGATTTTGTGTTTACTTTAAATCTTTTATCATGCAAAAGATCGGAGGAGACCAGGCGAGTCCTCAAAAGACTTGTCACTGCTTCACTGGCCAGATTTACACTGGGAGAAATAATAAAGCAACAAACCTTGCGCAGGTCTGTGCTAAGCTCGCTCTTCTTCTGAACTCTGCTCATCAGTGCTGCAGGTTTAACTTGAAATTAACTAAGGGAGAGAAAGGGAACAACCACTTTTAGGGGAACACAGAGACAAAATGTACATTGTCCCTGTGCTGAACCTTTTATACATCAGTGGTAAATACATGCACTACAGCGCCAATGGTACAGTACCTCCCATCTTACCCCACTTTGTATGCGATTGTAGCAGTAAACAGATCTAAATAATAATAATAATAATAACAGTCGACACAACGAAGTTACTTAATTGCTTTGACCCTTTTCACGTAACTATCAATTTGAAACACCACCGAATGTCCAACCTTAAACAGACTTGCTTGCAAAGCACTGACCACGTGAGTAGGGGTTATGACTTAAGCAGTGTATATGTATGTTATTTAGCGGAGACCCGGGTTTAATCCTAGCCCAGTCCATGTAGGATTTATGGTCCACAGGGCGGTAATGGGACAGGCTTCTCTACTAGCATTTCGGTTTTCCCCTGTCAGTATCATTGTAACAACGTCCCATACATTCATTCATGTCATTGACGCAATAATGATCACAGCAATTGATAGTGTCGCCAAATAATGCACTATACATGTATATTTATATGTATTACACGCAATATATACGATATAGATGAATTTTCTGCTCCCAAAGGTTCAAAACAATGCCATGAAGGGGAATGGTGCAGCAGGCAATGGGACCAATAACTGGTGTGTTGCTGACCGAAAACACTTTTCAACGAACCGTAACTGTACAACTGTAATTTCAATATAGCACAGTAATGTAATAACCAAACGCCTAAAGGGCTCACATAAACCCACAGGAAGTTCAACAAATACACACACACATACACACAAAACTTCGTGGTCTAACGGGTTCCACTATTGCTTCATATTCGGGAGGTCCTGCTTTCAAACCTCGGGTCGGAGATCCAGTATTTAGACAGCGGGTTTTCGAGTTTATCCTCAGTCGCTCCGGACAACTACCGAGATAGTAACTAAAACCGCTGCCTTCCACATCTCTTCCAATTTATTCAGCTTCTTATAATTCGCGCTATTTGGAACGTCGCTCAGTAGGCCGCAAATACCGACGCCAATGAACCGGAATAAGACAGGCAATGTACGTAGAACGTAACATTGAGGCGCTTTCGTGCAGCCACTGTTACAATGGAAAAGAAATAAGCATTACATATTCTTAGTGTGTGTGTGTGTATCCTTAGGTATCCAGCATGCCTATGCGCATGTGCCATATTGCCATCTGTGGTCTGTCCGGCTCTAAAAATATTTTTCTACGTTATCTCATAAACGGCAAGATTTTCGAAAAAGAATCTCTGATCACAGAACATGTGTTTTGATTTTCCCTAAAACATTTGTCTGAAATATTTCCCATTCTAAAAGAATTGAGCGAGATATGATCAAAAATGTATGTTGATCTTCATGCAAAGTATTCGTTATTTTTGTCATATTTTCGAAAACTACTCGAGTATCAAATTTCATGAAAACCCGCCCAGTGGAACAAAAACTGGTTTTTGGGGTTGGGGTGGGGAGAGCAAAGTATTTGCAGAACAATCTGTCTCACTGACACTCTGACCGGCACAAGTACTATGCGAAATCTCCTGTTATAAAAACCTGAACTTCAATGTGCAGAAGCCTGCTATTAACTGCCTGATTCATACACTTTAAAGTGTTAATTAATGTTGTTAACATGTCAAACAAACATACGGGGTCTGGAAGAGCTATGAGCATTCACAATGCCAGAGTAAAGAATGCGTGCGGAAATGCAGTGTTAAGCTAGACACAGACCGCTCTTGCTTTCAACCAAACTCGCTGCTTTCGTCGGATGCGTTTCTGTTCAGCTCCATCGAAGACCATCGCTGACAGCAATTAGGGGGCAATCAGGATTGTGACAGCAAGTGATTTATGGCTTATAGACCGGGTTCGGTGCGGGGAGGTACTGGCACAACAGACACTAAATGTTTGACAGCCTGCGTAGCTCAGTCAGCACTAACTACAGCGGTCCACGCAGGCTCTTGCGAAAGGGGTTCTATCTAAGTGTGGTAAAGCGGCCGGCGCGCGAAGGAGAGCACTTGCTCTTATCTACTGGAAACGTTAAGGATGAATGGAGCGATACCTCCACTTTCTCACAAGTCTTCACAACGTGGTTTGTACTACATTCAGGGATCAAACACTTATTCCAACCAAATACACATCTTTATTTTTAATACATGTTTCCATCACATCTCTGCTACATGTTTCGGTGTGTTATACATACACAACACACAATAGAAAGCAGATGGCTTTGTACAAGAAATAAGAGTTTCTCCCAGAAGATGGCGTATATAATACACCGAAAGCTGTGGCAGAGGAGTGATAGAAACGTTGGTAGGTACAGGTAAAGTAAAGTTCACCCTAGAACAGGCCACGAAGGCTCAAAGTGGGAATAGAGGTATAGCCCTACTCTTTCCTTAACCTCGGCGCTAGATGTGGGTGGGTGGTCATCTCCACGCCCCAGCCGCTTTATCCTCGGGATAGAGACCCGGTACCCCAGGTGGGCCCCTGGGGCGGTCTGGACAGGTGTGAAAAATCTCGCCCCACCGGGATTCTATCCCCGGACCGTCCAGCCCGTAGCGAGTCGCTACACCGTCTGCGCTACATGTATTAAAAATAAAGACGTGCATTTAGTTGGAATATTAAAACAGTGTTTCAATGACAAGAATGAACGTAATGGAAAATTTTGAACTAAGTGCAGGAATGTCTACTGGACTATCGATGGTGCTGCGCAATGCTATTGACAGCTCTCTGTGGAGGACCCTTTGGAATAGACAAGTGGCTATAAATAACAGGTTTATTCTTACTGCGACATGTTTCGGCAGTATTTGGCCATCGTCAGGAAGCTGTCAGGAGTATAAAGATAAACTGACAATTTGATGCAAAACGTACGTTATTTCAACTTCACACTCAACGACAACTCCACAATGCTGGACAAATTCGGTGGGAATATGTCGCCATAAGAATAAATTGCGGTTTTTAGGACCACTTGCTTGTTGTAATGGTCTTTTATTGAAGTCTGAGCGTATATATAGCCAACACCGTACACGATGCATCAATCCAAGTTTTTGCTGAGAGTTTCACAACAAAGTTCCCGGGTTGATTGATTTGTTTAACGACGCTTTCACTAGTTTGGGTTACGTCCATACATTGAATGACAGAAAAACTGGTAAATAATAAATGGGAAGGGATATGAAAGGAAACAGTTGCCCATTTTCATGCAGCGTGCCGCCATGCATAGGAGGGACGGGCGACATAAACCGTTGAGTCGGAACAGCCGAATGTGAGCTGGGGATTTCCCGAATACCAAGCTCAAGTGAAGATTAGGCATTGCGGGAAGTGACGCCGTGCATTACGGTAGAACTGCACCAACGTTTCGGAGGAAAAGTCTGCCTCCGTCTTTAGGGCAGGAGAATATAAATCAGTTGTATATCTTCGCCGCCTAAGAATCACCAAGTCTGATAGTTTCTGTCAGACATTATTTCCTCACAGCCGTGACTTCGGTGACGCGATGGTGTGGTCTAGCGATGCTCAACTCTACACTATTAAATCTATCGGTATTAAATCTGCATACGATTTAGCCTTAGGATCTGATTTAATGCGCTGCACACCATTTGTACGAGATTGCACTTTAATATGTTAAAAGTTTGGGCTGTGTTAGACCTCTACCCATTCTAGTAACCTGTTAGGATTAAGTGCGGTGAGCAGTTTAGAGGTTTGAACTGCTAAACCCCTCTGCGCATTCCAAAACTTGAACATACAAATTTTAAATTTCTCTTTAATTTAAACTGGCTAATGGCCGGACGACCAGTTTATCTTCTCATTTTTTATGCCTATTCCGAGACTTGAACTACGGACTCTGTCCAGTTACAGTGCAATGAGGCTGACAGTGGGATCTTCGAAAATTTTTTGTCAAATATAACAACTTTATCATTTGCGTGTAACAAATTTGTTATTAAAAAATTAAATTACAACAAAAATGAAAGCGTGCAAGTTCTTTTTCTCTATTACCATTCACAGTGCTTTTGTAACTGTAAATTTCAACAGCTCCATCTCTGTTACCGTTCAGTATCAGACACATATTCATAAGAAATCCTTTTTTCTTTTTAATGCCAGACAACCACCTTCCAAAATACTGACCTTTCTTCTTGAATCGCCTCTTATGAAGATGCGGAGATAAGAGTGACAGACGAGGAACAGTCAAAATTCGCCTTTGGAATTTCAACGAGCACCCATCCTGGCATAAATACACTACCCTTTACTCACCCTGTTTGTATCGAGCGTCGATCTGCGCCTGAAGAATATTCAGTCCTGGCACGACAATGGCCGGCAGGGTGCGTGACCTCAGAAGTGGGGCGGGTTTACCCCCTACCGGCTTCACCTCCGGTGCAACCCCCGCACATCCACTGCTGCAAGAGAACATGATGAGAGGTTATGCTCTGCGGGATCAGTGGCCACTATGTGTTAGGTATCCTTCGCAAGTAAGGTCAACTAAGAACATTTGTAATCTATCCACAAATCAAAGTATTTGCTGTAAACACGACACATATGGTCCCGACCAATTATTTAAGGCCATCGATTTGTCTAAATACTCCACGTTAATTGTTCAGTTTCTTAGCTGACAGTAAACAGTCGTCACTGCAAAATCCAACCGGACGATGTTTAATGTGACAGCCACGTGACGCAAAGCACTATGGGGTAAAACGCCTTTCTTCTGATGTTAAAGAAGACGGGGCATAATTCCCGGTGCTTTAGCCCTTCAAAGCCCAGTGGTCACTATATGTACCACCAGGTTTAACATTCAACAGTTCTACGTTCTGCCCACACAGTGTATTTATGTGTTTTGTTTTGATCTGAGAACAAACAGCGATTATTTTTCTATACACCGTTAACTGACTGGTTTTTATAACCGATATTTAACCCTTTAAGCCCAGTGGTCACTATATGTACCGCCAGTTTAACATTAAACAATTCTACGTTCTGCCCACACAGTGTATTTATGTGTTTTGTGTGGATCTGAGAAAAAACAGCGATTATTTTTCTATACACCGTTAACTGACTGGTTTTTATAAGAGATTTAACCCTTCAAAGCCGAGTGGTCACTATATGTACCGCCAGTTTAACATTCAACAATTCTACTTTCTGCCCACACAGTGTATTTATGTGTTTTGTGTGGATCTGAGATCAAACAGCAATTATTTCCCTATACAGCATTAATTGACTGGTATTTATAACCGAGATATAGAGCGTTTACTGTGCGGTGTGGATTGGGTCTTTATACACAATTCAGGTTAATATTAATGTTACAGAGAGATATAGGCTTACAAATGTCACGATCGAAACAGCATCAGTTTAATCTCGTTTTCTACCGGTACCCGATTCAAATTCCGAAAGGCAAATCACTTTATCGTGGGGTCCCCAGTACTTTCAAATACATAGATAGCTCAGAACTACTCGGCTACACGGTGTCAAAACCACCAAGAATATGGTACAACAGCAAACAGTTCAGATAAGCAACAAAATACATGCAGAAATTATCTGCCTCTCCGGTGCCCACAACGCGTCATTGTGCATAATGGATTAAGGAGAAAAACGAGACAATAAAAACCCCACAAAAGACAAGAGTTTCCTTTCACCAACGTGTCCTTTGAAATGTCAAGGTGCTGCCACAAATCCCATGGAAACTTCTTGTCGCAGTACCTCCCATCTATTTCTATTGTACCTGTCAGTCCACTCTGTCATCATTCTTCCTTATTCCCGAACTGAAACCTAATGTTCAGCCAAACAATATTTCAAAATCACGTGACTTTTTTTTTTAACAGAAGCCATGCTCCGTCTCCAGCACGAAGACAAACCAATTACTGTGTATAGAGAAATAATCGCTGTTTGTTATCAGATCCACACAAAACAAAACAAAAAAAAATACACTGTATGGGCAAAACGTAGAATTGTTGAATGTTAAATTGGCGGTATATATAGTGACCACTGGGCTTTGAAGTATTAAATCTCTGTTATAAAAACCAGCCAGTTAATGGTGTAGATGGAAATAATCGCTGTTTGTTCTCAGACCCACATAAAACACATAAATAGTCTGTGTGAGCAGAAAGTAGAACTGTTGAATGTTAATCTGGTGGTACATATAATGACCGCTGGGCTTTGAAGAGTTAATACACATTACACGTAAATCCAGCTCGTACCGCGCAGTAAACACACTCCGTCTGGGTTATAAAAACTAATCGGTTTTTGCTGTACAGGGAAATAATCGCTGTTTGTTCTCAGATCACACAAAACACATAAATACACTGTGTGGGCAGAACGTAGGATTGTTGAATATTCTAGCAAGCAATCCTGTATGTACGCTGATCACTGTACTCTAACACATCCCTCTTTATCAGGGGTGGAAATAACTGGATATAACTAAGCACTGTTGGTGAGTTAGGAGTAAGATTTTGAACTTGGCGGTTGTTTTGCAAGGGGCCAGGCTACTGGATGTTTTTGGACGTAATTTATCTATTCCATTTAAAAATACACTGGGCTGAAATGCAGTCGTGATTGTGCGTGCGAGTTATATCTATTACTTTCTGTTGTGTTTTACTAGTTAGAGACCTGCATAAATTTCATTCTTCGCTTGTTGTAAACTAAACACCTAAAAATGGGCGACCGGTAGAAGATGTTAAACACTTATTTGAATAAAGGTAGACCAACTTGATGACACTTGTTTTATTATGTCAGTTTACTGCTCAACATGTTTCGGATGTAAATATATCCATCTTCAGGAGCTTGCGACTACTTTGTGCGTTATTGTGTAGGCTGTATTGTGCTGACTTGAGATGTGTTGGTGTTATGTAGCAGTATTGGCTGTTCGTGATGAGGTATCCGAGTGTAGGCTGAACTACTAGTGGTTCAGCCTGCACTTGGATACCAAAAGTGGTTCAGCCTGCACTCGTATACCTCATCACGAACAGCCAATCCCGCTACATAACACCAACAAGCCTCAAGTCAGCACAATACAGCCTACACAATAACGCACCAAGTAGTCGCAAGCTCCTGAAGATGGATGTATTAACATCCGAAACATGTTGAGCAGTAAATTGACATAA
>Ga0131853_10021628_pt1 | contig 11665 bp, 7 predicted proteins | sample TergutLab28metaG_FD_92764 | JGI IMG/M metagenome (GOLD analysis project Ga0131853, IMG submission 92764) | Labiotermes labralis P1 segment gut microbial communities from Petit-Saut dam, French Guiana - Lab288 P1 (version 2) (version 2) | ecosystem: Host-associated > Arthropoda: Insects >...
CCAAATTGATGCACAAAATTTGTTTCACAATAAGTTTTATTTCATGCCTCTACATGTTTCGAGCACATGTGCTCATCATCAGGAGGTCAAAATTGCATTACACAGCCTCTGGTATCATCACACTATCTAAAAAAGTTGTGTTTATCCAGTTATTAAGATTTTACGGTGTCTATTTACTTTACATTAAGTGTTGAATCTACGGAAAATGCAACTTGGCTGTTGTTAAAACGTGCTTACCCTGTAGGTGACCGTCTGGTGCACAGGTTGAGAGAGGACTGCAGTCAAGTTGCATTTCCTGTAGATTCAACACTTAATGTAAAGTAAATAGACACCGTACAATCTTAATAACTGGATAAACACAACTTTTTTAGATAGTGTGATGATACCAGAGGCTGTGTAATGCAATTTTGACCTTTTGATGATGAGCACATTTGCTCGAAACATGTAGAGGCATGAAATAATACTTATTGTGAAACAAATTTTGTGCATCAATTGGTTAAATACTGAGATAAATATACCGTGGGAAGTTGTGTCATTTATAAATAACTCACCTCATTTTATAGGTCGAGTATTTGGTATTATAATTTGCTAATGAATAAGCCAATTATGTTCCACTGCATCACTGTACCTAACGGTTAAACAGGTCCAGATATCGAAACTTCGGATATCGTTGAGAGTACTGGGGAAGGAAAAGTATAGAATACCTGAAGCTATTTCTGGTAACACGTATAACTTGCTGAGACCATCCATGCAATCATAAAACTTCACGAGGTAAGGAACGTATCCAAACATAACCAATAATTAATTCGGCAGCATAATATCTCACATTTCAAGTAGTCTTTACTTTGTAAGACAGCACTCTCCTTTCGCGTTCATTTGTACGATTGTTGCTCCAATACTGACAGTCGAAGACAGGTTGAGAACGGAAGAGCTTCTAATTGCCACGGTTACCTGCAGCCATTTTTCTGCAAGAACTAGAGCGAAAAGGAACTGCATTATAATGGAACAAAAGCCTGAGTTTAATTGTGTTGCGGAATTGTATAATTTATTTAACATACGTAAAATATATTGGAGTTACAGTTCCAGGCCTCCACTTTGAAGTCTGCTCAGGATGTGAAGAATTTTCAACAGAAAAATTTAGTAAGAGCTGCTGTAAATGCCTTCATGTACAGAAAAGTGTGTATCTGTTGACATTTGTGAGTGGAACTCAATTATAGTGTAAAATTTACAAAATTCTAGCACAATAAATGTGAAGCGAAAGGGTGGACGCTAGAAATAATTCTGTGGCTGGAATTTCTTATTTTGCAAACAAACTTGATTAATCTACAACTACTTACTTAACGAAGACACCAGACATATTGACACTGTGATCGCGTGGGAGAGACGCACCGGGACTTCGACATAAGGCAGCAGCAGCGGGATTCATCGGAGGAAAACAAAACCTTACTTCATCATCAAAAGTAACTGGCTTAAAATAACTACTGATTGACCAAAATCTACGATTTAACAAATAAACTGCAAAAAACACTGTTCGATTTATCGTGTATTTTTGTCCGTCTGCCTGTACGAATAATTGAGTTCAAACGGGAAAAGTTTCCTGAAATAGGCACATGAAATTTTTACCCAAATCTCTCAGCAATATTTGAACATAATTTGGGTAAAGTAATAGAACTGTCTAAGCGAAGGATCACCGACACTTAAGATAATATCTCGAAGTTTACGAGACAAGTACAAGAACCGCGATATCCCACAGCTAACGGAATAAATAGAGCAGAGGCGGAGAGGCCAAAGAAATAGTAATAATCTCAATATACTTTCTTACGGTGATTTGTTCCCGTTGTGTTATTAATCAATATGTATTTCGTGATAATCTAGTCGCACATAATACTACAATATAAACAGCCAAGCGAGACATTTGTATTGTTTCCAAACCATCATCGTACCTTATCTCTTCAGTAACTATTGCTAAAAGTTTGGCTGCAACAAGGGATGCGATCTCATGCGTTTACAGAAATCATCATAATATTTTATGATGATATTTGTAAAAAGGATGAAATCTCAGTCAAAGTTTTATTAGTAGTTACTAAATAGATAAGGCCCGATGATGGCTTTGAAACAACCGAATCTTGTCTCCTCGCTGATTATATCGTAGTGCTGTTTGTGACCGCAATAACACGAAATGCATAATAACACCATATAATGTTTTATCCTCAGCAAGCAGCACATGCATTTATTTCATGATCCAATTTAGAATGCATTGTAAAAGTGGCTTGTTGGCTCCCTTGATGTAGTGTTCTGATAAGGCACACGTTTATAAGCCTACTTAGCCCTAATCACATACAGACACACACTAAATTTTATCGATATCGAAGAACAACATTAAAATAATTTGTGAATAATTTAAATGCTGTTGATGACGTGTGGAGAAAATTGACGTATTTTTTCACTTAAAACACGGGAAAACACGTTTCAAACAGTGATATAATATAAACAGCAAACAAAATATAGACAATTTGTCATTTACGCATTCATAATTATATTAACACAATGTAACTCCTACACGGGTCTGAAACAAGGAGACGCTCTAACACCAATGCTTTTTAACTTTACTTTAGACTACATCATTAGGAGGGTTCAGGTAAACCAGGATGGCTTGAAATTAAATGGTACACATCAGCTTCTGGCTTATGCCGATGATGTTAATATACTGGGGGGAAGCAAACATACTCTAAAGGAAAATGCAGAAACTCTAGTAGCTGCTACTAGGGAGACTGGACTGGAAGTAAGTGCTGATAAAACTAAGTACATGCTCATGTCTCGAGATCAGAATGCAGGACGAATTCACAGTGTGAGGATTGATAATAGTACCTTCGAGAGTGTGGAAGAGTTTAAACTTTTGGGAACAACTTTAACAAATCAAATTCTATTGCGAAAGAAATTAAGAGTAGATTGAGGTCAGGAAATGCTTGCTATCATTCGGTGCAGAATCTTTTGTCTTCCAGGTTGCTATCCAAAAATTTAAAGACGAAGAAATATAGAACTCTAATTTTGCCTGTTGTTTTATATCGGTGTGAAATTGGTCGCTGACGTTGAGGGAGGAAAGGAAGCTGAGGGTGTTTGAGAACATGGTGTTGAGGAGAATATTTGGACCTAGGAGGGATGAGGTAACCGGGGAATGGAGGAGACTGCATAACGAGGAGCTAAATGATTTGTACTCCTCACCCAATATTGTGCGGGTGATAAAATTGAGAAGAATGAGATGGGCTGGGCATGTGGAGCGTATGGGTGAGGAGAGGGAGGTGTATAGTGTCTTGGTGGGGAAACTGGAGGGAAAGAGACCACTGGGGAGACCTAGGCGTAGATTGTTAGATAATATTATGACGGATCTCCAGGAAGTGCGATATGGGTATATGGACTGGATTGGGCTGGCTCATGATAGAGACAGGTGACGGATGCTTGTGAGTGCGGTAATGAACCTTCGGGTTCCGTGTAATGTGGGGAATTTCTTGACTAGCTGCAAACCAGTTAGCTTCTCAAGAAGGACTCTGCACCATGGAGTAAGTAAATAACTCCTACACGTCTCGAACCTTAACTTTCATTGTAAAGGAGAGCATCAAATGTTATTGTATAAAACACGTCTATCCGTGATTTCAAGCTTTCGCCGCGAAATAGATAATATCTGCGCTCTTCTGGGATATTACGCAGCGTAGACCGGTCATTCCTTACCGACGTTTCGGGATAGCCTATCGGTCCAAATTTCAAGGGCCACGAAGTCCAAGCCTAATATCACAAAAGACATCATATCTCAAAAAGTATCTAATTAATTTTTAGGTGGTTGAAACCTGATGAATTTTGTATCGTGTACAAAAACGTACAAGTAAGCTGGGAGCTTTAGTGTACAACAGTTAAGAACACAAACAGAACGGAAGACTGTTACACAGCGAACAGAAGGCAGCAAGTGTGCGTAATGGACGTTGAGTTGTTACTGATTACTGAGTACACGGTAAAGCTAAACGTAAAATTACAATGATCCTTGTACAGGCCTATTACAAGCTTGAGATTCCAGGAGTTTGAGGCTCTTGGATTTCAAAAAAAATGAGCACATGAATTTGGGAAGTTTTTAAACCTACGCCACAATCACACTTGCCCCCCTAGAAATATACCTGTTACTTATTTCTGATACAAGCTGAGTGGAACCCTGCGTCATAGTGCGGCCGAAAGGATTGTGTCAATGACAAATTGCAAGAACAATACCGAGAATTCTTGCGTAAGCAGTGCTGACGTTAAATTAGAAAATAAACACATTTTAAAGAAAGTTCAGAAAGATTAGCTGCTAAAATGAAAACTGTTCTTAATTACTGCAACTTGTTTACATATTTTTCTTGATTGACTGGTGAGAAATTTGCCTAAGGCTTCAATGATTACTAATAACAATTGTAGTAGGCCCTTGATACAATGTAGACAATTTTGTAATATAATATATTCAAATTTCTGGGCCGAAGGTGAAAACATACTTGGTAATTTTGCCTACAAATGATCTTAAACTGATAGCGTAAGAATGTAGTCGCACAGAACGTTTTTGCCTAGAAGCATTTCCGGTCAGGTATATCTTGACTAAAAAGATAGTTTTGTGACACAGTTTGGTGCCTGTCACAGATGTTAGTAGCCATTTACTACTATAAATGAATGAATTCGGAACCAGTCAAAATACTAAGTGCACAATCATGTAAACACGCGTTCCTTTCATTGTTGGGAAACATTCTCAAATCATGAAAATTACTGTTCTCAGGAATGTGACGCTTTCAGAAAGATACAACCTTTTCGAAGTCTTTTGCTGCTCTTTTTCAGAGCAAAAGATATATGGGTTGAAGAAGCAGACATTTCCACCAAAATGTTGATACCCAGGCTGTACGTCTACATGGTTCAAATCGCAAAATACACTAAACTTCACTGATATCGCAGTCAAACCTACAGCCTCACTTCAGCACAACAGCCTTTACTTAATTAGAAAGTTACTGACGAAGCAGCAGAACCTTTAGGTCGATATCAATTTTCCATGTGACAGGATTGAGAACGGCCGATCCCAGTTGCTGCCCGGTCTAAGGCGTTGGTCTTCGGCCTCTCGCTTGCTGAGATTGCGGTCTGCTGTAAGTGTGTTTCTTTTGTCAGCTAGATGCCCCGATGGGCTGATCACTCGTCCAAAGGAGCCCGACTGCTTTTGGTAGATCTGAGTGTCATTGGCAAGACACGATAATGAGGAGGACCTGCCCGCTAGGGATTGTCGTGAGGTGAAAAACAGAACAAGATTTCGAATGATGAAAATTCACTGTGAAAAGCCTTTCCTTGGAATTATTACCATTCTTTCCTGACTATGAAGCGAATATAAATTGCGTTTTCAACGTAAGGCTAATGTAAAGGACTTACTTAGAAAAATTCGTCAAGTGGTGGTTAGCACGCTTAGAAAACAAAAGCTGAATACTCAAAATCAACAAGGAGAAAATACCTGCTTGGGAAACACTATCAGTTACATATAGAAATTATCGTTGTTACCAACACCATACATAGTCTTTACCACACTTTACTTATTTCACGGTGACCCATTCTTATAATTTACATTCTACAATCAAAAGTTTAAGTTAAGATTTTCTCTGGACATTCATTTCAATAAAATTTACAGCTGTCGGAAATCATCCGCATTTTCTTGAAGTAATGACTGTCGCAAAATAATAAACCAATTTCCAACAAGCCATATATATATATGTTCCTGGAAAGCGGTCTTTTACGTAAATCCGCGTTCGACGAACATAATATTATGTGCTATTAATTGTGATATGTGAACCGCTTAGTGAAAAGTACGTAAATAATAAGACAAGCAATATGTATATAGGAAGGGAGGGGATTGTCGGATAGGTCTGGTAATTTCGGATACTCCCGTCTCAACCATACCGGTGCTGCAATTTTGCAAAAGCCATGTGAACTAAGTTCTTCTATTACAGAAAACCTGTTGCGTCCTGTCGCCATACTGGTGAAGTGTATTGCTTCCTGTGTACAGCCACTTTTATGTGTTTTCATGAAATCGAAGTTATTGCAGGCAAGCAGACCTTCTATAAGTACGCAGTTACTGTTAAATTTGTGGCAGTTTCTGTATACTACGTTGGAATGAGCATAATTTTAACTGTCAGATGCACTGTGACTGACATTGGTAACGCCAGTAGGTTTTTTTCTAAGATTGATTCACACTGTAGACGTGGGGTGGCAGTAAATTTCAGATAGAAGAGAGCGGTAATGTCGGACAGTATCCGACATTACCTGCCACACGTCAGTTGCTCTTTCTTTTTAGAAGTCGCAAGTGTTGTTTGAAGTTAAAAACCTTAAGAAAGTTTAAATAATTTTAGGAAACGAGGGCTTACTTGATTTGGAACAAACTACGACCGTAAACGTTTAGCGAATCCAACAATATCTACGTAAATAACAAATTGAAGTTCCACACTATGATTTTCTTTTTCAATACAAGGAGGAGGGCAAGGTTGATAAAATTGATGAATTGCTTCTTCAAGATGCCTGCAAGTGAAATTCAAAGAATATCGGCTTTGAAGTCATGGGAAACGGAAAAAATATTACAAGCATTCAAGGCGGTATGTAACAAAGAAATGGGATATTTAGCAGCTGCAAAAATTCTAACATTCCTCGTTCTACACTATACGATTACGTTCGCTCAAAATTGGGACTCTTTTCAAGGCATCCAGTCAAAATTGGGGCTTTAGCCAATTATTCCTCCAGTTCTTGCAGAGAAGCTTGTTGGATATCTCTTATTAATTGAGCGGAAATCTTTTGGATGCACTCGAGACGGCGTTAGAAGTGTAGCTTTCCAGTTAGCTGTCCAGATTTAAATCTCCAGTCCAATTTCAATTGCCAAAGAAGCAGCAGGCAAAGACTGGTTCAAACTGCACAGCGATAAGCTGTCATTGTGGAGACCAAGAGGAACATCCACTGCCAGCCACAGGATTCAGCAAGAAACAAGTTGAAAATTGCTTTGATTTGTACGGAAAGGAGCTTGCTGCTCATTATTATCCAATTTCACTTATTTTTAACGTAGAGAAACTGGTTTGAAAGTGGTTCAAAAGAAACAACCAAAAATCCTCATACTCAAAAGCACACGTCAGAACGGGGCTGCGACGTCACCATAAGGGATTCTTCAATAACAGTTGTTGTATGCATGAGTGCCAGTGGAATTGAGTCAGTTCCTCGAATTTCACGGCACAAATGTTACATTATTTCTATCTCCCTTCGCTATTTCTTAACATTCCTCAATCCTGCTTGATAAAGTCAGATAGTATCCAACATTACCAGCCACTTTTTCCAGAAGTCTATTTTGTACTTCTCTTGCTAAAATTGTTGTACCTTCAATTATATTTATCTAACCATCTTGGATCTTCTCTGACTACTAAATATAGAACAACAGATTATATTTGGGTAGAAAAATATTTTAAGAAATCATTCTGACATCCCAAAAACTTTCAAAAGCGAAATGATATCCGAAAATCCCCTCCCTGTCTCTTTATCTCTTTCTTCCTATTTATATAAATAAATAAATATATATATTTATATAAATAAATATATATATATGTAATGTAACACTGAGGAACCTTCATGCTACCATTGTTGCAGTGTAAAAGCAATATGTTTTACATATTGCGAGTGTGTGTGTGTAGCCTTAGTTATCCAGCATGTACAGCGCATGCGCAATGTTGTCATTGGACCACCCAGCTCACTTTCCACATTATCCCATTAACGGCACGATTTTCAAAAATGTTATTCAATATAAAAGACGTGTTTTGATTTTCTATAGCGCTTTTATCTGAAAAAATTCTCGTTCTGAAAAAGAGCTGATCGAGATTTGATCAAAAACTTATATTTGGCCTTCATATAAAATACAGGGTATACTTGTCAGATTTTAATGAAACATAAAATTTCTCAATAGATTTTGGAAAATGTTCATATATTAATTTCTTGGAAATCCGTCCAGTGGCAACCGAGTTGTTCCATACAGACAGATGGATGAACGGACAGACGGACAAAAAGACTTAAAGAATTTAGTAGTCGCTTTTCGCAATTTTGAGAACGCGCCTAAAAATGATAAAAAAATTCTGAAGTTTTATATATATTTGCGAAAAGGAAGTTGGGCGACATGATGTGCGAGGTAAAGCCATGGCTGTAGAAATCGCTGAACGATGATTTAACTGTGACGTAACCTGCTGCATTGCTTTGCTTAACAAAATTATCCAAGATCATAACAAAAATGCTCAAGCAATATTTCTTTAATGTTTACTGGACCGTGCATCATTGTGATAGTTGAAGAATAAAATACCAACTTGATGTCAGTTGTTTTTCTATTTCACTTCTTATGTGCTTAACATGTTTCGGCCATTAATATATCCATCATCAGGAGCTTGCGACTGTGCTGCTGAATTACCACATCGGTCGTATTGTTCTTGGTTCGATGTGTGTTGGAGTTTAGATGTGGTTGGTTTGGGGTGGTATCCGTGTTGCAGACTGAAGCCTGTACGGAAGTACATTCGGCACCTACCGGACAGAAATATGTAGTAATTTATATAAATACTAGACTACTTCCGGGGATCGCGGTAGCACAGTGGTTAAAGTGCTGTGCTACATATAGGAAGGCGCTGGTTCGATCCCAGATGGTGTCATTGGAATTTTTCATTAACATAAAATCCTTCCAATCGCACTATGGCACTGGGGTCGACTCAGCCTCTAACGAATGAGTACCATGCTTCAGTCTGCAACACGGATACCACTCCAACCCAACCACACCGAAACTCCAACACACATCGAACCAAGAACAACACGACCAATGTGGTAATTCAACAGAATAGTCGCAAGCTCTTGATGATGGATATATTAGTGTCTGAAATATGTTGAGCACATAAGAAGTGAAATAAAATAGCAAGTGACATCAAGTTGGTCTTTTATTCTTCAACTGGCCCAAGTAATAGTTAAACCGTCCTCAGCTGTTTAAAAACACCGGCACTTTTGAATGTAACTAAACTACTTTCAGCAGACCACGTTAAATTGAATAATTCGCTTACAGTAAGTAGTTTATAGTGTTTATTTTTACAAGTAAATTGGAATTAGAAGCGTTCATATCTATGTTGGAGGACACTTTGCGAGAAAAATGCGAAATATGGGGTGATGTTAAGTAGACTGAGAAATTCTTTGACGAAAGTTGCAAGTGCAATACTGTATAGAGCTTTCTTAGTACCGCATTTTGTTGGTCGTCAAAATATTTCTGTATTTGTAACTTCATGTTTAATATCTGAAGTTGTAAAGAGTAGTTCTGCACTTTTATGAGAAAAGTAATATATACGAGTATATATATATATATATATATATGATATGTATGTGCCATTTTCTTGTCTGTAGGTACTGTATAAACTTGATTTAACAAAAACGAAGAAATTATATGAAATTAATTTTATTCATTTATGGTTTATTTTGGGGTCCAATCAGCATTTCACAGTCAAATGTCGACTGACGAGGAAAATGTTGACAGACGAAATGACAATAATTTGTAGACAAGAGACGCGACTGAACTGAGGAACTACGACGTAATTTTTCGCGGAGGGAATGCTTGAAAGTACAAAACCCTGAATGACGTGTGACGTTGTCTTTAGAGGTACTCATACAGCGACCTCCTAAATAAAGGTCAGAATAATTGCCGCTGCACTAAAATTCTGGGTGTCGCCTAGAGTTTTGAAGAAAGTTTGGAATATTATAGTATATTATTGTGGGTTTGATTTATATTTGGTCTATAGCGACTCGTTAGCAGCTGGACCGTCGGCGGTGGAGGCGAGACATTCTGCACCTGACCAGACCGGACTTGGGCCCACCCAGCCTGCTGTAAATTGGGTACGGTTTCTCTAAATGGGGATTAAAAACGACGGGGTTTAGACTTGACCACAAATCCTCATGTAGCGCTGAAGTTAAAGAAAGAGCAGAGGTATACCTGTTCTTCCCCTCTGGGCTTTGGTGGACTGTTTAGGGTGAACATTACATTTTATTAAGTTATACGTCCGGAATTCTTTCGAAAGCATAAGGGTGGGGTTTCTAAAAATTTCCTTTTGTTCGCACTGAAGAAACCTGCCACCGCAATGATGTATCCTGTAACCTAATAGTAAATAACTAGGAAAGTATTTTGTGTTGCGGAATATCGTTCCCTAATTTCATGAGTATTTAACTTTATTCGGCCGGTAAATGAAAGTAAATATTTAAAAACTTTTTCCTGCAGAAATATGTCAAATAAGAAAATACGTGAATTCTTATTGTAAAACATATAACATTAATTAATGCAGATATATATGTATATTAACAACAACATCTATGCAAGGAAGTAGTCTAGTAAAGGTAAAGGTAAAGCAGTCCCGTTACAAGGCCCGGGGGGGCCGAGAGGGTTCCAGGAAGTTAAAGTTCTCAGATTTCGTGACAAAGGCACAGGAAGGTTGTAGGTTATCAGCCTTATGCACCGGCCGACTTTACCCCCAGGAAATACTCCTGGTACTCATTTCTGTTAGAGGCTGAGTCGATCCCAGTGCCATAGTGCGATCGGAAGGATTTTATGTGAATGAAAATTCCAATGACACCATCTGGGATCGAACCAGCGACCTTCCGATATGTAGCACAGCACTTTAACCACTGTCCTACCGCGATCTCCGGAAGTAGTCTAGTATTTATATAAATTACTACATATTTCTGTCCGGTAGGTGCTGAATGTACTGTACTTCCGTAGGTAAAGTATACCTCACATCCAGCATAACGTTCGAAGCCTCGATTGTACATTGTTAATTCCGTCCATTATGACGAAGTGAAAAACTCATGTAACACCAACAAAAGTTTTATTCTATAACTTATGCGCATATCTATTATACACCTACTTTTTTCGGTGTTATTGTCTTGCCAAATGCTGGGAGCTGACATCATAATTCCTTTACTTTGTTACTGCCTGTTCTAAAAACAAAATTGGCGCCAACTACCTGAAATTGGTGAGATAATAACGCCGAAACATGTAGGAGCTATGCAAAAGACAGTAGAATAATTTATAGAATAGTGCATTTCTTGGTGTTACAAAAGCTTTTCACTTGTAAGCATAAGGTCCTTCCGAAACGTTGGTAAAAATATATCAGATAACATAGTGCCGTAACTCAAACTACAAGAATATGTTTACAATGTTCATTCATAACATTATGATTTATTAAAACTCTCATAACACCAACAAATGAAAAATTCTACAATATTTGTATACTTTCTATTAATTGGCTCCAACATGTTTCGGCGTTGTCGCAATCTTCAGGGAGCTTACTCCGAAATTTCATTACAACATACAACAATACGTAAATAATTAACTATAAACATACATATTTATGCGTGTATACTGTAAAATATTGTAAAACATTTATTGCTGTGTTTTGAAATGAAATTTTGGTGTGAGCTTCCCGAAATGTCGAAAACGCCGAAACATGTAGGGGCTAATTAACCTTTTGACGCCTAATGTCAACTATAGTGGTCGTACCGCAACGCTAACCTCTAAAGTTGCATTTTATATATTTATTCAACAAATATAGGTACTGAATATTTTAAACATGGTATATAC
>Ga0131853_10021629_pt1 | contig 11664 bp, 7 predicted proteins | sample TergutLab28metaG_FD_92764 | JGI IMG/M metagenome (GOLD analysis project Ga0131853, IMG submission 92764) | Labiotermes labralis P1 segment gut microbial communities from Petit-Saut dam, French Guiana - Lab288 P1 (version 2) (version 2) | ecosystem: Host-associated > Arthropoda: Insects >...
ATCTCTACGTTTCTACTCCATCTCTACGTTTCTACTCCATCTCTACGTTTCTACTCCATCTCTATGTTTCTACTCCATCTCTATGTTTCTACTCCATCTCTATGTTTCTACTCCATCTCTATGCCTCCAATGCCATCTTTGCCATTATATTTACACATTTCTAATACTAAGAATTTAGTGGACCGGGTAGTTCAGTTAGTACAGCGACTGACTACGGGCTGGACGGTTCGGGATCGAATCCCGGTGGGGACGAGATTCTTCGCCCGTCCAGACCGGTCCTGGGGCCCACCCAGCCTCCTGTAAAATGGGTACCGGGTCTTTCCCGGGGGTAGAGGTGGCCGGGGATTTGGGCTGACATCCCCACCACCCTCTAGTGCCGAGGTCCTAGAAAGAGTAGAGCTGTACCTCTACTCAACCTAAGAACCTTCGTTGCGTATAAAAAGGGTGAAAACCTACCCAATAATGATAATCTATACACGTCATTGTAGGATATTCATGGGATGAAATGAACACAACCGCTTGTCGATTCTCGTATTATTTTTTATAAATGGATGAATAATTTCTGTCAGTTACTGAATATACATGGGGACCGCGGTAGCACAGTGGGTAAGGTGCTGTGCTACAAATCGGAAGGTCGCTGGTTCGATCCCATCTAATGTCATTGGAATCTTTCATTGACATAAAATCCTTCCGATCGCACTATGGCCCTGGGGTCGACTCAACCTCTAACAGAAATGAGTACCAAGAGTATTTCCTGGGGGTAAAGGCGGCCGGTGCGTAAGGCTGACAACCTACCACCATACTGTGCCATCATCGCAAAATCTGGGAACCTTAACTTCCTGGAAACCTCTGGGCCACACCAGGCCTGGAACCTGACTGCTTTACCTTTGATTATACTTAATGTGCATAGCAGCAAACAGAACTATAATGTGCATAGCAGTAAACAGAACTATAATGTGCATAGCAGCAAACAGAACTACAATTCCTTTAATATTAAACTAAATTCGGTAATTGCTTCTTCACATTCTCTTCTTAACCCTATTTGTTTCCACAAATACAGTTTTCCCCGTTGCTGTATATTGGTCTGAAACATGGTCTCTCCTGCTAAGAGAGAAATAGTTTTCGCAGGATTTCGACACCTGTTTGCTGTTGAGACGTTTTTGAATTAACGGCGGAATAATAAGAGGGAGGGTAAGATTTCACTAAGAGGAACTTCATGATTTGCACTCCTCGCCAGTATTATCAGGGTGAGCGAACTGAGGAGCTAATGAGTATCTAAAGTGACCCTCTAGGGAAAGAATATCAATTCAAAAAGTACTTTACCATGAACACCTGAAAGAAGGATACCACTTTGGAGACCGACACACCTATGAGAGAATGATATTAAAGAGGATCTGAAACAAATGATATGTGAACTTGTGGACATGACTAATATCAATCGGCATAGAAGCAGTTGGTTCAATTACGTAAATACAGTATCCTAGCTTCAGAACTGAAAAAATGTTGGGAATTTGTACATTAGCTGTGAAGCTATTGGCCTCTTCAAGTGCCTTACTTCAGATTGTTTATTACGTATGTAGCACCAGTATTGATGATTCCAGCTGTGGATAAAAAAGCAACATATTTAGCATGATCTACCTGTGATGACTTTCACAACGCTGCCATCACTCTATAGGGTTCGACTGAGTGGTCAGTTGGAAGGGATTTGGAAGGAACCAGTCGAGACTTAATTGCGTTAATATTCTGACGTAATCCTGAAGGAATTAAGGAAACTCACAAGAATAATTATTTAGGAAGGATCCTTGCTGGGATGCTAACTGGACACATCTAGAGTACGTGGAAGGAACATTAAAGATGCCCAAACTTGCTCCGTGATATTAGACTCTCAAGGCGGTTCCTTTGTGTTGCACCTCACTCTGCCAATTCCATCTAGTAACAGACATAGGAATTTTTGTTATGTTTTAGACTCATTTCTTAATTATCTATTCTTTTTTTGCGCCTTTGCGTTTCCCAAGCTTTTAACTTTGACATTACTTTCAGGTTTACTCTTCCTTAGGCATCATGCTTGGCGTGTCGTGTCTGTACATAACCGCGAGCACCCCACTGACCCTTGCACCTTTACTGTTTCCGATATTTTATGCAATTATTTGCCTAAACATTCAACGTCTTCACCCTCTTGCTGAAGAAAATATTGTGGCTAGAGAAGAACTATATTAAAAATCCAAAAAACCAATAGATATATAATTTGCATTTTACTTCCGAAAGGGTGGAACAAGGCAATACCAAAAGGTTACAGCGATGCACTGCCGTAAGTTTATATTGAGGCTGTAAATTAACAGGAAAGCATTTGGCAACACCGCTATATTAGCTGTTATTTATAGTGCCGTGTATACTGTAATTTATGCTAATGTACTTTTCAGTATGTTTAGCTCACATCATTCCTGATATATTCGACCAGGTGTCACCTTTATAACGCATTAATTTCGAACCTGATATTCCATGCCTGGAAATTCCAGTTCATTTCCACGCGTTAAATAATCATTAATAGAACTTGTATTTGAAACTACGCTTCGTATCATGCGGATATTTATTCAGCAGGGTGCTGATAAGTCCTTAGCCCTTCCAGGAAGGAAACAAGTTAATGTTTCTGTCAGAATGGCGTGAATTTCCTTCGGCGCCTTGCCTTGCAGGGAAAAAAAACTTGATGAAAGCTCGCGTCTCGATGTTGTTGAAAACGCGCGTGCCCCTGACATTCTTCCGAGCTTGTTTCCTTCCTGGTCGGGCTAAGAACTTATCAGCACCCAGGTACTTCAAACGCAACCAGCTTTCTTCCACAATTCCGGTATGTTTTACATTCTTCTTTCATTTACGGGCGAGAAGTTCTGAATTATCATTAGCACCCAGCAGTACGCGAGCGATATAAAATATCACTTGAGTGTGTATTCGATTCGTTCCCAAAAAAATATTTTCATACTTATAGTCCCTAATCCTTCGGGTTTCTTCGGTTGTTGCGAACAGATTATGTGATCTTGTGTTTCTAACTCACATGTGCAATGATAACCAAAATTATGAATTTTACTTTGCGTGTTTATACTTCCCACAATCGAAGAACAATTAAATGCTACGGACAGCATTTCCCGATGTGAATAAAATCCCTAATATTCTGAGGGTATTGTCTCTCTTTTGTATGTTAATCATGACTAATCTTTACCTGGCCTGTACTCGCAATCCTGTGAACTTACTTCAAATCTTGGAAGCAATTATGTTTAGTCCAGCCGTAATACACTATTTTGACTGTACCTGAACATCAGTAACAGCCACCACTGCCAGCAGCCCCCGCACCGCACCAGACACTCACCGTGAGAAGCATCTATGATCTATGGCCTGTACTCAAATCCTGTGAACTTGCCTCAATTCCTGGAAGCAATTATGTTTAGTCCAGCCGTAATACACTGTCTTGACTGTACCTGAATACCAGTAACAGTCACCACTGCCAGCAGCCCCCGCACCGCACCAGACACTCACCGCGAGAAGCATCTACTGATCTACGTCCTGTAATGAGCTGAGTACTGGAATGGTTGCTCTTAACTCCAGTGATACGACTACCATATCACAAATCGTCGATAACCGACTTCAATTCAGTGTAAGATCCTTTCGAATCGTGTCCAGTGTTCTTGCTTTTCAGACTGAAATATTTCAGTTTCTTCTGTTCTTCCACTCTGGCTACATTCTTTCGTCGAGTTCGCTGTAAGAAGTCGTTCTCTCCCTTAGTTTAAAGTAACAAAAATTATCCAATAAATTTTAAGTATCTCAGATATTAATTCTTTTATGTAGTGTTCTGTGTTGATAACAGCTCAGTGCTTATTTACGACTTTCTCTCCCTAAAGTAATCTTATTGTACAAGCAATTTAACTCTAGGAAGGGTAAACTTTTTGGTGATTTCTGATGGAAATACAAATGTACTGGAATCTGCATTAGAAGTCACAGGCAGTAGCTTGAGTCAGCCTAATCACATTCTCTCTCTACTGCACCAAATATATCGATAAAAAGTTTTAGTCCTGTCCTTAGCGAAGGCCTGCTTTGAATGTAAGAGGAAACTTAATCCATGAAGTTGCGAAGTTTAATATGTTACTGTTTACAAACTGTGTAAAATATCTCGGAATTTTCAGAGATGTAATTATAAACCAGCGTCTCAGAGATTTGTTATATTCTTCCTCATTTATCATATAATTTAACGGGAATTTATAATTTGCGTTTCACTGCTGAAAGGGTGGAACAAGGCAATACCAAAAGGTTAGAGCGATGCACTGCCGTAAGATTGCAGTGAGGCTTTAAAGTAAAACGGAAAACAAAACAGTTATTTTAGCTGTTATTAATAAAATTTGAGAAATACTTCACACTATTTTGATGTTGCTTGGACAAGAGAAATGCCAAATTAGGATATAAGTAACTTTTCTCTGTCGCAAGGTATATTTACAGGTGCATTAAACTAGTCATATATAATTATAATATGTAACTATACATAACTGGTTTGAAAAAAGTTTGAAACCAAGAATAATTTAAATATATATTACGTAATAGGGTCTTGCTGGGGAAACCGGAGGGAAGGAGACCACTGGGGAGACCTAGGCGTAGATGGGTGAATAATAATAAGATGGATTTCCAGGAGGTGGGATGTGGGTATATGGACTGGATTGGGCTGGCCCAGGATAGAGACAGGTGGCGGACGATTGTGAGTGCGGTAATGAACAACCGGGTTCCGTGAAATGTGGGGAAATTCTTGACTAGCTGCAAACCAGGTAGCTTCTCAAGAAGGACTCTGCACCACGGAGTAAGTGAGTAAGTAATACTACTTGTATTACAAACTACAAGTTGGATTCTAATAGTCTGAAAGTAAGGATCACTATTTATCAGATTACAACTGTCAATACATATTACTATTTAGAAAATTATATATATATATATATATATATATATATAAACTCTATTCTCAGAGTACAACCAACAAGATGCAGAGTTTCTCAGATTTATTTATTTCCGTAAGACGCTTTACATGTTTCAGACGGTTTTTCCGTCCATCATCAGGAGCACAAAACTGCAAATACATCGTCAGAAAAAACCGTCTGAAACATATAGAGCTTCTTACAGAAATAAATTAATTTGAGAAACGTTACATCTTTTTGGTTGTACTCTGAGAATATATTAGCGATTCACGGACGTATGAATGTTAATAAATAAATGTATATATATATATATATATATATATATATAAATATATGCCAATATGTTACCATAAACATAAGCTGCCTAAAAACGTATGTTTATATTCGGAAGTTATGGAAGCCATCTTATCTTTGACGCACAAATATAACGTCATACAGCGGCAGGGTTGATTTGCAGGTACCAGTCGATCAGAAAGACTAAGTGAATTCCACTATCAGAATACCGTCTACTAAGGTAGCTACCGCTGGCTGTAAATAAAGCTATTCGCAATAAGTGAAAGTTGTTCGCTGGTTTCTAACAAAGTCAAAATAAGAAGCAAGTAGTTCTTATTTTCACTTAGAGACCAATGTCAGTAACTCTAATTGGATTGCATCTTATTTACTACAAGCGGTTTAACCCTTTGGCGCCGGATTATTTTTTTTTTAATTTTAGCACATCCTGTATATAAAATGTGAGTAATACAGGAACCAAATATATTAGAATTATGAAACAAACTGCATTTTAAAGAGAAAAAAACGGAGAGTATATACCATGTTTAAAATATTCAGTACCTATACTTGTTGAATAAATATATAAAATGCAACTTTAGAAGTTAGCGGTGCGGTACGACCACTATAGTTGACATTAGTTGTCAAAAGGTTAAGCTGTTATTTTGCGAGCACGTGGTGCAGTTCATGGGATAAGCGATTTGAGTTGTACACCTGAGCATCAGATACTGTCTACAGAAACACTGAGCTGTGAATAACAGCAGACGCACGTAATACCTAACATACACCAAAAATCCTGCTACGTTTATACGGTAACCGTGGTAAGCAAAAGATTTCCTGACACAAAATAAGTTTCACTGCACACCATAAATTACTGGGGGCGTAGTAGAGGTTTACCTCCATTCGTTCTTAACCTGAACACTAACATGCCCCAGCCAGTTTAGTTCCGGTACCTAAAGCACATCCCAGAAGACTAGGATCCTCGACGCACCTCTGTGAGAACCCTAAACACCCATTTCCCCACATCAATATTACACACATTCTACATATTTCATTATTAAAATCTTCCAACACTTTTCAGGTTCTTTACTTGATAGATTTACCTAGGATTAAAGCAATAGCACATTGCATGAAGAATCGGTCTGTCTTTGCATTTAGTCTTCACTTGCCATTAGCTCTACAAATATAGAAAAGTGTTTGGTTACTTCCTGATTTCATTTCTACCTTGTTTTGTAGTTTGGTTGCGTGGTTGTTAACGTATATCTCGCTAGAGTACAAAAGCTAGTAGACCACGTGTTACTGATCAGTCAGTGTCGAGGACTGTGTGGTCAATAAAATGTTTGGCAATCCATACAATTCCGGTAAGAGAGAGAAAGGAATTTATTTGACAAAAAAAAAAATTTGGATTTTTGTGTAATATTTCAAAAATGTTTGTTGGTAGAAATCTCTCGACGGAAGATCTCTAGTTTAAAATAAAATACATCAAATGGTGTTGCATTAAATTAAACTGATTTAACGTCTAAGAGTCGAGGGAAGTGAAAAATGGGTAGTGAAGCGAAAGTGGACTATGTGTATCAAAATGTACTATACTTAGTTTTTGACGTTTTTGCTGACCGTGCATCTCAGTATATTTATCTCAGTAATTAACCAACTTGAAGCACAAGATTTTTGTTTTACAATAAGTTTATTTCATACCTCTACATGTTTCGAGCACATGTGCTCATCATCAGGAGGTCAGAATTGCATTACACAGCCTCTGGTATCATCACACCTATAGGCGGCCTTCTCGTGCACCATTGCGTCACGAATTTTGACGTTTTGCTGACCGTGCATCTCAGTATATTTATCTCAGTAATTAACCAACTTGATGCACAAAATTTTTGTTTTACAATAATTTTATTTCATGCCTCTATATGTTTCGAGCACATGTGCATAAAGTTGGTTAATTACTGAGATAAATATACTTAGGTTGTTTGTGTGTGGGTTACGGTAAGTAGAATATGTCTTGTTTTTGTCTAATTGTCTCATTACTATTGGCTGTACGTCTTTTGCTCTTCTGTGTGTTCTAATTAATTGTTTTATGATTTTTAATTATTTTTTTTATGTTTGTTTTCTTGTTTTGTATGTTTTCCTTTCTAGTTTGTGTGTTCCGTGTTTTTGCAATGTTTTGTTTATCATTTCTTCCCATATAAATAGTCGCTTTTGTTGTACAATTTTATCGGGCACTGAAACCGGCTGGAAACCCAATTGCAATTAATAAATATCACAGCAATTTAAACAAATTATATTTTCAACACAGGAAGTTGGACAAAACTATGATGGAGCGATTCCAATAAGGACCATCTTCCACGAAACTGGAAGAAATTCTGGCATCAGCTTTTCGTCGTTTATAGATTTAATATCTAACAATCTTTTATTAAAGGAGGTAGGTGCTGATAAGTCCTTATCCCGACCAGGAAGGAAAAAAAACTCGGAAGCATGTCAGGGACGCGCGCGATTTCAACAACATCGAGACGCGAGCTGTCATAAAGATTATTTCCCTGCAAGACAAGGCGCCGAAGGAAATTCATACCATTCTAACAGAAACATTAGTTTGTTTCCTTCCTGGTCGGACTAAGGACTTATCAGCACCCCTGTATTCACTTCCTTTAACTGTCACCGCTAACATATGTTTTAGAAACGCTAACATTTTTGCCACTTCCCATTCAATATCCAAACCACCGAATAACAACACTGTATTACACTAACACAAAATGTGTGCTGACCCACATTACTTAACACAGTAACACGGGTTGTTGTCAAGGTCGACACTAGTACCTTACTCGCACGCTGCAGCTGGCTGTTTCATAGTCATATTTACTAAAGCAATGATTTTTCATTATGTCCAACAAAGGAAACCTCCAGATGGTAGGTTGGGATTAATTTCATCCGTTATAATTTTTCATATCCATTAAACAAATTAGCTACTCTTGCGCGCTCCCACTCTCACGCACAGTCTGTACTGCATGGTTAGGGAATTACCGAAATTCGTCTGCTGGTGCTCATGACAAATAAGGTCCTTTCCGTTTTGCCTGATTAGTCTTGGCCTTAAAGTAAGGAAAGACTGGCTAACTTCTTGTTATAAGGAAACTGTCATCTTTGCTTTTAGTTTTCTGAAGATAAATATTCGCAATCAGACAGTTTTAAAATAAAGAACCTGCAGGTTAATTAACGACAAGGTATTTTACACACTTGGTACTCAGTGATTACTCTAAGGACCACCAGGTTTAACATTAAAAATTCTGCACTCATCTCGCGGCCTGTACTTGCCGGTTTTGTTCCAATATGAGAAAAAAGAGCACATAATTTCCTGCGGAGTTCTAAATGGTTTCTAGTTTGGGATTCTTCCCTAAGCAAAGAATTACTTTATATAGATAGAATAAAATGTATATATATATATATATATATACTATGTCTTCCAGTCCGTGACTGTAATGTAATGCCAAAGGATAAATCGTTTGATAGATTTTCATGAAGTTCCACAACGAAGATTTTCACAAAAAAGTTGTTCAGCAATTGTAAGTTTGTGAAAATCGCCCCACTGACCGTCACGCCTTCCTTGAAGGGCGTAAATAAATTTGTAATATATGTTCTATATATATACTGAACAGTTTGGGTTCAATTCGGTATGAAATTTCACCTTATTATGTCATTCAGCAATTTGAGTGTAATGAGAAGAGGAAAGGTACAAGTAACATCATTCATTTTGGCAGAAAGAGTTGGTACAAGTAATTGCCATATTTATTTATAGATTTAGGTACTTTTCGATATAGAATGTCTATACCTGACTTAATCTGGTAATTTCTTAATTGTGAAATTTTTGACTGTCCCAGTAGAGGCCATATTTTACTAAAGGTAAAGGTAAAGTGATGCCGTTACAGGCCCGGTGTGGCCCAAGGGGTAGGTAGAGGTATAGCTCTACTCTTCCATGACCGCGGCACTAGAAGGCGTGAGTGGTCAGCAGCACGCCCCGGCCGCACTTTACCCCGGGAAAGACCCGGTACTCATTTTACAGGAGGCTGGGTGGGCCCCAGGACCGGTCTGGACGGGCGGAAAATCTCGTCCCCACCGGGATTCGATCCCTGACCGTCCAGCCCGTAGTCAGTCGCTATATCGACTGAGCTACCGGGCCCACAGTCATATTTTACTATCGCGCATAAATAAATAGCTTTTATTTCCCACACTTACTGTCCGATTTGGGCGAATTTCCTTACTATAGATCTGCTCATAATATTATTTAGCATTTGCGATTTTCGTGAAAATCGGCGTAGGAAAAGCCATACTTTGTGTGTAGGGGTTTACTACCTTATAAGGATTTTATTATTTTATAATTCCTTTATATTCCTTTATCAATCTGGATGAGTTTAGCTCATAAAGCTGTTGTAGTTATTGTCCTGTTACCGACGCCCTTACCAACAGTGAATTTATGTTGAAAAGTCCAAACGTTGGTCCTTATGTGCGAAGGAAAAATCTTAAACCTTAACGTAGGGCCCGTGTAGCGTTTTGGAACCGGTAGAAGAGAGGGCTTGCTTCTGAGACGTTATAAAAGCTAGATGTGAATTTTCAAACCGAGATGTGTGTTTTACATATTTTAGTCCTCTTCATTCCAGGTGAGAGCTGAAAGTACATTCTGTATAGTAAACACTGAGAAAATGAGGAAATGTTTTTCCATTTAAATTCCAATTTGGAGAAATAAAATTGGGGGGGGGGGGGTATTTTCCAGAACCCGACATGTGGTACAGCCTTGATCAAGGTTTTTGCTTTATGTACACATGTAGGTCTTTTGTGTAGATCTTAGTTGCAGAAGTTATTCAGACACTATATACATATATATATATATATACATACATACATACATATATACATACATACATATATACACAGATACCTTTAAATTTTTAATCAGACTGTAGCCCGCTGATAGAGAACATGGTTATGATAGTCTTACTCTCTGGAAATCACCTTATCCCACACTCTCACAGCTAACACCAAGTAGCGAAAGTTACTGGTATTAACCGATTAGAATGTGTTAGTGTAATTCCCTCTCAGAATTCTAAACTCCACCCAAATAAACAAAACAATCAGCGTGTTCGAGATGTTACAAAGTAGATTATTTCTAGATCCATTTTAGTAACATACTCGTAATTAGGTTATGTGCAGAGCTGCACTCTGGAATTCGACAAAAGTGGAATTAATAAATAACTTTAGGAAATGTTTTGGTATCTTTGAAATTCTAACCGTCTTGTCATCGCAAATGGTGGCAGTGTTTGGAATAAACCTTCCTTATTCACTTCGTTAAAGATGTTTAGCAGTTTTGTGATTCCGCTGGCCGGAGTAGTACAAATGTAAGTAGAGTAAGATTTCACTGTTTACCAAAACTCCTGTGCGCCATTTTGAAAATAAGGAATGTCTTTGTAAATTAAGCCAACTTTTCACGGATTAAAGACCTTGTGGTCCTCTTAGAATTCAGATTGAATTTGTTTCCCTCCAAGTGCAAATTGAATCCTTTGATAACATCTAAAGTTAACTTTTATATTTAGAACGTTACTTGAATATGGTGGCCAAGTAGCTCAGTCGGTATAGCGACTGACTACAGGCTGGACGGTCCGGGATCGAATCCCGGTGGGGGACGAGATTTTCCGCCCGTCCAGACCGGCCCTGGGGCCCACCCAGCCTCCTGTAAAATGGGTACCGGGTATTTCCCGGGGGTAAAGTGCGGCCGGGGCCTGCTGCTGACCACTCACCCTCTTCTAGTGCCGCGGTCATGGAAGAGTAGAGCTATAACTCTATCCACCCTCTGGGCCACACCGGGCCTGTAAGGGGATCACTTAACCTTTTACTTCAATATGACGTGGAGAGTTACTGTGCTCTAGCATTGATGATAACAAGAAAAAAGAAATAAAGTGAAATACCAATTTGATGCAACTAAGTGATTTTATTGATGTATTCTCAGCTCTACATGTATCGGGTACATACGCCCATCATCAGGAGCATTAGATGTTGAGTTGCAGCATATGGTTTTCTGCACCGAGGTTTTGGATGGGTGGTGGTCTTGAGAGCCGCTGCGTAGGTCGTGTGTACGGTGCGGATGGTGGCGCGTGGCACCATCTACACCGTACACATGACCTTAAAAATTACAAGAAACTGAACACAGTACTCTTGCTTGGGTGTTTTTACCCAATGTACATGTTGTATTCTAGTTTTTCTCGCATGTATTGTTGCTAGTTTTAAGTTGTCTTGTGTGTAATTGTTGTTATTTGGCCGTGTGTATTGTTGTACTTGTCTTGTGTGTTGTTGTAGTTGTCTTGTGTGTATTGTTGTAGTTATCTTAAGTGTATTTGTTGTACTGTGTGTGCATTGCTGTCTTTTTTGTACTTTAGATGCCGGACTGCTGGCTAGAAGTCAGTACTCGGAA
>Ga0131853_10021630_pt1 | contig 11664 bp, 5 predicted proteins | sample TergutLab28metaG_FD_92764 | JGI IMG/M metagenome (GOLD analysis project Ga0131853, IMG submission 92764) | Labiotermes labralis P1 segment gut microbial communities from Petit-Saut dam, French Guiana - Lab288 P1 (version 2) (version 2) | ecosystem: Host-associated > Arthropoda: Insects >...
ACACACATAGTGAAGCATTGATTTTTTAGTGTCCCTCAAAGAATATCGCTCACGAGTCAGCAGTTATTCGTAAGCCACACAATTCGTCAAACTGAGATTCCTGCTTTAGTAGGCAGTTGGGTTAAAAACACAGTTTCTGTTAAAATTTTATGTCCACAAAAAATGTTTTTCTTATATTTTCGTAAACACATAACATGCTTCAGTGTTAGTCTGTTGAGAATTGGTCAAGTTCCTTCTGCCTCTGTAAAACTCCGTGTCGTGGATTACGAAAATTTCTGTCTTATGAACGACGTAATTCATAAGCATTGACACATGGACACCTTTTGTCAGATTTCCCCCCCAAAATTCAATTCTTTTTAAAATGCACATATACAAAAATTCTTATTTATTTACCTCAGAGACGGCTGCCGATTTTTTTTCGGATTTAGAATTAATTTTGGTATTTTGTACAAATTAAGGCTTCTATAATTGTTAAAATAATACTGACAATATTGATGAAGAGAAATAATTGTTCAGTTCTGAAATATGTATCGACTGTTAAAGGCTAAATGTATGGGCATAAGAAATAATCTTACTACCAGAAGAAGAAATTGAAGAAAGTAGGAATATGGAACGTTATGCAGGGAAGAAAGTGAGAAGGAGTTAATCATTTTAAAGTACATTTGCTTGAACAGGGAATCTGACAGTGGAAGAACGTCGTAATATATTGTTAATGTAAATAAGCTGGAATTACATAAAATTAAAATATATATATATGTGTGTGTGTGTGTGTGTGTGTGTGTGTGTGTGATTGCGTCATTTAGCTGCAGGAGTGACTCAAGTCATCAATAAACGAATAACTCTAGTCACTGAATGTGAAAGGGGAAAAGCCCGCTGCCATCAATAACATGAACAATTCTCTACAGTGAATGAATTTATTAAAATGAGTTCTTGTCGCCCGTCGGTCCAGATACAGATGCGCCAGTGAATGGCACTATGTACTGACCTCTACCTATAGTTTCCGTACTGGAGATGGAGCAGAGGGCTCTTTGAATTGCGCTGCCCAAGTGTCAAGTGGATAAAAATCCACTTGACACTTCACATGTCATAGTGTGATTAATTTTATCTTGAGCGATGCGTGAAGCTAACCTTATAACTTATGATACAGAAAGTCCAGCAGCATTTACCACACTTGTTCTGTTGCTCTTGACAAAAGCGTTCCGACGTTTGCGTCATCACCCGTGTGTCGTGCAAAAATTGGGTTCCTTGGAATTAAATTTATTGCACGGTGGGGTACGGCACTATGTATCTGCTCGCTATATTTACAGGCCATATTGTACTGTGAGATTTCCCCTATGATCTAGTATATCTATGTAGTTGCACTGCACATACACTGCTCTGTTGTACGTGTACAGTTTGGTAATAGCATACTGCTTTGTTTGATGCGCTATTCGTCACTTCTTTAACTACAGACAAGTGTCTGTACAATGTAAATATATACGTATACTACTAGATCAGTGGCAATCTTACAGGAGAATATGACTTTTAAATACGGTGAATAGACACATCGAGCCATACCACACCGCGCAAGAAAGGGAATCCGTGAGAGCCACACAGTTTGCAGGAGACGCATATGATGGCGAGAACATACGAACCGAAACACATTCGTCATGTGCAAAACAACAAGTGGGAAAAAGGCAGCTGGACTATCTATATTTTAAGTTACTGTTCTGGATTTGTTTGCAAAGTTTAATTCGCTCTTCAATCTAAACTGCAATTTAAAAATGATTTATACACCCGATGGATTGTAAAGTTTCTAACCGTTTACCTTCGTTGTATTTCAGACATTTACCTTAATTTCGGAGAAATTTAAGAAATAAATTTGCACGAACGTATATCCTACATTAAATGCAGCTTCCGTATTCCTCATCTCAGAATTTCGCTTTGTCCCTATGCGTATGCTTAATATACCAAAATAAAAAATACCAGCCCTTTTTCTCTTCAGATATATATTTTCAAAATTCAATTTTATAAAACTCCCTTCAGTACTGTATGGAACATTTATGTTCCTAACGTATTTGTGGAGCGGACAGAGGGACATACAGACGGACAAACCGACAGACGGAAGTAGATCTTTAATATTATTTTATATCTATATACGAAACTAAGACCATGCTGGAATGAGAAACCAGCAATATGTTAAGCACGAACAGAAGTAGTTTCATAAAATTTCATTCGAGTCATTATTCTGGAAGAGTTTACCGAATTAATCTTCTTAATTAAAAATTTAGAGTCCTAACCTCCGAAAGGGAATTAGATTCTGCGTATGAACTTTGGGTTGGAACGAACACCGGTGCTGTCTAAATTCTACAGAACGGAATCATAAATCCCACACGAAGAGGAAGCTGATGTGAATTCTAATAATAGAGTTAACATGGGCTCTTGATACTGAATTTATAGCCTCATGACTTGGGTCAGATCGTGATTTATATCAACAACTCTAATTTCAGTGGTAGTGGTAGAACGTTCGTATTGTCTTCATTTCTCAAACTGCAAAACGTCACGATTTTCGAGGTATCGATTGTAACGTGAGCAGAGCAGCTCGCACACGGCTAGCAACGGGTCACCCTTGAAATGATGTTTTATATGGCTCCGAAATATTAGATGTAGCTGAGTTCAGCCGTATCAAATTTTTCATTTCCTTGCTACTATTTTTTGTTTTTTATAATTAGGCTTCCCTACATATTCGAAGGCATCTCCTGTTTTACATTTATAAACATTTTGTTATCTTATTTTCTGATTATTTAGAATTTGTAGCCTGTTTCGAAAAATATTTTAACATTCTTGAATTAATTATGTCCATTCAATAAAATCGAACCCGAATTACCTATACTGTTTCTTTAAAATTATCTACGGTAGAATTTGGACGATGTTTCGAGCGGCTTTAATTCTCATTCATTAAAACATGAATTAACCGAAAAAGTGAAAATTAACAAAACATACAAGTAGCAGAATTCCCCTGAATTTTTGTTTCAGTATTTGTTGTGGGTTTTGTATATGCACGGGCATAGATAGCTTAGGATAAGTGCAGTTACAACCCACTCGGCTCTTCGGTCGGTTTGCATGTCTTTGTCCGAGGGAATTTAAGTGTTCTAAGTGGTGGAACAGTAATTTTATAAATAACTGGACACTATTAATATTATTTATATTATTTCACGATTGTTTGAATGAACAGATGTGTTGGATGTATGGATGCGCCTTTGAGAAATGTATCCACCACTAGCCTCGGTATCACGCACACAACTTGTCACCTTCAGGGTATAAAACAGACTCTTCCTTGCGTTAGGTTTTCAAACCTCGTACAGCTCCAAATTCATCCCCCCTTAAATATTCTTACTATTCCTGATTGGCTAACCGTTACATTTCACTACTTCCTAATAGGTCCTAAAGTAAAAATTTTGAATACTTTAACTCCATTGGCTCCCATTTATGTAACGTTGTTTCATTGTCGTCATCCGTGTGAACTCTTTCACACGTCTTACTGTTTTCTTTTAATGTTCAAGCTTGCCTAATATTGTAAATCTTCCTAGCCAAATTTAAGATGTACAAAAGCTGTCAAAGTTTACAATGTAAATGGTTCCAAAAGTTCTCTCAGCCATCCATTTTGATACTGACAAACAGCGATCCTGCTAGCTCGCTATACCCACCATAAACTGCGTGTCCCTGTAAGCTGTTATACAGACTTCTTACAATTTCCCTTTCACCATAAACTAAATTAATAATTTTAAACAGATCTCTCTTGTCTCCAAATGTACAATTTTGACACCTAATAAAGGACTTAAACTTCATGTACCGATTATACAGTAGGTAAAAAACAATGCTAATTTATCGTAAAAATGAAGAGTAATAGTTCAGGGCCATGTATGTGAAGGGCCTTAATCACTATTAACCAGTAGTTCATGAGTTCATTTATTTAAATTTATGTAGGATTTTGCAGCCAAGGTATTACGACTTCTTTCCTTGCAAATTCAGTTGGCCGTGGCTAATTTCAAGTGACTTTACATAAGCCTTTAGATAACCTTTTAAGCACAACTTCTATGTCTTAGAAAAATTTTAATGTACCTGTATGCGAGGCACTTTTATTTCGTTAAAAAAATATAATATATGTGTTTTATTTATTTGAATCTTTTACCTTCTTGTAGGAATGTATTAAGGTCCATAAAAAGGAGACTGAGGCCCTACGTTATACGCCATTGTCAGAGCCCCTACCGTTGACATGTATACCTATGCATACCGATCAGTGTACAACAAGATTGAATTGGGCTCTCAAAAAAAATTAAAGGGAATGATTTAAAAGTAAACAGTACTCCGCATTACTCGATAATGTAACATGCAAGTTACGGAATGGATTGCGGTATTGAATGTTTCAACGAAATGTATTAAAGCACTGAAATTCCTCCCATCTTGTATCCTTGGATCAGGAAGGACCTGTCTGAACAATACGTTTGACCACTTGACGTTTCACGACGTCCTTATGGACGGTGGCAGTGGTGTTAGAATTTTAAATGTGTGTGTTATGGTTCTGTGTGTTGTGTCTGTGGTCTGATCGGTCTGAGCTCATTACTCTTTTTATGGTTTGTATTATTTTAATTTGTGGTGTGTTCCCGGCTCTATTTTTTTTTAGACTTGTGGTTGTTTTTAGTTTTCCTGTGCCTTTGTTCCTGTTACAACCCGGGGACGTGGTCTGTTCTCAGGCGCTGATCTAAAAAAGATGAGTGTTTCTTTGGTACCCATTGACTGGGAATGGCTGGATCTAAAGGGTCCAACGGATTAGGTGCGTCCACCTGAAGACGGAAGAGTAGTCACGTTACGATTACGTCACTTTACGTAAGTGTAAGATGCCTGTTTTAATTTTTACCTGTGTTAAATTTATATTTTATCGATAGAAAATAGGGAACCGGACACTAAAATATTCGCCCGCTTTAATTAGTACCTTAAAATGTAATTGACCGTTTACATTTTTATAATTTGTCGCAAAATTCAGCTTTCTAAATGTATCCTCTCTAAATATTTGAGCGATATTTAATACAAATTTTAATTACCCTATAGTTCGAACATTTATTCTGAACAGCAGCATTAATTTGAGTGTTTAGTTTCACGCCTCTTCCGCTTTACTCGCGGAGAAACAGCTTGTTCTATCCTCTGCATGCGCTGGTAAAAACCCTGTCTGGAAAATATGTGAGAAGAAATTTCTCATCCGTGGCAGGAATCGAAACACGATTTCTTGGGTGTCGAAGTCCGTAGACTACTCGCTGTACCGACTATAATCTCCGAGCTCCCAAAGTTAAATAATGTGTGTAAAACTGGAGACAGTTGCCTGTCTACGCCTACCGTTATTTTCCTCCTAACAGTAACACTTCACTTGTCTACAATTTACAACGCCTTTTCCAATGGTATAGTGCTATTCTGGTTAAGTAATGTGTGCATCGTCTGCGTGCTGTGTGCCGCATTCAGATGTTTTCATGCAAAATAAGACATATATGTAATATAATAAGGCAATTTGAATTTCATTTCTGTGAAGCACTGACTGGTGAGGGTAAAATATATGTGCTAAAACACGTAACCACAATTATATCGCTTAGGAAGAAACTGCGGTAGAGAAACAGGCTTTCCTTGCGCAGGGTTTGAATTGTGCTTTTGGCATTGCTTTAAGACCGGGATATTTTTACACGTGGCTGTGAAGAATAGTTACAAATATATTGCAGTTGTTACTGTTGTTGCTATAACAGGTCACCATAATCATTATCATTGTCATAATCTTTAAAGGGAAACCTATTAAACTGAGAGTCTTAAACTCCCTAGATTATATAGAAGTGTAGTAAACATGGTAGTAACACGCTTTCTCAAACCTCGCTATAAAATGTTATCATAATAATAATAATAATCATTGCTGCCAGGCGTTTTCTTTTTTTCCCTCAAAATCCAAAACTCACATACAATAACACAAGAGTTTTCTTTTATTTGCAATGTCAGACTGGATAGTATGCTTACTACTGACGCATTGTTCATATTTTCTGTGCAATCTCATTAAAACCAAAAAAAAATCGCCTGCCCACCCTGTATTCATACAGTTTAGTAAACTTTAGGAAGCGAGAAAGTAAAAGCATGCTATTTCCCCTGCGGGCCTTCATTTGGTATCAATGAACAGTGTTCAAGCTTGCATGCCGTTGCTCCGGGACACAATTCAATACTCATTTTTCAGTTTGTCTGTTGGCGAGCGTGTTGAAACACAATGAACTTGAATGAGAAAATGTGGAAATGGATCGAATATTTGTCGCACGTTGAGCCTACCGCCCTGGGACATAAAAAATAAACACACATCGCGGTTGCTGTGCAGAATATAATAAAAGATGAAAACTATTCAAATATGGTTCCAGACTGGGAAAAGGGAGTGGAAAAGGCCATTGAAGTTTCAAGTTGTTAATTTTTCATTTTTTTTTGTGTCGTTGAAGTACAGAAATTGCTTGCATGGATTCAACGTTAGTCATCCGGGTTGAAATAAAATGGGTTCAAGCGGTGCTTGAAAGTTGGCACTCGGAACTGATGTGCTGTGGGCATGGAAACTAACTAGGAAAACTTGTTATACTATGTTTTACTTCCTACAAACTAAAAAGTAATTCTAGGTTCGAGGACAGAGTTTATCAACATTACTTTGTCCCTCCTATTGCTTCTTCACAAAGAGATATTGCTAACGTCTGTACACAAAGCGACTTCTTATGAGCAACCTCACCTACTGTACCTAATATGAGAAGGTTATAACGAAATCACGTATATTATTTTCTATGGAACAGGTTTTTCCAGTCATCAGATTAGCTCATTTGAATTTTTGATTCTTGTTATACAGAACATTCGAAATGCCGCGGGCTTGTTCGCTGATTGCTTCATGTCCATATGCCAACGCAAGAATTAACGCACTTTGTTGTATAAATAGAGACGCAATTATCAAAGTTATTGGAAAGAAATTTGAAATGCTGTGGGCCATTGATTACTATCAGTTGTTGGCATTGTACTGGTGCATTGTCAATGAACCAGTACAGTAATCAGAAATTTTCTGTTATGCATATTATGAACAATAATATGGGTACAGTTGTCTTATAATTATTCACGCATCTGAGGTGCCGTCGCAAGAGCCCTGAGCGGCGATTATGCTCTTTCCATCGTCCGTCTCTTTGTACGCATAAAATAAGTTGAGATTCGTTTAATGTATCCTCATAGAATCAAATTATGGGTAACTTTAACATCAAGAATTCTGCACTCTTTCTAAGTAGATTCTTTGTGTTTTCTGTGTGATAATTGCAATGAACAGGATATATATCTTTACACAGCATTCGCCGAATGGTCTTTGTAAAGGAAGGAAGAACTGTTCTTTTTCATGTGAGAACTGATTTAACTCAGATTGACTGTATTCTTCAACCAGAGAGGCAATATGCGTATAACGTAACATTCAGGCGCGTTCGTGCAACAATCGTTGAATTGGAAAAGCATTAAGTATTGAATATTCTGAGTGTGTGTTTGTAGCCTTGGGTATCCAGCATGCAATGCGCATACGCTATATTGTCATCTGTGCTCTGTCCGGCTGTACATTATTTTTCCACATTATCTCATAAACTGAACGTTTTTCGAAAGAAAAGTTATTAAACGTAAAATGTGAGTTTTCTTTTTCTCAGCAACTTTTTTTCTGAAACATTTCCCATTCTAAGAAGGGTTGGGCGAGATATGATAAAAAATGTACATCGGTCTTCATGTAAAGTACCCGTTATTCTTGTCCCCTTTCAATCAAGCTTGAATATTCTCGACAGATTTTTTAAAAATACTTAAGTTTTCATGAAAATCCGTTCAGTGGAAACTGAGTTGTTCCATGCGGATAGACGGAGAGACAGGCGGACAGATATAACGAAGCTTATAGTCGCTTTTCGCAATTTCGCGAACGCGCCTAAAACGATAATAAAATTATTCCTCATATACACGTACTACTTTGTTTAAAATTAGGAACAGGGAGAACACATTACTTGTATTTTAGGCTTATTGTTAAACGGTACTTAACCCGTCATTGGTCGAAAATGATGCTTTAAATAAGAGTTGTAGAGAAGAATGAAACGCACACCTTATGTTTAATATGTTTTGTGTGAAATACACTTTTTTGTATTTGTTCGAAGTAATTTAATATTAGGCTGCCCCTATATTTAAGAATTTGTTTTTCAGTAATCGTTGTCTCTCGACAACAGAAGTTTTCCGAAATGTCTTGTATTTGATAGTAATTAACAGAAACATTTTTTGTACTTAAATCCTTAAGTCTATATACATTTTGTCCTTATTTGGGCAATGCGAGTTATTTTTATGTGCCTCTCAGTACACACAATATTAGGACAATGCGTGTTATTTTTAGCCTGCATTATTTTTATGGTCATTGAATAAATGCAGGGACCAATGTGAAATATACAGTTTAAAAGAGCTTCTTTTATTCTGCGTACACATTTCGCCTTTTGTTTGTTTTGTGAAATGAGATAGTCTTGAATTTAAATCCTTCATGACCAGACTACCATCTATGATTAGCTTGCCATTAGGCGTCAACAAATCTATAAATTTATCTCAAGAAAGCAGATTATGCACACCAGCTTGCCTTAAAATGTGAGCCTTGTAAACCTTCTTCCAGTCCTTCAAGCTGGCATTTATATGGTTCAGTTCAGTTCTGTTCAGTGCAGTTTCAGGTAACGCCCTCGAATGTCACGTGAAACGTTGTTTGTGTACAGACTTCCTCCCAGAACACGATACCTGCTTCTCCAGGACAGGTTGTTAATCTTTCGGGTGGCTGGATGATTACTGTGGTCAAGCAGAAATACGTGACAGCTTAAATGTAAACCTTTCCTCACATAGAAATTAGAGGCTCTAGGGTGTTTTTTCCAGAAAGTAGTTCTGTAGGAACGTGAAATGAATTAAAAATTCTTTAGGCGTAAAATTTAATGCACGACACTTGCAATAATATACAATATAGGCAGATATTGAAGAATATGAGAAACAAGAGTACCTGAGAGTAATTGTATTTCTTGAACCTGCGAGAAGAGAAGTGACAACAGTCATTTAGATTCAAGTTCTCAATATTTTCAATTTTAACCCTTTAAAGACGAAGCGCAGACCGCTTTATTTAAAGCCCCAGTCCGTATCGCGCTGTAAACACTTTTCATCTCGGTTATAAAACCAATCAGTTTATACTGTAAGTGGCACAAGTCGCTGTTTGTTCTGAGATAAATACAACACACATAAATACAGTGTGGGCAGAGCGTACAGTTGTTGAATGTTAAACTGGTGGTGCATCAAGTAACCAGTATGCTTTAAAATGTTAATGTTAGCGTACGATATCCCAAAATGTAAGTTAATTTAACCCTTTACAGACGAAGCGCAGACCGCTCTAGTTGTATGCCCAGTCCGTACCGCGCTGTAAACACTTTTCTTCTCGGTTATAAAAAGCAATTAGTTTATGCTGTAAGTGGCACAAGTCGCTGTTTGTTCTCAGATAAATACAAAACACATAAATACAGTGTGGGCAGAGCGTACAGTTGTTGAATGTTAAACTGATGGTGCTTCAAGTAACCAGTAGGATTTAAAAGGTTATTATACCGGTACTTTTCTCACAAAAGTTATTTTTTATTTTGTGTGTTTCTTAGAGCGTACACCAATAACTAATTTTCGTAATGGAGACTGTGAAGAAAAAATTCACTTTTCAGTGACATTAAAATCGTGTTTGGTTGACATCTGAGATATATAGGGATTTTACGCAGTGTAGAATGTTATTTTATTAAAGACGTTTCGGTACAACCTATCATTTTCGTCTCTAAGGTTGAACAGATTATATCAGAGTTCCCATGTTATAGACTTTTTACGGATATTTAATACGTGCATATTAGCAGTACACTTCAAAGTGTTGTTTTTTTTTCATGACAAAAGTAATAACAACATATATTTCTTGGCTTGCTACTGTTAGCACAATTACTGCAACGGTGCTTCCGTTTTCGTCGAATATCCCTAACATCATTGATACTTCTGTTTATATTAACCCAATAAATTTCATATATGAACTTGTGCAGCGTATTATAAATGTGCTTTCCCGTTTATTAATTTGTTTGCAGGCGTTTTAACTGTATGAAGGGAAAGCGCCTTGTCTGGAAGTTACTATAAAGCATACTTCTTTAACCTATCTGCACGACTTGTCTTGAGGCCACTGTAAAACACCCTTCTGTACCTTAAAGTCAGCATCTTATGTCGAGGTTACTGCCAAACATATTTCTGTAACTTAATATCAAAGTGTAAAGTTTTTCAGATTTCTTTCCTTGTTTTTCAGAATTCGAAATTTGGGACTTTCAGTAAAGCAGCTAGGGCCGTTACGGTTGTCATCATTTACTGATACGTAATGAAACCTGGTTTACGTAAGACTATGTATGCTTTATTGTATATCCCACAAATATGTTTAGAGACTGTGTTAAAATTCGAGGTAAAACACTTGAAATAATTACGCAAAACATATTGTCATTTGTATTGTTTTATAGTATAGATTATAGTTTACAGAAAGCCATTAAAAGGCTTTGAATTCATGTCACAAAATGTATTACTGGCTGTATTGAAATTTAATCAAAATTTGTTACGCAATTCATATTATCCACTTATTCAAGTAGTATAAGAGATTTGTACAACTGAAGTCAGAAATGACTATTTGTCTCATTAAGTATTTCGTAGTTGTTGGTTGACATTTAAAACCGTGGATTTAGGCTAAAATGTTGGTATATTCCTACTCCTGTCTGCATATTTTATAATACAGCCCATTTTGCTTTGGGTCACAAACGTTTCACTTTTTTTATAGGCTGAAAAATATTCTGTAGTTTTCATTGTCATAAGAGATTGGATATTTCTGCTGATAGTTACAAGACAGCTGTGATTGGTAGCAACATTTTCTACATTGCGTAAGATCGTATAGATGTACGTCGATACGTTTCTTGTAATGTCACAGATTTTTTGTAATAGTAGCATGGCAGCTACCGTAAATTGTAGTTAATTGATGCATAATAATATCCACTCTAAAATGTATCCCTCTTAGCAACCACCGAAGAACGATGCAATAATCAGGCCTTCAGAGACGTGATGTTGTGACGATCTCTTAGTGTGTCCAGACCTTTCAAGTTGCACTATATTTCAGGGACGCAATTTCGCGTATGAGAAAAACATTCTCAGCTGTTCTCTGTGGGAACTTGAAATCTTGTATCAAATAATGCCATTATAATATTATTACATATTACATATTAAACACTTTTCAAAATGTTTTTACTGTTATGTAGGATTTCCTGCTCAAAATTTTCGCAAATTTTTTTGTATGTTATGCTACGTTGTCTGGTTCTTGTACAATCGGACGTTTTTGAGAAAACTGACAAAACTGGATTTTCTGTATAAATTTTGTATGTATATTATGAAGCTGCGAACTGAAACTGAATAATATTATTGATCTTCTTAATTAAATTTCATTTACATGCGGTTGGCAGATTCGGAGATGAGGCATGCAGACTGACTGGCTGGCTTATTGACCGACTAATTGACCGATTGACTGGCTGAATAACTAACCAACTAAGAAGCTAACTAACT
>Ga0131853_10021631_pt1 | contig 11664 bp, 6 predicted proteins | sample TergutLab28metaG_FD_92764 | JGI IMG/M metagenome (GOLD analysis project Ga0131853, IMG submission 92764) | Labiotermes labralis P1 segment gut microbial communities from Petit-Saut dam, French Guiana - Lab288 P1 (version 2) (version 2) | ecosystem: Host-associated > Arthropoda: Insects >...
CACATGCTCTGCCTTCTCCATATTTTGTAATAGCCACCCAAAACCCCATAGAAACACAAGGTACATTTCCTTTGCCGGAAGCCCAATTAGACAGATTTTTATTACAAATCAGCCTGGGTTATCCCGGCCGTGACGAAACAATAAAAGTCCTCAAGAACTTCGTGTTAGAGGAACCTCTTGAAAAAATAACCCCTGTCTGCACCATACAGAATTTATTAGACATGCAAGCAGCCGTAAAAAAAGTCCACATCCATGAGGACATATACGGCTACATGACAGACTTGGCTCAAGGCACACGCAACCATGAAGCTGTCGTCTTAGGCGTATCTACCCGCGGCATCCTGGCCCTGGCCCGCGTAGCACAGGCATACTGCGCCATAGATGGCCGGGACTTCGTAACACCTAAAGATGTGCTGAAGCTGCTGCCATATGTCTTTGGCCACAGAATAGTCTTAAAAGGCGGTCTGCGCAATCGCCGCGCCGCTGTTATGACCATCCTTGAAGAAGTCGTAAACAGCACAAAAGCCCCGGTAGAAGACTGGAAAACCTTAGAAGTTAAGCCCGCCAAAAAAGAAAAAAATCTGGAACCCCTGTAAAACACGAGGTTAAAATTATGGCTATACTACTTGTAGCTGCCGCTGTATTGGCCTTATACTTATTGCAAAACCGTCTTTACCGAAAATTTTGGCAAGAGGGCCTTTTTCTCGACATTAACTTTTCCGCCAAAGAAGCCTTTGAAGGTGATAGTCTTTACTTACAAAAAACTCTGGTCAACAAAAAAATTCTGCCCCTGCCCTGGATTTTATCGAATTTTAAAATCTCCCGCAACCTAATTTTCGACAAAGACACTGCCCACATCTCTGACATGCAAAACAAAAGCGATATTTTCAGCGTGATGATGTATGAAAAAATAGGGCGCAAAATGCCTTTTGTCTGCGGCCGCCGCGGTTTTTACCGCCTCCGCAATGCAGAACTGGTTGCGGGAAATCTCATGCACACACAAACTTTTACAAAAAAACTGGACTTTTTCACCGAGCTAACGGTATTCCCGCGCATTTTAAGCGACTACGACGAATTAAACATAATTTACAAAGCCTTAGACGCGGCCATGCTTTCCAACAGCCTAATAAACCCCGATCCATTTGAGTTTAAAGGCATAAGAGAATATCAACCCACAGACCCTCTGCGCAATGTCAATTTCAAGGCCTCTGCTGTGTCGGGACATCTCATGGTGAACATACATGCCCCCACATCTGCAAAAAGCTTGGAAATCATACTCAATGCAGAATACAACAACCCCTATCCTAACTTTGAGCTTTACGAGCAAGCCATACGCCTGGCCGGCACTATCGCCGATAAATACATAGGCGAAGATGTAAAAATCAGTTTTTTTTCCAATGGTTCCGATATTTTTACAGGCAACCAAATAAAAATATTCGGCGGCAACAATCCTGCCCATTTATATTCTGTGCTACAAGCCCTGGCCCGTATTAATTTGCTGTATAAACCCGCGGGCATAGCAAATTACCTGGAAACCCTGGAAGACAACAGCGCCGTGTATTTAATAATTTCGCCATACTACGGCAATGATTTTTTATTGGCGCTGGACAGTCTCGAAGCCCGCGGACTTAATTACATGGCTGTTATTCCGGCGGAAGACAGCACCGAAAACATCACTGAAACAAACAAAATAAAAATTTGGAAGGCCCTTTAACATGAAAAACCGTAAGCTAATAATGGACTGTCTGGCCAACACAATGGCCTTTGTCCTGATGTTTAATATTTTTGCGTTTTTATATGCCTGGGGCAATGCCGCTGTGCCGTGGCTTTTCCTGCTGGCCGCTCTGCCTTTCGCCGGTCTTTTTGTACTGCGCAAAAACATAAAAGATCTAGGTATATTTATCGCAGCCCATATTGTAATTTTAACAGTACCGATGTTTGCCTTTTGGGGCGCCGGTTTGTATTCCTTTGTTGTCATAATGATGTTTATGATAGCCATGGTAGCCTATTCTGTAGGCTCTATGCTAAAAGGCGAATGGAAAATAAAAACTGCGGCGGCAATAGGGTCTGTGGCTGTTTTTGTGATAATTTTCATGATAATAGACGCTGTGCAGGAAACAACACAAACCCAAATTTACGGCATTTCCGCCCTGCTTAACATAACGACTTTAATATGCCTTGTGGCCGCAATATTGTATATACAAATGGACAATTTGGACTTTAACTTGAAAAGCTTTTTAAGCAAATATAAAAAAACAGGGGCGGCACAAAAGGGCATTTTTGCTATTAACAACAGACTGGCCGGCGCTTTTGTCGGCATTATCGCCCTTGTCGGCGCAATTGCCGTTTTATTGGGAACTGACGCCATGGGTCTTATAATACGCGGTTTACGTAGCATAGTCACGGGCATTGCGCAGGCCATCGGCATGTTAATGGGTCTTTTTATGCCGGAAGAGCGCGCAGACGAGTTACAAGCCGTTCTTCCCATGGTTGAAGGAGTTACCGCCGAAATACCCGTTCCCGAAGGATGGGAAGATGAATTTTTTAACCTAAGCGAAGCCATTTGGCAAATAATCAGCCCTATTATACTGTTTTTGATGGTTGTTGCACTTTTGGTGGTAATTGTCAGCATCATAATAAAATTAAAAAGGCATATGGCCAAGAAGGCGAAAAAACCGATTGCAAACACAGAGGAAACAGGGGACGATATAAACAAACTAAAATTCAATATAGGCGATTTAGCCGCCTTTTTGCCTAAAATCAAAATAAACACAAAAAACCCTGTCCGCCGTGCATACATCAAAAAAGTTAACAGCCACATAAAAAAAGGTTGCGCCATAGGTTTGCAGCACACCCCGGAGAAAATTGCCGACAAAATACGGCCTACGGAAAACATTGACGAATTAACTGCGGCCTATGAACTTGCGCGCTATGGGCGCAATACTTGACATTTGCCAGTGTCTATGTTACAATTAAACAACAAACAGCATACACTGCTTGAAGGAGGTTAGATTATGAACAACCAACCGAACACGCAAAAAGAAGAAAAAGAAAAAAAGCGGCGCAAGGCCTTTATTATCATAGCTTTTATTGCGGTAATAGGTTTTAGCGGCGCCTTTGCCTACTATGCCTATGACTATTACCAGTGGTGGCGCGACGGCCAGCTGGCCCAGGAAAATACAGACATTGTGGCGCATATGTTTATGGGGCAAATGGAAGACATTAACAGAATTGTGGCAGACCTTCCCCGCACAAATCCTTTAACCGCCGAAGAAGTGCCTGTGTCCACCATCTCCTTTTCCACATCCATGCTGGACGAAGCCAGGGCCTTGACAAACAACCCGGACATTGTGGCCTATTTGTATATTGAAAACACAAACATCAACAATGTTATACTACAAGGGCCGGACAATCATTTTTATCTGTATCACGACATGTTTGGCAACTTTAACATCAATGGCGCTGTGTTTTTGGACTACCGCAACTCCTTTAGCTTTACAGACCCCAACACGGTTGTCTATGGCCATAATATGCGCAACGGTACAATGTTTCACAATCTGCGGTATTTTACAGACCCTGTGTTTGCCGCGGAACATCCCCACATAAAAGTCATTACCGACGAAAGAGTGTTTATTTACGAGATTTTCTCCGTGTTTACAACTTTTATTGACTTTGACTACATCCAGGTGGAGTTTGATACGCGGGAAGAGTTTGGCGAACTTGTTACAGAAATATCCCGCCGCCGTCTATTTAACACAGGAGTTATCGCCAGCCAATATGACAACATTTTAGTGCTTTCCACATGCACAAATGTCCATTTGGACAGCCGCATTGTCGTCACAGGCCGCCTGATGAAAATTTTTGAAATTGAGAGAGAAGGTTAAAAAAATGGGCTACTATGCCGCCGAAAAGTTAAAACCATGGCTATACAGCCTTTATGACCCGCAAAACGCCTATATGTACTTGCTTTTGGGCAGCAAAAAAGCACTGCTTTATGACACAGGCAACGGCACAGCCCCTATTTTGCCCGCCATCCGCGAAATTACAGACCTGCCCATAGAAGTTGTGCTGGGCCATGGGCATTTAGACCATGCCAACGGCGCCGGCCAGTTTGACTTTGTTTGGATAGGCGGCGAAGACATAGAGCTGTGTACCCGCCATGTATCCCGCACGGCGCGCAGAAGTGTGCTGGAAGGCATAGCCAAGCAGGGTACAGCGCTGCCTGCGGATTTTGATGCCGAAGCATATATACAAAACAAAGGGGCGAATCTTAGGGCCATGGAAACAGGCCAAATTTTTGACCTGGGCGGCATAATCGCCCGGGCCGTGGCCATGGAAGGACATACCCGCGGCTCTATGGGCCTTTTGATTGAGGGCGAAAGAACATTGCTTTGCAGCGACGCCGTAAACCACATGGTTTGGATGTTTTTGGCGGAGTCTACAACCATTGCCGAATACACCGCCATGCTGCGCCGCACCATGGCACTACCCTTTGACACATTCTTCTGGGCCCACGAAAACACAGAATATGACAAAAAAGAGTTTAAAAAGTTCATAAACACCGCCGAAAACATCGACATAAACAAAACAACTCCTTTTGAATTTACGGGTCGGGAAGGCCTTGTTTATAAAGATGGGCAGAGCGGGATTATTTTTAGTTTGGATAAGATGTGAGATATAGAGGTCAGAAGTCAGAAGTCAGAGGTCAGAAAGAGCCGCGTTGTGTGGTGATGTTGGGGCGGTGTGAGGGCAATTGTTAGTTGCTATTTGATAGCTATTAATTGCAGTGTGTTGTGGTGTTTTTACCGGGGGATGTGTAAATTCGTAACTCGTAACTCGTAATTCGTAATTGCAAAGCCAGTATGCTGTGCCTATGGTGTTGAAAAGTTGGGACACAATGTTAGTATGAGATGTGTTATGATGGTATTGTGACAGATTGAGGATAGACTTTTTTGGCAAGCGGAAGGTTGCGGGCGGCAGGATGACGATGATAGAGAATAGAGAGGAGATGCTAGACAGTAGAGAAAACCGGGCGTCAATGTGGCGCTAAGGTCTTTCTACTCTCTCGTCTCTACTCTCTTGTTTCTAGTAGGCCGCCCGCTCCATTTAGAACGCATACTACCCACGCGAGCGAATTTCATTCGCCACCTTTAGCCGGTTTTAACCGGCATTTCCTCTGATTTCTGACCTCTGACTTCTGGTTTCTATTTGTGTTATCAAAATGTAACAAACTAACTCTTGACAAGTGTTGGTTTATGTTATAGAATTATAATAAAGCAAATTGTGTACATAAAATCCAAAAATATAAGGAGGGCAAGAGTATGAAAAAATCAATTAGAATGGGCAGATTGGCCGCATGTTTGATGGGGCTTGGGCTGGCGGTTTTTTTGTTTGCCGGGTCTGCTTTGGAAGTGGCGGCGGCTCCCGCCAATCCGCATCCTTTTGAGTTTAATCAAGGCAACGGAGATTTCACCCTGTTTTTCCGCGGAAATGAATTTTTCTCCTGGTGGGAAGATGACGGCGGTTTTGTAGTGGCCTTGGACGAAGCCACAAACAACTGGAGATATGCCCAGGTTGTTAACGGCGCAATCATGCCTAATGGCCAGTTGGTATGTAGTTTTAGCGCGGCATTGGTCAACGCGGCCCCGGGGACGGCCTTGGGCGCAGGCATACCGCGGATAGACAGAGGGGCAATTTTACCTCTTATTCAAAACACCTGGCGTTTTGACCAGGCAAACCCGATGTTGGAGTTTAGAAACGGCCAAATTGTGGCAGACCATAGAGTGGGCATGTCCGGCACTCCCGGCGGAATAGCTGCTCCCGGCACACCGGGTATTCCCGGAATCATCCCCGGCGTTGTTCCCGGTCTTCCCGGCGTAATACAGCCCGGCACTCCCGGCCAGCCTTTAACCCCGCCAAATATTCCTCTGTTTCCCAATGTAACTTTGCCCGGCGAAATTGTGCGCCCCGGCGTTGGTCTTCCCGGTCTTCCTAATTTGCCCGGGCAAACGCAGCCCCAACCTCCGGCAGTAATACCTCCCGGCGGCGGCGGCACTATTACAAGCAGCGCACCCGGCGGCAATGTGGGCATTAACATGAACATGGCGGCGGTCAACACCATGGCGGCGGCAAGCCATATTCTGACTAACCAGCGGCTTTTGGTTCTTATGATTGAATTTAACGACATGCCAATGCTGCAAGACTCTGCTTTTTACTACAACAAGTATTTCAGCACAGCCCCCGGCGCAATTTCTGTTGCCAACTACTTCCGAGAAATGTCCGGCGGCCGCAATATTTTCATCCCCGCGGGCAATGTGGGGGCAAGCGGCACATTTAATGTGAATGGCACTAATGTTACCGTTAATCCGTCAACACACAGCGGCATTGTCCATGTGCGCATGGATATGCCACATCCTATTGCAAGATGGTCTGTTCCTGCGGGCCATGAAACATCCAGAGATACCGTGACAACAGCCCTTGCCGCCATACACAATAACTCTAACTTTGACTTTGCCGGCGTTCATGTTGCCGCGGTATTTGCCGGCGGCGAAGCGGCGGACAACTACAACCCCGGCGGCCAAGTTTGGGCCCATGCATGGCAGTTCCGCGGCTCTTATGTGGGCCAATCGGGCTGGCCCCGCTACATGGCCTATGGCGAAAGGCAAAGAGGCGGCCATGTAATTGGAATAGGCATGGCGGTTCATGAGTTGGGCCATGTTCTTGGGCTTCCCGACCAATACGACCTTACAGGACAATCGGACGGCACAGGGCCTTACAGCGTTATGGCGCTGGGCGCATGGGGCAGAGCCCCCGGCGACGCGGTGCCGGGCCACAGGCCTGTCGGGCTGGATGCGTGGTCACGTATACAGCTGGGCTATATACAGCCGACCATAGTTTCCTCCGGCAATTGGCGGGGAAGCATTAACAGCCTGGACACAAACAACAACAATGTAATTATGGTGACAAGCCCTGTTGGGCCTTCGCAATACTTTTTGATTGAAAACCGCCAGACAAATAACCGATGGGACGCGGGAATGGACACATGGTTTAACAATCCTGCGGCCACAGGCGGCATTATGATTTGGCATATTGACGACGACCAGCGCAGCACAAACCCCAGCGACATGACCCGCAACAACAACAACCGCAACCACTTTATGGTGGGTGTTAGAGAGGCGGACGGCTCTAATCTGCTGGTTAACTCTGTTGCAAGATGGAGCGCAACCCAGGATCACTTCTTCTCTTCCGGCCCTTTGTCTGAATTTAATGCGCAAAGCAACCCTAACAGCAACTTCCATGGCGGCGGCGGCCGCAATACGGCCACAGGGGTGGACATAACTGTCCATAGCGCCAGGGGCAACAGTATGGATGTGGAAATTAACCTATCTATGTCCGGCGGTGCTACCGGCCCGCGGATTGGTGCATCAGGCGGAGCGGCAGGGGCAGCAGAAAACCCTTTTAATGCTCCCGCGGCCAACGCGCCGGCCACGGCGGCGCTGAACCATGCCAGAATACAGAATCAAATTGCCATGAATGCCAGCGTGCCGACCTTGGCAATGCCGGCGGGGACAAATGAAGTGATTGTTTACGGCGACACGCTGCGCCTGCTGATAAGCGGCGGCCAGGACTTGTCTGTTGTTAACAGCCGCAATGTTATTTTGCCTCCGGCCTTCCTGGAAGAGGTTTTGGCAGCGCACAGCAGCGACATTTACACCATTAGAGTGACCGCCGCGGGGATTAGTATTATTGCGGGCGGGCAAATAGTTTTGGAAAGACAGCTGTAAAAAATATAGCAAAAATAACACAAGGGGAAAATCGCCCCCTGTGTTATTTTTTGTTGCAAAAATGAAGAAACTGTGGTATAATTGCGCCGCCCGACAATTCTCAAACAAATATTTAAAATACTGTTGACCCGGGGCGGAAAAAATGTTATAATTGTATTGAGATATTGCTACATTATTCCAAGCTTTTATGCAGATTGGGGGCGGTTTTATGATATATGATATAAACGAAGGCACAAGCCGCATTATTACAGACGAAAAACAGTCCGATAAAACCAGAGTGGGCTATGTTAGAGTCAGCACCGTTGACCAAAACGAGGCCCGCCAACTGGAAGCCTTCCGCGACCTAAAGCTATACAAAATCTTTATAGAAAAAATTTCTACAAGAGAGCCAAACCGCCCGATGCTGCGCCAGTTAATGGAATATGTGCGCACAGGCGATATTGTTTTTATTAAAGACTTTTCGCGCCTGGCCCGCTCTACAAAAGACCTTTTGGAGATTACAGAACAACTGTCCCGCAAAGGCGTTAAAGTTGTAAGCCTTAAAGAAAACCTGGACACAGAAACCCCAACAGGCCGCCTTATGCTAACCCTTATCGGTGCCATTTATGAATTTGAAAGAGAAAACATCCTTGAACGCCAGCGGGAAGGGGTAGCCATTGCCAAAAGCCAAGGCAAATTTAAAGGCCGCAAAGAAATTGATCGCCCCGGCCATTGGAACGAAATCTACAACATGTACAAAAGCAGGGCCATAACCGGCACAGAAGCCATGCACAGGCTGGGCCTAAAACGCAACACTTTTTACAAGTTTGTTAAAAAAGAAAAGGACGAGGGTTTGAAACCTAACGACACTAAGGCTTTGGAATAATGCGCGTATCGATTTAAAACAGACCACTGCCAATCGAAATAGCAACCACGTCATTTAAACGAAAAACCGACCATTCGTGTTTTAAGAATGGTCGGTTTTTCGTTTGGCACATGCAGCGGGTTATCATCATTTTATTATTCTAACATTGCAGACCCTTTTTCCGTTTAGATAAACTCGGCCGGACTTGCTGTGTCCGTAAATCTGTAAATGCAGTGCATTTAGGTCTGACTCTGACATCATTGGCACTAAATGCCCCGGCGTCTCGCCGGGATTTGGCATTTGGCCAAACAAATGAATGTCATCACCCCTCCATTCGATGCCAATATGCCTAATGGGCAAAGCAGACCTGATTAAATCGCGGTTTGCCGCTTCGTCTCTCAAGAAACTGCCGTCTTGCAATATGGCTATGTTATAACGATCGCCCAATTTGTCTTCCGGATAATCTTTTTCAATAAAAACCAGTCCGGCATCTGTCGCATAGGGGTTTAAGCTGTGTGCACCATGCTTTGACATGCTGTGCAGGCTAAAAAAATGCCCATGCCGTATATGTCCATTTCGGTTGATGATTATTTTAAAAGCAGAAACTTCGGCCTCTGTTAAGCCGTCTATGGGTATCCTGGAAGCGCAAACAGAAACATCCTCGCCCTCTTTAAAGGGGAATAGGATGGTGTTATAGGAAACGGCGCCTGACTTCTCTTGATTGAACTGCAAAAATTCACTAGGGACGCGGACATTTGCGCCGGGAACAAACCAGCCGTCACTTCTGACAACCACAGAAATATCGCTGTGTGTTGGGTTTGCCTGAACTATCGCCAGGCTTACAGGCTTTGCATCCGAAAAAGCCGGGTTCATAATCATTGCTGTGTTTGTATTGTGGTCTATGGTCATGGCGGCATGGGGCATGGTGTGCCATGTTTGGCTGAAGGTGTTCGTTTGACGGCCATCGGCAGGCCTTAAAAAATCTGTTACAATTACATACTCCGGGCGAATAAAAAGCACATCGCGGTAATGCTCCGCCATACCGGGGGTGTTAGGTGTAGAAATACGCAAATAGTCGTATAGCTGGTTTAATTGGGTCATGTCGGGATTCATGCTGCCCCAATTATGTCCCGTATTTTCAGCAGTTTGATTGTCTATTGTCACCATATTGTGAGCCAATGGACTTTCAAACCAAGCTTTGTAGTCTTCGTCCCAAAAATTGCCCGGATCAATCAATAAGTGCTGGCCGTATCCAAACAGTGTGAGCGAGGTATCGTCATGATGGGAGTGGCTTCTTTGCCTGCCGTCTGCAACAATCGACATAGCCACAATATCATCGGGCAAGCAGCCGCCCCTTTCCGCGGGAGTGTCCGGCGACCTCATCCACCCGGAGCGCAAAACAGCATGTCTGCCTTGAAAATAGCAAGCAGAAGTATATTTTGGCAGGACGCCTTTGCGCCCATCGGTATGCCACCATTTAATTTGCTCTCCAAGACCATCCAATGTCGCCATCTTACGATAATCTGTATCATGATGGTATCCGTTTCCGATTTTCCAGTCGCCCCATGTTGGATTTGACATGTCCATGATATAATTTGCGGCTTTTGCAGTGATATCCCATTCCGGCCCGGAAAACAGCTCCATACAACCCATGCTGTGCAGTTTAGCATGTTCAACACAAAAAAGCACCGTTGACAATGACAAGCAGGCATAACCTACGGAGGATTCGGCAGCGGAAGAGCCGTCTGCAAAAGTGTCCTTGTTTATTTTGTGGGCCATCCTGAATACTGCTGTTGCAACCCATCCACTATCGGGATTTACATAGCCGTTACTTATAGCAGACAAGGGTCTTGTGGCGGCAAAAAACTGCGGCCAACACAGGGAGTTTACAAACAGGCCCTGGGCCCGCAACAGTCCGTGATTATTCGACTCTGCCGACAAATCCCAGCCGGGGCCGATTAAGTCTTTATTAATCATGTAAATATTCTTCATGATAGCTGCAAAAACTGTTGGGGTCATATATTTGCTGTCTATCAATTGGCTAATAAGTTTAGGCCAGGCCAATGCCCGCTGGCCGGCATTGTGGCCTCCCGACAGGTCGGGCCGAACTTGACTAGGGCCAATAAGATGAATTGCGGCCATAATCAGGCGAATAGCATGGTAGGCATATGCTTCTGCTTCCTCCTGCCTTCCCGCTTCTACGCAAGCTTTAAATATTTTTGCCGCGCCAAACATATATGTGTATTTTGCCATATTGTCCGTCCAAGATAGCAAAGTAGGGCTTTCATCGGCAGGCGGGCGCGTAAAGTCAGGTGCATTTACAAGATCCCAAGAAAATTGAAAATGCTGTGGTACTGTTCTCCATGTTAGGGTGTTTTCGTCAATGCAAAGGCTTTGGTCTCTCCATAAAACAACATCTCTGTTGAGGGATTTTGGCGTATCCAGCCGGCCGCAAATATGCAGAATAGCATCTTCGATAATGCTGTTAAAGCTCAAACCGGAGAAATCAAAGTATAGATAGGTTCGCCAAGTGTTTGCGTCGGCCCTGGCTTCGCTATATGCCGATATTACAGATTCATTTGCCAGCAGAGGTTTTCCTGCAAAATTAGTGTCTTTGTTATCTCCTGCCGATACTGCCACGGCTCCCGCCAAGGGCCAGCACTTGTGATTACCGTTTACATTTGCAGAAATATATGCGTCTTTTTGAAAAATGGCCGGAATTTTACCTCTGTTGAGGGTGGTTAAGGTATAAACCACCCCCGGCACGGTTTGTTTTAAAGCTTGATTTATGTCTTCGGTAACATCCGCTGTAAAGTTGTTGTTATTTTGGTTTACAGACCATATTGCCGCAACATGCCGCAGCGGTGATATATCGCCTGTGCCTTGAATCCGCACAAAATTGGCAAACAGCGCTTGTGCGGTCAACTTTGTGCGCTCATCAACTTCTATATCCAAATCTTTGCTGCGAAATTTAAACACCCTACGGAAATAATCTAACAACTTGGATTTGGCTGTTTCGTAGTCCCCGGCCTTTGC
>Ga0131853_10021635_pt1 | contig 11664 bp, 10 predicted proteins | sample TergutLab28metaG_FD_92764 | JGI IMG/M metagenome (GOLD analysis project Ga0131853, IMG submission 92764) | Labiotermes labralis P1 segment gut microbial communities from Petit-Saut dam, French Guiana - Lab288 P1 (version 2) (version 2) | ecosystem: Host-associated > Arthropoda: Insects >...
GCGGTGCCCTCGGTCATCTACACCTCGCCCGAGGTCGCCGGTGTCGGCCTAAGCGAAGACTGCGCAAAGCAGCGCGGCCGCGATGTCGAGATTGTCCGGGTGCCCATGCAGTACTCTGGGCGGTACATGGCCGAGACAGCCGGAGAAGAGGGCTTGTGCAAATTGGTGGTGGACAAAAAAAACCGCAAGCTGCTGGGCGTTCACCTGCTCTGCCCTTATGCCTCAGAAATTATTTACGGCGCGGCCCTAATGCTCGAGATGCGCTTGGATATAGACGAAATCCGCGAGCTTATCTTTCCCCACCCCACGGTGGGTGAAGTTATCCGCGAGGGACTGTTCATGGTCTAATCAAGAATTGCGGGAGGAAAACAAAATGCCGAAAAGCCTAAACATCGACCCCAAAAAGCTGAGCAAAAAGAGTGCCATCAAATTCCAGGACATACCGGTAAACCACTACCAGAAAACCGCCGCCCAGGCAAAGAAGGACGAGGGCTACAAAAATGACGAACTTGTGCGCATCTACCGGGACATGACAATCCTGCGGGAGTTTGAGTTCATGCTCAACCAGATAAAAACACAGGGGAACTACGGAGGCGTGGAGACCTCTTACCCCGGCCCGGCTCACCTCTCCCTGGGGCAGGAGGCCGCCGCCGTGGGCCAAGCCTACCTACTCGACGAGGACGACGTGATCTTCGGCAGCCACCGCAGCCACTCAGAGATCCTGGCCAAGGGTCTGAGCAGCATAGAGAAGCTCTCGGACAAAAAGCTTATGCAAATCATGGAGAGCTTCCTGGAGGGGCGGATACTGCGCGCGCTCGAGAAAGTCTACAAGCCGGCAAGCGTTAAAGACTTGGCAATACACTTCCTGCTCTACGGCACCCTGACCGAAATCTTCGCGCGGGAAAACGGCTTCCATATGGGGCTGGGCGGCTCGATGCACGCCTTCTTCCTGCCCTTTGGCATCTACCCTAACAACGCTATTGTGGGCGGCTCGGGGCCGATTTCTATCGGTGGAGCGCTCTATAAAAAGTGCAACGACAAAAAGGGGCTGGTGGTCTGCAACATCGGCGACGGTTCGCTGGGCTGCGGCCCGGTCTGGGAAGCGCTCAACTTCTCAGCCATGGACCAGTTTGACACACTCTGGCCCAAAGGCAAACGGGGCGGGCTGCCGATAATCTTCAATATCTTCAACAACGGCTACGGAATGGGCGGGCAGACCCGGGGCGAGACAATGGCCTACGACCTGCTGGCCCGGATAGGCGCTGGCGTCTCCCCCAGCCAAATGCACGCCGAGCGCATTTGGGGGCATAACCCCCTAGCCGTAATAGATGCCTACCGCAGAAAGCGGGGGCTGCTCGCAAAGGGCGAAGGCCCGGTACTGCTCGACGTGCTGACCTACCGCCTAAGCGGGCACTCGACCTCCGACCAGAACGCCTACCGCTCCAAAGAAGAGCTGGCCGCGTGGCAGGAAGTCGACCCTTGCACGGCGTTCCAAGCTGAGCTGGTGGCGGCAAAGTGCGCCAAAACCTCTGACTTTTAGGCAATTTGGCAAGAGACCAGAGAGCGTATGGCAAACATCTGCCGCTGGGCCTCAGACGAGACAATCTCGCCTTACATTGACCTGGTCAAGGACCCCGGTGTGGTCGAGCGGCTGATGTTCACAAACGAAAAGAAGCCGCGGATGGCGGACACCAAGCCAGTCGTGCTGATACCTAAAGAAGAGGGCGCGCGGGTAAAGCAGATTGCCGGCAAAGAGCGCAGCGCCTTTGCCGGCGGCAAGCCGGTCAGCAAGATGAAGACCTTCAACATGCGCGACGCCATCTTCGAGCCGCTGCTGGATAAATTCTACGACGACCCTACCCTTATCGCATACGGCGAGGACGTGCGCGACTGGGGCGGCGCCTTCGCGGTCTACCGCGGCCTAGACGAAGTGCTGCCACACTCCCGGCTCTTCAACGCCCCCATCTCCGAGGCGGCTATTGTGGGCAGCGCGGTGGGCTACGGTCTCTCAGGCGGGCGCGTTGTGGTCGAGCTTATGTACTGCGACTTTATTGGCCGGGCGGGGGACGAAATCTTCAACCAGCTCAGCAAGTGGCAGGCCATGAGCGCCGGGATACTAAACATGCCGGTGGTGCTCCGGGTTTCGGTCGGCTCTAAATACGGTGCGCAGCACTCCCAGGACTGGACGGCCCTCTGCGCCCATATTCCCGGGCTGAAAGTCTGCTTCCCGGCCACCCCATACGAGGCCAAAGGGCTTATGCAAGAGGCCCTGGACGGCCAAGACCCGGTGGTTTTCTTCGAGAGCCAGCGGCTCTACGACATGGGCGAGATGTTCCAGCCGGGCGGTGTGCCAAAAGAGGCGTACTCGCTCCCCTTCGGCTTTGTCAACCAGGTGCGCCAGGGTGAGGATATAACCCTGCTAACCGTTGGCGCGACCCTCTACAAGGCCGTCGAAGCCGCCGACATCCTGCGGGATAAATACGGCTTGAGCGCCGATATAATAAACCTCTGCTCGCTCACCCCGCTTGACTACTCCAAAATTGTAGCCTCGGTCAAGAAGACCGGGCGGGTGGTGCTAGCCTCTGACGCCTGCACCCGGGGCAGCTTTTTGAGCGACATTGCCCGCAACATCACCGAGCTTTGCTTTACCGACCTGGACGCTCCACCGGTTGTGGTGGGCGCTAAAAACTGGATAACCCCACCCTTCGAGTTCGACGAGCACTTCTTCCCGCAGGCCAGCTGGATACTCGATGCCATCAACGAGAACATCCTTCCGCTGCCCGGGCACACGCCGACCGTCTCTTATACCCCCGTAGAGCAGATGCGCCAAGCCGGGCAGGGCGTCTAGCCCGTGCTATATCTAAAACCGGAGAGCGACGACGCCGCCTTTCACTTCGCGGTGGAGGAGTACCTACTTGAACACTCGCGCTTAGACCAACCCATCTTCATGATTTGGCAGACGCGAAAAACCGCTATGGTGGGGCTTTACCAGGTAGTGGACGCCGAGGTTGACAAGGGTTATGCGCAGGCGGCAGACATCCAGATTGTCCGCCGGCAAAGCGGGGGCGGTACGATTTTCACCGACCCTGGCACGCTTTTGTACACGCTGATACTGCCCCAAACAGACCAGGACTTCCAGCAGGTTTTGCGCGAGAGGCTAGCCAGCCCAATGGCCGCAGCGCTGGGCAAATTGGGTATCCCCGCGGTGGTGGAGGGGCGCAACGATATTCTGGTGGCGGGCAAAAAGGTCTCCGGGCTTGCCCAGTACGTTCGGCGGGGGCGGGTCTGCACCCACGGCTCGCTGCTCTACAACGCCAACCTGGATATGCTGGCTGGCGTGCTCCAAGTGGACGAAGAGAAAATCCGCTCGAAGGCGGTGCGCTCTGTCCGTAGCCGGGTAACCAACCTGCGCGAGCATCTGCCCACCCTCGTCTCCACGCTGGAGTTCTGGGGCCTGCTAGAGAAAGCGCTGGACGAACAATGGAGCCTGCAAGAGTACGCGTTGAGCGAGACCGACCTTGTGAAAGTCCGCAAAATTTACAACGAAAAGTACGCAAACCCCAAGTGGACTTTCGGCCGAGACCCCAAGTTCACCTTCCGAGGGAGCAAGCGGTTCCCGGCCGGCAAGGTGGAGGTCTACCTCGAAGTCGCGGGGGGCACTATACGCTCCTGCACAATCTGCGGGGACTTTTTAGGTACGGCTTCAATCCGCGAGCTGGAAAGCGTCTTCGAGGGGCTGTCGCTGCGCCGCGAGGCCGTGTCCGCAGCCCTGTCACAAGTCGACACCCGGCCATATCTCGGGGAGGTCACGCGGGAGCAGCTGCTCTCCTGCGTCTTTGATTGAGGTGAGCGCATGACAAAAAAACCGCCCTGGCTGCGGGTTCGCCACCCTAGCAGCCCTAATTTATTGCGGGTGGAAGAGCTTCTGGGCAGACTGAAGCTCAACACCGTCTGCGAGCAGGCAAGCTGCCCCAACTACGGCGAGTGCTTTTCGGAGAAGACCGCGACTTTTATGATACTAGGTGTAAACTGCACGCGCAGCTGCCGATTTTGCGGTGTGCAGTGCGCGGCGCCAACACCGGTAGAACCGGATGAACCCGAGCGGGTCGCGCAGGCGGCCAAGGCGCTCGGACTGGGGTATGTAGTTATAACCTCTGTCACCCGGGACGACCTGCCGGACGGCGGCGCGGGCCACTTCGCCAAGGTGATAGCAGCCCTGCGCAAGGCTGCCCCCAGCATGGCGGTAGAAGTGCTAATCCCCGACTTTGCGGGTAACCCGGACGCGCTGAGGCTGGTTACTGACGCCTCGCCCGACGTTATCAGCCACAACATGGAAACGGTGCCGGCTTTATACTCGCAGGTGCGACCCGAGGCAGACTATGCCCGCTCCCTCACCCTTCTTGGCCGGATAAAAACACAAAACCCCGCTATCTTCACCAAAAGCGGGGTTATGCTGGGTCTGGGCGAGCACAAAGAGCAAGTCGCGGCACTGCTGGACGACCTGCGGGTAGTAGGCTGCGAGAGCCTTACGATCGGCCAATACTTGCCTCCTACAAAAGAGAGCTACCCGGTCAGCGAATACATAACGCCGGCCTTGTTCGACGAGTACGGCGAAATGGCACGTACAAAGGGTTTCGCCTTTGTGGCCAGCGCTCCCCTTGTGCGCAGCTCGTACAAGGCTGGGGAGGCGCTCGCGGCGCTTAAGGAGCATCGCGCGCAATTATAGCGTAGGCCAGAACTTTCGGTAGCGGCCGGGGGTTACGCCCTCCTGCTTTTTAAACTGGCGGGTAAAGTGACTCAAGTTGTCTATCCCGATAGTGTACGCGATCTCGCTGATAGGCATGGTGCTGGTGCGCAAAAGGCTTTTGGCCCGGGTCATCCGCAGGTAGATGATGTACTCCATGGGCGATTGGCCGATGTACCTCTTGAACAGCTTTTGCAGGTAGTAGCCGTCCAAGCTGAACTGAGCGGACAGGTGCGCCAGCGTAATCTTTTCGTTGTAGTGGGCGTTTAGGTAGCTGCGTATATCGCTTACCATGGGCGGGATATGCTGGGATTTGCCGGCCCCCCCAGCCTGGGATATGCACTCCATGATAAGCTGAGTCAGCAGCCCGGAGGTGTGCACGTCGAACTCAAACAGGTTCTGCTCGGCCGAGAAAGGGTCCTCAGGGGTAAGAGTACGCCCCAGCAGACGCTCGAGCAGAGTGCGCATACTTGAGTCCGGGGGCAGCTTGCCCACCGGAGGCCCACCCCCCTGCAGCTTGCGGAAAGTTTCGTAGTAGGCCCTTGCCGCCCCGCCGCTAAAGTGCACCCAGATGACATCCCAGTGACCGACTGCCGGGTCGGTGTAGTAGTGTTGCCAGTTTTGGCAGTCTATCCAGTAAAAATACCCCGGGCCGACCTGTTCTTTGTGGCCACCGTACTCAAGCACCCCGCCACCCGATACTGTCAATTTGACGAGGAAGGAATCCAGCCCTTGGCGGGTGGTGTAGTAGTTTTTCCCGGCGAAAAAATAGCCTACCTCTTGGAGGTAGATAAAGTTAGCCTTCGCCGCCGCTGTGGTGGCAATTGTGTTCCAGATGGAATTGGAAGCTATATCCAGCTCGTAAGAAAAAACTTGTATATCGGCGCCTCCCCGCATGACAAGATAGTGCAAAAACTCAACAAGATACTATGAGATTTTTTTTGCGGCAACGTATATAATATAAATTAACCAAACACAAAGTCAACTATTGTGCAATATCTACAATCCGGCAGCGCGTTAAGCAGCAGAATAGCCAAGCTACTCAGTTGCCGGGGCGCGCTGCATGTGCACAGTATACCGCCGGGCCGGTGTCGCGTCAAGGGTCACCCCACGGTGCATTGCAAGAAAGTTCGCCGCTACCCGGGCGCGGCGCACTCAGAACAGGAGGCGGATAATATGCCCCAGTCTCTTTTGGAACTGCGGGGAATAACCAAGCTTTTCCCCGGCGTAAAGGCGCTGGACAGCGTTGACTTTGAGCTGAGGGCGGGTGAAATTCACGCGCTGATGGGCGAGAACGGGGCGGGTAAGTCCACTCTTATCAAGGTAGTCACCGGCGTACACCAGCCGGACGGCGGCGAAATCTTTCTGGACGGCAAGAAAGTGTCATTCAAATCCCCCAGGGACGCGAGCGCAGCTGGGGTCGCCGCTATCTACCAGCATGTTACCGCCTACCCCCACCTCACCGTAACCGAGAATATATTCATGGGCCACCAGAAAGTCAAGGGCGGCTTTATTCAGTGGCGGCCTATGCACAAGGAGGCTCAGGCGCTGATAGATACCCTGGACGTCGACTTTTGCGCCACCGACCTTATGGGCAGCCTGAGCGTCGCCCAGCAGCAGATGGTTGAGATAGCCAAGGCCCTCTCGACCGGTGCGAGAATTCTAATAATGGATGAGCCGACGGCAGCTCTTACCCGCGCGGAGGCGGGTCGGCTCTACGAGATAACCGAAAAACTGCGCGACGACGGCGCGGCTATAATCTTTATTTCCCACCGGTTTGAGGACATGTACCGCCTGGCGCAGCGGGTGACTGTCTACCGCGACGCCAAGTACATATGGACGCGGGATGTAAGCGAAGTAACCGATGGAGACTTAATCCAAGCCATGGTGGGCAGAGAGCTAACCGAACTCTTCCCCAAGCCGGAGATAACCCCCGGCGACGAAGCTCTGCGGGTGGAAAAGCTCTGCCGCACCGGTGTTTTCCAGGACGTGAGCTTCGAAGTCAAGCAGGGGGAAATTGTAGGGGTAACCGGCCTTGTCGGCGCCGGGCGCACCGAGGTCATGGAGGCGCTGTTCGGCGTCGATACCCCAAGCTCGGGCGAGGTCTACTTAGGTGGCGAGAAAGTCACAATCACTTCCCCGGGGGCCGCCATGAAGAAAGGCCTGGGCCTGCTGACCGAAGACCGGCAGCACAAGGGGCTTATACTGGGCTGGGGGATCGGCCGGAACATCACCCTGCCCGAGCTTGCAAAATTCGCAAAACTGGGTATGGTGGACGAGGCCGCTGAGCGCGCCACCGCCAAAACCTTGGCTGAGCGGGTGGACACAAAGGCGAACTCGCTCTTTGACCCGGCAAGCTCGCTTTCGGGCGGCAACCAGCAGAAGGTTGCCGTGGCCCGCTCTTTGACAAGTGAACTCAAGGTGCTAATCATGGACGAACCCACCAAGGGCGTGGACGTCGGTGCAAAGGCAGCCATCTACGAAATTATGGGCGAGCTGGCCGGAGGCGGCATGGGTATAGTCATGGTCTCCTCCGAGATGCCGGAGATTTTGGGGATGTGTGACCGCATCTACGTCATGTGCGAGGGGCGTATAACCGGCGAGCTTAACCGCTCCGAGGCCACAGGCGAGAAGATCCTCGAGCTGGCCATGAAGAAAAAGCCCGTCGCCACAAAAACAGGTGAGGAGGCTGCCGGATGAGTACAGGTGTTCGCAAGATTGTTACCTCCCGCGAGTTTAGTCTGCTTGTCGTACTTGTGCTGCTCTGCGCTGTTATCCAAATGCGCAACCCGCACTTTCTCACAGCCACGGTAATAGACAGCATATTGCGCAACTACTCCTACACAATACTCATGACCACCGGTATGCTGATGGTTCTGCTGGTGGGCGGAATCGATATCTCGGTTGGCTCTACCCTGGCGCTCTCGGGCATGACCTCCGCCCTGCTAATGCGGGAGGGCCTTTTGCCAAACGCCTTCTCGGCATATATGGTTGCTCTGGTGGTGGGTACGCTCTGCGGGCTGCTCGTTGGGCTGGCGGTCACCAAGGGCAAGGTACTGCCCATCATTGCGACCCTGGGTTTTATGTACGTCTTCCGGGGGATGACCTTCTTTATCTCGAACAGCCAGTGGGTGGGTATGCAGGCACTTCTGCAAGATTATCGGGACTTCTCTCAAGGTGCCAGCTTGGGGATAAGCAACCTGCTCTGGATTACAATTGTTGTCTACATATTTGTTATCGTCCTGCTCAAGTGGACTAGGCTTGGGAGGCAGATTTATGCGGTGGGTTCTAACCCCGAGGCCGCGCTGGTCAGTGGGATACGGATTGACCGGGTTAAGTTGTTCGTATACGCATTCAACGGTTCGCTGGCCGGTATCAGCGGGGCTATGTTCGTGGGGTTTTACGCCTCGGCCCAGAACAACAGCGCCATGGGGCTGGAGCTTGATATCATCGCCGCTTGCGTTATCGGGGGTGTGAGCTTAAAAGGCGGGCAAGGCACCGTACCCGGCGTGCTGCTAGGCGCTTTGATGATTGCGGTTATCAACCGCTCTCTCAGCCTTGTGGGGATAGACCCGTTCTGGCAGCAGGCGCTCAAGGGCGCGGTTATCTTGATAGCGGTCACCGCCAATATCCTAATGCAGCGTCAGAGCACCCGCCGCAGCCTGGAGAGAAAGGAGATTTAAAATGACTGCAGAAAAACCAAGGCGCATCATAGAATCTTCGCCTCCCAGTGACTTCAAGTCACGCTTTTTCCGCTGGGAGTTTATGCTGCTGGCACTGCTTGTGGGCGTCGTCATAATGAACGCGAGCCTTTCACCCAACTTTTTGGTCGCACAGCATCTCTTTACCAATATCAACATTTTCCTGGTGCGGGGGCTTATCGCCTTCACAATGGCCTACTGCCTGCTGCTGGGCGAGATCGACCTTTCGGTAGGCTCTATTGTGGTTTTGGCCGCGACCGCACTTGGCATTGTCTTCAACGCGACCGGCTCGGCGATGCTGGGCATTCTGGCCGCGCTGGCTGTGGGCACTCTCTGCGGTGCGTTCAACGGGCTGATTCTCGTAAAGTTCACAGAGCTGCCGGCTATGATCGTCACCCTAGGTACTATGATACTATTCCGTGGGCTTGCTGAGCGAATCTTGCGCGACGGCGCCACCGGCGGTATGCGGACAGTCAATTGGTTCGCCCAGCTCTACGACGGACGTATTGGTCCGGTGCCCTACTTCTTCATCTTCTTCTGCCTGCTGGCCGGCGTCTTTTGGTTTGTTATGCACCGCACCACCTTTGGCCGGCAGATGTACGCTATAGGCGCCAACCGCACAGCCGCTGAGTACGCGGGCATAAATGTGGGCAGGGTACGACTTGCGGTGTTTACACTCAGCGGGCTTATCTGCGGTGTTTCGGCTATATTCTTCGCCTCTTGGACCGGGTCTATCCGCAACAATGTTGGCGAGGGCTACGAGATAGAAGCAATAGCCATGGGTGTGCTGGGCGGCATGTCCACTGCCGGAGGTAAGGGCACCTTCCCCGGTGTAATGATAGCTATTTTCACCATTGGTCTGCTGCGCTTTGGGCTGGGGCTTATCAACGTAAACCCGCAGACAGTGAGGATAATAATCGGCGCGCTGCTGATAACCGTGGTCACCCTGCAAAACCTGCGCCGGGTGGTGGACAAAAAAACCATGCAGGCCAAAGCATAGCCACGACATAGATGTCCCCCCAGGGCAACAGCTTTGGGTCAATGACATAAATGCCCATACAAAATATGAACTTAGAGAGGACGAAAATTATTATGAAGAAGATTCTAGCTCTACTCGTGGTACTTATGATGGTTCTTGCCGCTTGTGGCAACGGAGCTGCACCGCCGCCCGCACAGCCCGACCCGGCACCAGGCACAGAAGACACAGAGCCCACACCTCTCCCCGAAGTCGGTGGAGACCTTACCTTTGCTATCGTTACTAAATCCGCCGGAAACCCGTTTATGGAGCGCATGGCCAGCGGGTTTGTGGACGGCGCGGCAGCCATGGGCATAAATGCCATTGTGCAGCACCCGGAGGATACCACCGCTGAAGCGCAGATCATGGTCATCAACAGCTTGATTGCACAAGGTGTCAACGGTATCGCCGTAGCTGCCAACGACCCGTATGCGCTGGAAAGCGTGCTGCAGTCGGCACGTGACCAGGGCATTACCGTGGTAACGTTGGACTCTGACACCGCGGGTAGCCAACTGTTTGTAAACCAGGCCGGCGTCTCTGAGGTCGCCCAGGTGCTGGTAGATTCCGCCTACGACATGACCGGTGGAGCCGGGCAGTTCGCGGTTCTTTCGGCCACAAGTGTAGCTACCAACCAGAACGCCTGGATAGCCGCTATGGAGGAGATCATCGCTGGCAACGCGCAGTACGCCAACCTCGAGTGGGTGGCGACTGTATTTGGTGATGACGAAATGCAGCGCAGCTTCGACGAAACCCAGAGCCTGCTGGTAAACCACCCCGACCTGGATGTGATCGTGGCTCCGACCACTGTTGGCATTATGGCCGCCGCCCAAGTAGTACTGCAACAAGGCAGCGACGTGCTGGTAGCCGGCCTCGGTCTACCCAGCGAGATGGTAGAGCTGGTGGGCGATGGGCTGCCCACCCCATACATGTACCTGTGGAACCCGATTGAGCTAGGAGAAATTGCAGCCTACGCGCTGGGTGCCATTGCACAAGGGCAAACCACCGGGGCAGTTGGCGAGAGTTTTACCGCACCCACCGGTGCAAGCTTTACAGTTATAGCCGCTACACCCGAGTTTGGTATAAACAACCCGCAGATCATAATGGGACCGCCTTTCCGCTTTGATGGTGGCAATATTGCCGAGTGGGCACTGGTCTACTAAACCCATGATAAAAGGCTTTAAGATGCAACTTAACCCGGGCATGGCAGAGGAGTACGAGAAACGCCACAACGAGCTTTGGCCCGAAATGGCGGAGATGATTAGCGCCCACGGCGGCAAAAACTACTCTATCTTCCTTGACCCGGACACTTACGTACTGTACGGGTATATCGAAATTGAGGATGAGGTGCTCTGGGCAAAAGGCGCGGACACGGCCATAAACCGCAAATGGTGGGATTTTATGGCAGACGCTATGCAGACAAATCCCGACAATAGCCCGGTCGTCCACGATTTGCAACTCATCTTTCATCTGGATTAACTCAAAGCGTTGTGGGGCTTGCCGAATGTCGGTAGGCCCCGCCGGGCGGTTGGCAAATAACAAACGCGTTGTGGATGAAAAATGAAGTTGACGTTTTTTGTGCACAGGCAAAGCGTCAAGTGTCAACCGGGGGGCTTGCCAATATACATTGGTAAGGGCTTTTAAGGTCAAGGTCCCAATCTTGATTCTGCCTGCGGGCAGGGGATAAGGTGCCGCTCATGCCGCGGGGGCACTTACTTTTCTTGCTCCGCCAAGAAAAGTAAGCAAAAGAAGGCGGCTGGGGGGAGGACCGGTATTGCTTCACTCACTGAGGGGCGTTCGCTTCGCATACAACTCCCCCCAGACCCCCCACTGGTAGGTCAAGGTCACGCTTGTGGGGGGCGGTAATTGGGATTAATATCGATGCGTTTTGCACTAACCATAATCATCATCAAACACCTTACCGCGAAGACTCGTTACTTTATTACACCCGTGCTGGCATAGCCGCAGGGTAGGTTTAGTTTAGCGCAGCCGGATACAGTGGATTCTCCGCGCAACTGCGCATTTGCCGGGTCATCTGCAAACAGCTAAGGCAGACGAAGTCCTGCCGACAGCCCCCAACCGCTGCCCTTGACCTTTGCGCAAACGTAACCAATACGGAACCGCAGCTTTCCGCCTTAACAAAACGGTGCCTCTACCCACTAAAACCTCCCGCTCTTGCAAACGAATCCGGTTGTCACCCAACCTAC
>Ga0131853_10021636_pt1 | contig 11664 bp, 6 predicted proteins | sample TergutLab28metaG_FD_92764 | JGI IMG/M metagenome (GOLD analysis project Ga0131853, IMG submission 92764) | Labiotermes labralis P1 segment gut microbial communities from Petit-Saut dam, French Guiana - Lab288 P1 (version 2) (version 2) | ecosystem: Host-associated > Arthropoda: Insects >...
TGACATGAAAAATATTACTCTATAATCGTAACTACTGTATTTATACAAAAGCAAAATTGATATGAGAGATGTCCTTGAATTTTGGATTCAATGTAGGTGTTCGAAGTGGCCACCATCGGCATCAAAACACTGTCGAATCCGCCGAACTGCTGCATGAACTACGTTCTGTAATGTGTCCAGCGTGATAGCTGCACACGACATTGCGATGCTTTCTCGTAGATCATTCAGTGTAGCTGGTTTACTCCGATAAACATCATCCTTTAGGGACCCCGATAGGTAGAAGTCGAGAGGTGTTAGATACGTGGACCGTGGTGGAAACTCAACAGCACCTCTTCGACCTATCCATCGTCCAGATAGAGTTTCATCCAGGTACATCCTGACATCTCGTTGGTAGTGGGGTGGAGCGCCATCTTCTTGTAGGTAAAAGCTTTCGTCCACATACAGCTCTCGGATGGCAGGTAAAATTGATGTCTGAAGCATATCGAGATACAGTGCACCGGTAACAGTGCCTTCAAAGGAGAATGGTCCAATCAAACCACGGGATGACAAACCACACCACACAGTAAGTCCCGGTAAATTTACGTGTTTTTCCAGATGAATGTGCGGATTTTCAGAGGACCAGTACACACAATTGTGGCGGTTTACAGTACCATTCAGTTCGAATTGTGCCTCATCAGACCAGACAACCTTCCCTGCAAACGCCTCATCATCACGCATCATGCCTTCAAACCACTCACAGTACTCAAGTCGTCGATCTGTGTCGTCCTCATTCATAGTAAGCAGCAGTCTTGGAATGTACATCTTCCACTTTGCACTTTTCAAAATTTGTTGTACACTTGATCGACTAACTCCGGTTTCGCGTGAACACTGTTTCACATACTTTTGTGGTGAACGTGTAAATTGTTGTAACACCGCAGCGGAGGTAGCTAGAGTTGTTGCTGTCCGTGGTCGCCCGGATCTTTCTTTGTGCACATCACCAACAATGCCGTCGATTTCGAATTTATCCCGAATACGCGTAATTGTTAGATGTGTTGGTGGCTGTGTTCCAAACTCATTCCGCCATTGTCGCTGTACCTCGGTAATGTTTTCAAACTTAAATTACCACTTCAGCACTTCCTTCCGTTCTTCAAACGACAATCTTGCTCCAGCCATGTTGGGTCACTGTCTTAACGATTAAGGACATCAGCGCCTGTGCCATCTGTTGAGAAAACATTATGTTACACTCTCACCCTGAAATAGAAATTTCATTTAAATTTATTCCAAAGATATTGATGAGTAAAGAGTGTATACATTTTTTGGGCCACTGTGTATATTCTTGCAGGGAATTATAAAATTACTTGAGTTTCAAAACTTTCAATTTGAATCAATTAATTGAAAAATTCTTTCGCTGGAAACGGTTACGTCACCTTTTATATGTGACCAATTCAATTATCAATCACTTCACAGCTATGGATCAGGTCTTTGTGGTCGCAACTGAGCTGCCTAGATAAATATTATTGAGAGGATGAAAGTTACTCGGCACTTAACATTGTTTCCCTTTTCTATTTTCATGCATTTCTGGCCTTTGGACAGAGGGCGATGAATAGGATATATGAGTAAAAATTGGTACTTTGCACCAATAACACGTACTTTATATCGGCGATATTAATTCGTCATATTATTCTATGGCAAATAAACTACGCTTTTTCAATCCAACACAAAACTGGTTTATTAAAATTCAAAACGTTGCCTTTCCACGTGTGTTACATGTTTCGGCCTGTACTTAGACCATATCGGTGCAAAACCTGTAATTCTAAACATACGAATTTGTAAAGGTAACATTTTGGATTAAAATAAACTTGTGTTGTGTCAGGCTGAATAACTGTAGAGTTTTTTGACCGTGCATCTTCCTCATGAAATAAAGTGAAATGCCAGCTTGATGCAACTAGGTAATTTTATTGATGTATTCTCAGCTCGACATGTTTCGGGTACATACGCCCATCATCAGGAACATTGGATGTTGTGCTGCAGCATATGATTTTCTGCGCCGAGTTTTTGGATGGGTGGTGGTCTTGAGAGCCGCTGCATGGGTCGTGTGCACGGTGCGGATGGTGCCGTGCGCACGGCACCATCCGCACCGTACACATTGTTGGCATTTCACTTTATTTCTTGAATAACTGTAGTTTGTTTAATAACAAACACAACAGGATGGCTTCCATAAATATTGTTCTATGGGATAATGTTTCGACTACATGAAGGTCATCCTCAGGGAATATAAAAATGTGTAAATACTAAAGTTGTACAAAAATTAGGTGTCATTTGCATTTTAACACTTGTTGCCTCTACCTCTTGGTTTTTAAAAAAACATTATTTTTTGGATATTGCACATGATAAGATTAAAACAAGTGAAATAACAAGACAGAAAATGTAAGTATAACGTAACACTGAGGCGCGGTCTTGCAACCATTGCTGCAGTGGAAAATCAAAATATATTACATATTCTGAGCGTGTGTTTTTAGTCTTAGGTATAAATTATGCAAAGCGGAAGCGTCATATGGTCGTCTGGGGTGTGCCACGCTCTACAGTACTTTTCTACATTATCTCACAAACTGCATGATTTAAAAAAAAAAATTGCTGAACATAAAATGTGTGTTTTGATTTTCTCTACGCCTTTTTTCTGGAACATTTCTCACTATAAGAAGAAATGAGCGAGATATAATTTAAAAATTCTAGCGGGCTTCATGTAAAGTAACCGTTATTCTTGTTCGATTTTAATTAAACTTGAATATTTTCGACATTTTAAAAAAAAATATACTCAAATACCAAATTTCAAGAAAATCCGTCTAGTGACAGCCGAATTGTTCATTGCTGACAGACATGACGAAGCTAATAGTCGCTTTTCGCAATTTTGCGTAAAGAACTTCCCGTATGATATGGTTTTATTTCGGTGGAGTTTGTTGCACAGTTAAGGAAGCAGTCAGTGATATGTGTATTAACGTACTCGATAGCAAAATTGTGTAGATAAAGTTATATTTTAGTAAAATACTCCGCTTTCTTTTCATAAGATAAAACTGATACAATATTCATGTTGTATCCGATTGCGAACTACATAACTTTATTGGTTATCACATTACATACTTCTTCAAAACTAGTTGTTGTGTCGTCACACTATCACTGCTGGTAAGAACAATGAAGTAACATGAGCCTGGAGTAATTTAATTAATTATCCACTTCATAATTTGTAATCTTCAGTGTGTTTTAGTAATGCAGTCATTTCAGGATGAGATGGGTGAGTGTGTAATATGAAGCGGTAATTGAATACACGATTTTAGTCGATAAACAAGAAAGGTACAGACTGCTTGCGAGACCTAAGCTGGCAAGGGGAGATCTCTTAAATTATATCAAGATAGAAAAACAATATCAAGATTTATCTGGATGACATGTAATCATTTCACTGGCAGTGTCTTTTATACATGATTTTACACGCTCGGATAATATTAAAAATGAAGTGTATCGACTACATCAGCTACTAGTAGCTTCTGAAAGACAACTTTTCTGAGAAATTATGTTCAACCGAATGCACTGGTATTACATAAAACTTGCGTCTTGTCCAAGGCAAAGTACGTCTTGCGGTAGGTGCATAGGCCTGGTGCAGTGACGGATTAATGTAGGCAAAGGGAGAGTGTTGACCAATCAAATGAACGTGCTTTGTCACGGTTGGTTGCTGATTGCCGATTAATCATGGATATGTGTGGTCAGTACTGTGTATGTTCAGGAGATTCAGGCAAGTGATTTTCCAGATGTAGACTGACCAGTGTATACTCTATTGATGGCCGCGAGGCATGCGGCTTCTCTGATTAGCAGTAGCTCGGTGTATGGGAAAGGCAGCATTGCTGTCGGTGATACATGGTAGGGGCACACATCGTAGTCTGTCACAGCAAGAACTTCGTATGAATATCGCAACCGGTGTCTTATGCGTTAGGAAGGTTATCTAGTCTTTGTTTCTAATATGCATAAGCAAATCACGAAAATGTAATAGATTTAAACGTCTTAATTTATTTCAATGTACTCAACTTATTTCATCAAAAAAATTCACAGTATTAATTATGTATAAATATTAAAGACTTATGTCCAAATGTTTCGGTAATGGTATACCATCCTCATGGACCAAACATTTCCAGGTTTAAAACCAATTGCCAATTATAAGCTGTATTTTACAAGGTTCTACGGTCTGCAGCACCTCCGTTTTTTAATTTTAAAATAATGCGTCCCGTTTTGTTGAACTATGAAATAAAAATAAAAAATGATAATCGAAAACAACTTTATAAATTATTCAAACAGCTACATGTTTCGACCCTATGGTGTCATCATCAGGGTGACTTCAGAACACATTAAAAGAAGTACACATATCACGTTGTGGCAGTAAGATCTCACTTCTTACAAATATTATGGCCCCTTGGGGGTTTGAACATGTAGCTGTTTGAATAATTTATAATGGTTTATTTTTACGGTTATATGTCTATGCCTTATTTTTAGGAGTTCCATTGTTTATATCAGTTTTGTAGAAGAGGTATGACTTGTACAGGTTTCTCAAAACTTATGGTTAAAATAGGACTACAACACTTATTACATTGTTAAATAAGATACAAAATGTAAAATTATTGTTGTTACGGTCGGGAGTGGAAATTTATAATCATGTGGTTTGTGTATAGCACACAAATCCCGTAATGAGCCACTTGATTCTAAAAGTATAACGCTTTTCGCTTTCATTATTAAGTTGGCCGGTTCCAATTTTGTCGAAAGCCGATTTAACCTGACCGTGGTTTTTTCTAACTTTCCCGAAACTCTAGAGGAAACTAGTATTGGATAGTACCTTAAATTATGACACGACTGCTTTCTGGCTCCTTTCCAATCCATCATTCGTTGTTATCCTGGCACTGGACCATGTAGTAATCTGAACTACTTGGGGCGGCATTAAACAAACCACAAACAAATGAAACTAAATAAATAAATGAAAATAAAATTGAGTCATTTATCACTCAGCGCTACCAACATAAGAAGTTAAAACACTTGACATAAGTAGTGTGTAATATAAAAGTGACAGGCATTTAATTCTGCTACGGACCTTTACAGTATCCAGAGTTTTATTATCAAGCGGCAGTTCCAGATATGAACAATTAACTTCTGTAAAACTCAAAATAATCTTCATAAATTTTCGTAGCGATAACCAAGTTACTCCTGAAGTGCGGTCATGACGAATTCGTATGGCTTCGCATTAGCCTTGCAATATCCTGTTTCGTTTTGTGACGGCAGATTTTTAACGATAACAGCTTCATAAGGATTTACAAACATCGTGGGCTGGAGAGCAACACAACAGAGTCAATCACAAAACAAAACCTATTCATATTATACATGAAGATAATTTCACCAATTAAAGCAAGTAATAAAGAATTTGCATACATGTAACCATCAGTACTGTCATCTCAACCACGCACAAATCTTTCAAACAGTCCTTTCCATTCAAGATAAAGGTAAAGGTCACCGCACGAAATGCCTATGCAGGGATAGAAGGGAGGCACAGTTATAGCTCCAATACATTAGCAACCAGCAATAGAAGATGGTGGGTTGTTAGCGCCATCCTCCGGCCGCTTTACCCTCGAGAAAGGCTCGGTAACCGGGTGGGCTTCATGGCCGGTCTGCAAAGGACGGAAAATCTGGCCTCTACTGGGATTCGATCCTCGGACCGTCCAGCCAGTAGCGAGTCGCTATACCGACTGAGCTATCCCGGTCGTCTCCTTTCAAGCCATCCACTTAATATTTCGTTATATCGTCTCTAATTAGTAATAAAACATCACAAAACCAATCTCACTTTGTTCTGTTTCTCTAATAGTATTTTACGAGGAGTAAAAATCAAGCAAATCCTAAATATATAGTGTCTTCCAACAAATTGATAGTTCTCTCTCTCTCTCTCTCATGTCTAAATACCGTACTCAGCACCTTCTTCTAAAAGTCCCAAATTTATGGGATATAAATTTGTATACGATTTCGTAACAGTTAATGAAACCAGCTCAATGGAGCACAGTCCTCCTGAGAAACTAACGGTCTTTCAGTTCGTCTGAAAATCTCTAATAAATCCAGATGTTCATTTCCGCCTTTTACAGCAACCGACACTACAAACTATCCTGAGCCACCATATTTCTTTAAGAACGATTCGCTTCAATGCCTCCCGTCTACGTCTAGTTCTTCCAAAGTGCATCTTCTGTCAGATATCTCGCCTGATACTGTGTACACACTTCTCACGCCCCGCAAATATTTTACATGCTCTGAATATTTCAATGCACTTGACAAAGCAAAATATACACGTATCATTTTATTTTCGTACTGCATTACACTGGGATTTAAAGCACAATGTCAGCTATGTATATCGTACCATTTAATGTACCATTTATCAACCCATATATTTGTCCACCTATTTTCAAAACTTATCTCAAAATCAACACATACTCGTTTCTCTATATTACATTAGCAGACAAGTGATCTGTAGTGGAGGGTCGAAGTGTTTACTGTACGGTAGAAAATCAGTTTTTAAACATTTTTCACTTCCACGACAGCAACACAATCAGTAGCATGATTAAGTCAGTTATGCTTATAAGTAAGCACCCGTCATGCTTTTTGTTAGACGTTGTTAAATACTGCAGTCACAGCCCTACGGTAGATGTGACCATGCATACAAAAGCCAGCCTATTTCGGACCCAAGGCCGTTAATAAATGCAACATTCTCGGAGGCGAACAGGTTAAGGTACATAAAATGTGGTATTGAGAATGTTTGATTTCTGCTGAATGTTCCTATGTTTTGTTCAGTTCTTATACTCCCATAATTTTATTAGGTCTTAGGGATTGGGGGGCGTACAGGGTGGCGCAGTTGGTTAAGGAAGTGCTCTACAAAGCGGAAGGTCGTGGGTTCGATTCTGTGTAGGGTCATTGGGATTCTTCATTGACTCATCCTCTCCCAGAAATTAGTACCAGCGTTGTCTTCTGAGGGGTAAAGAAGGCCGATGCGTTTAGCTGACAACCTTATCACCTTCATGGACCGAATGTCTGAAAATTCTGGGATTCTCATCCTCCCGGAGGTGTAAAGATCTATCCAGACTTGTACAGCGATAACTTTACCTTTAACATTATCTTCTGGTTTGGTGTAAGGATAGATACAGGTACTAGTACAGTGTGAACTACGGCACTCGTTATACGGGAGCTGCACAGTCTGCCAACACGAATTTCACAACTGGGGTATTGTCGAAGAAAACAGGATATTGAAAATTTACAACAACAAAAAAAAAAGAACAGTGTCAGTTGCACGTTGGTTCATTTATTCTCTGGTAATTTTAGCTTTAATTAACCTACTTTTCCTGTTGGAATATGGTTCAGTACGAATAATTTTCATCGTCCATTTTCGTCGGACAATAATGAGGGAAACTGTAATCAAGCGGCGTCTGTACGCCAACCAGAGGCACGCTGTGCCACGCCTTGTCTTGTTCTCGCTAGTTACTAATCGTATTCGCCACTTCATGTCTGTAAAACGTTTACGTTATGCAACATTACATAGGATAACGTAAATCAAAATGTATGAACATGGAAGAAATAAACCATTCATTCTTGGCGGATTCAACGACACACTTTCAAATTTTAAATGACGTAGCTTCCTGATGTTTGTCCACAGACATTCCAATAACCGTTAAGTTATCTACAACGCAAAGGTAACGTAAAGCAGTCCCAGAGCGTTCCAGGAAGTTAAGGTTCCCAGATTTCGTGACAGCGGCACAGGACGGTGGTAGGTTGTCAACCTTAAGCACCGGCCGTCTTTACCCCTAGGAAATAATTCTGGTATTCATTTCTGTTAGAAGCTGAGTCGATCCCAGGGCCATAGTGTTATCGGAAGGATTTTATATCAATGAAAAATCCACTGACACCAGCTGGGATCGAACCAGCGACGTTCCGATTTGTAGCACAGCACCTTAACCACTGTGCTACTGCAGTCCCCTATCTACAACGTATTGTTAGTTTAGTGGAAAAGCACATTAACCCTTGTCCTGCTAACGTGAAGAATATGGTGAACTCCTAATAATGCTAGCAGATGGCAGATGGGATTTAACTTGGCGTTTGAAGGGTTAAAATTAAAAGACATTAACATCCTTGGATTCCATTTTTCACCTATTCCTGTCCCATTTCTTTCATTTCACTCCACCTGTCCGTCGTAACTCTGATTTCTGTTGCGGATGCACAATTTTAAAGACACAGCATGGAAGGGAGATAACTGAATACAGCTGGCTCAGGATGGAGATAAGTGGTGGACTGTTGTGAACATGGTGATGAACCTTATGTTTTTGTACATTGTTAGAAATTTCTTGACAAGATGAGAAAATCTTAGTTTCTGAAGTAACACTCCTCTCCATGGGGCTTGTTAGTTACACTCTTAACTCCTTCGCTGGTTGCTGGCTTGTATTTATGGCACTCCAACTGACTGATCGTTGTTTGGTTAAGATAAAATATTCGAGAGAATCTTTGACTCTCAGAAACATAATGTTTCAAATATGCTTTAGTCACTGAATACAGGCAATTTGACGTGTCGTGATATTATTATTATTATTATTAATCACTTTTATGCAGGGTACTTACATGCCTGATACAAACCATGGTCTTGGGTAAATAGTGTTGCAGCTATCTGCTGTTACAGTTTGTGGACATGTTGAATATGTAACCTTTTAAGGCCAGGCAAAGGCCAGCAGCAAAGCCAGGCCAAGCCAGGCCAGGCCAAGCGAAGCGCAAGTCGACGTCCCCCTGTCTCTTAGCCAATCCTGCGTTTGACCGCGTAGCTGGGCTCAGTAACAGACACCTAAACTCCAACAGGGGAATATGCTAACGCTAATGATTTGGAAGTCAGGCTGAGGGCCTTGACTGATCTTGCCAAAGACTAGGGCCTAGGGTGCCCTGGACTAAATATGCGAGGGATAAACTTTGGTTGGTTGGCTGTCTGGGTTCCGAGCCCAGACTGGCTCTGTCGCATACTGGAGGAATGCGATGTTTACGGACAAAACGCAGACTGTTTTAGTTAAAGGCCCAGTTCGTACCGCGCTGTAAACACTTTTCATCTCGGTTATAAAAACCAATCAGTTTATGTTATATGTAGCAGAAGTCGCCATTTGTTCAGAGAGAACTACAAAAAATACAGTGTGGACAGAACGTTTGATTCTTAAGTGTTAAACCTGTTGGTGCACTAACCAGTACCTTAACATTAGTACCAATATGGCTGCCTTCTGTAGTTCTTCAATTTCGTACCTTCCCAGTACGTTGCTCAGGTGCTGCCTGGACGATTTTTGTACTGTTTCACTTGCCCTTATAATTATTATTATTACTTATTCAAATTCATCGTTTTAGGCGCATTCGCAAAATTACGAAAAGCGACTATTAGTTTCGTCATGTCTGTCCGTCTGTCCGTCTTTCCATCCGTCCGTCCGTATGGATGAGCTCCCACCGGACGAATTTTCATGAAAGTTGATGTCTGAGGATTTTTCGAAAATCTGTCGAGAAAATTCAATTTTCATTAAAATCGGACAGAATAAAGTTTAGTTTACATTAAGACCAATATACATTCTTGTAACATATCGCACGGCTCTTCTTAGAATGAGACACATTTCGGAAAAAAAGTTGTACAGAAAATCAAAACACGCTTTTCGTGTTCAGTAACTTTTTGTCGAAAATCGTGCCGTTTATGGGATAATGTGGAAAAATATTGTAGAGCGGGACAGACCACAGATGACAATATGGCGCATGCGTATTGCATGCTGGACACCTAAGGCTACAAATACACGCACCGAGGTTGTTTTTCCACTGCAGAAATGGTTGCACCCAACGCCCCTCAATGTTACGTTATATGTATTTTGCCTGTCTTGTTACATTTTAGAATCTTCTCTGAGTCTTTCTTATTCACAATTCTTTCTCCCGAAATTGCAACATCTATTAACGTGCATGTTCCTCTTTCATTACCACGGATTACGATGTCCTGTTTGTAGTCACAAATGGTTTCGTCTTCTTGTACTTGTTGATTCTATGATATGCTTAACTCACCGTCCTGATTTATTATTTACACCAACAAATGCACGGTGCACACATCAAGATATCACCGCCATGACTTGTTCCTATTAATTTTGGTGCATGCTTATACTAATGCTGATTGTCTAATTTTACACCTCTTTCCTTGCATATGTTAAAAGCATATTTAAGCTGCAGTATTTCATGTCTCTTTTGTTAGTACTGAGCATGTTGTTATTATGTGGTCTACAGTCTCGTAAAATTGACATAGTTTACATTATTATTATTATTTTTTTTATTATCATTATCATTATCATCATCTCATCTTCATTATTCGTAAAATTTTCTAACGAAATAATACTTCAGTCTTCTTTACAAATGTCAATCAAATGCTTGTCTAATCTGACAGTTGATAGATGTATGTTTCATTTTGGTGTATACAGATAACAATTTCCATGATTTGTACTGTACTATGCCTCATCACGCACATAATAGTCACAATGATATATATATATATATATATATATTCACAGGCGGGGAATTCAATTCCAATCCTGTGTGGGTTATGAGAATTTTATTAAATATATATAAAATCCAGCGAATTGCGAAGGGAAAAGAAGATCATTTGATAAATGTCTATCGTAATATTTGTCTGGAAGCGAAGACAATAACTGTCGCACGAGCTTATCATGAATACTGATAAACAGAAACAAAATTGCAGTGTTACAGTTTCCATTACAGGACTCTGTAACGCTAATACAGGCTGGAGATACAAGTTTGGTTACTGAAATTTTATCACTTTTGAGAACTTTACTCTCATTTCGATGTACACATCGCCGATGGGTAGCACATGATACACACCAGACCTCCGAGCAGTCACTACTGACATTTAATAATTCTTCCCAAATTTACTCCAAAGTTTGTATCTAGCCTTAGATGAAATCTGTACCTAGCGACTGGGGAGGGCATGGCGTCTTGCTTCAGGTCGGAATTTGTTGCAAATGGCCTGCCAGCCAAAGAGATGCAAATTACAGGACGCGAGAGTTAGACCGTAGGAATTACGTCCACAACCTACTAGCCGTAGTGCCGTAAACAGTCACAGGAGCTGTAGGCAGGATGGAATTTGGTGTTAAAGTGAAAAATTTTGACCCCTTGACCAAGCAACATAGGCATTTTGCGGCGAATAGACTACCGAAACTTCATAAGTACACCGACACCACAATGACGCTCAGCAGTTAGTGTTCCCACGGTCAAAGAAGTCAACAAGAACCCTACATTAATGGTCCCGAAAGCCTGTTGCCACGATCTTCGCTACCGAAGGCGTTGTTTCGATTTTCTTTGTCGGGGGACATGATGGGTGTTTTCAGTTCATGGATGTTTCTTTCGTTTCGGGTGTCACCTGACTGAACCATGTTCCCTACCCTGTAACAATGTACTGCAGAAATTTCTCTTGTTCGTCAGCGTTGTGTGTCAAACACAGGGTGCCCCAGGAGGAATGTGCCAGACTTCAGGAGGGTGTTCCTTATGTTAAAGTATACCGATATAACCCAAAACACCTATGTCCAAAGTTGAACGGTTACGGAGATAATGGCCAGAGAA
>Ga0131853_10021641_pt1 | contig 11662 bp, 11 predicted proteins | sample TergutLab28metaG_FD_92764 | JGI IMG/M metagenome (GOLD analysis project Ga0131853, IMG submission 92764) | Labiotermes labralis P1 segment gut microbial communities from Petit-Saut dam, French Guiana - Lab288 P1 (version 2) (version 2) | ecosystem: Host-associated > Arthropoda: Insects >...
TGCATGGAAAGTAATTGTACAAAAAGATCAATTTCAAATTGGTGACAAAGCAATTTATGTTGAAACAGATTCTATTCTTCCAATGTGGCCAGAATTTCAATTCTTAGAAAAGAGATGTTATAGTACAAAACGAAAAGGATATCGCATTAAAACTATGAAAATGGGCGATGTATATTCTGAAGGTATTTGTTTTGATTTAAAGGGTTTTTACGGTCCGCCGGGAACTAAATTAGGTATTCCGATGGATGCTGAACTTGATAGAGATTTAACTTCTATTTTACAAATACGCCGTATTGAAGACGATATTCCTCAAGATCCTCCATTAACAAAATCTAAATTTCAAAACTTTATAAATAAATGGCTTTACAAATTATTTAGATTTAAGTTTAAAAGATACGGTTTTATTATATCAGATTTTCCATCATATCTTACCAAAACAGACGAAACACAAATGCAAAGTATTCCCGATGTTTTTAACATAATGAAAGACAAGCCTGTTTATGTATCATTAAAAATGGATGGACAATCTGTTACATACGCAAATTACAAGGGAATATTTACTATTTCAACTCGTAATAGAACAATATATCAAAATAAAATAAACAAAGCAATGAAAGTATTAAATCCATTAAATGCAGAATGGCTTCGTAATCACAATGTTCATGCAATGATGGCGGCGAGATTAGATTTACCTCGAATATTAAACTCATTTAAAAATTATGCAATTCAAGGAGAATTTTGCGGTCCTGGAATTCAAAAAAATAGAATAGGCTTACAAGATTTTGAATTCTATATTTTTAATATTTATGATATTGATGAAAAAAAATATTTTGGGTATCAAAAGTTTGTAAATTATTGTGAGACTATTGGAATTAAAACTGTACCAATATTAAAATTATCAACATTTGAATGGAACAATATCAAAGAATTAGAAGAATATACGTCTAAATTTACTTATGATAATGGAACACCCGCAGAAGGAGTAGTAATTAGAGGAGTTGAAGGTGAATATGCGGAACCTCCCTATAAAAAAATGCATGCAATGTGTTCTATGAAAATGATAAATCCAAAATTTAAATTAAAATATCAAGAGGATTAAAATGGATTTTATAATAGGTGATTGGGTTAAATTAATTGATAATCCTTCCGATGATCAAGATAGATGGGGTGGAAATTCTAGTCATAAACTTTTAGTTCCAAATAGTATTTATACTGTTGAAGATATTGAACCACATAGTTGGCATACTAAAATAAAACTAAAAGAAATTAATGGATATTTTAATTCTGTAATATTCCAAAAGATTAGAAAAAGCAATAAAAGTTTTTATATTACTAATCATAGAAAAAAAGAAGAAGAAGTTTCTTCCGACGATTTCTATTCTACACATCCTGATAGTATTAAATTATTTTTAGATACTTTTTTATCAAAATACAAAATAGATCTCGCTTGGGAACCGGCCTGTGGTACTGGAAATATATCAGAAGTTTTAAAAGAATATGGAATTAAAGTCCATTCAACTGATTTAGTCGATAGAGGATATGGTGATGCATTTTTTGATTTTCTTGGGCCCCAATTAATATCTCCACAAGTTGATACAATTATAACTAATCCACCATTTAAAAATGCTGAACGCTTTATAAGAAGATCAATAAGTTTAAAACCAAAACGATTTGTAATTATGTATCTTAAGCTTACTTTTTTAGAGAGTAAAAAAAGATATAACTTATTTAAGGAGTTTCCGCCTGCTGAAGTTTATATTCATTCATCTAGACAAGGATGTGACCCTCATGGAAAAAAAGATTTTTCAAATGGTGGGGCGGTTTGTTTTGCTTGGTATGTGTGGATAACTGATAAGCCTCAACATAGTACACAATTGTTTTGGCTTCCTCCTAATAGTTAATTTAATATTATGGTGTTACGAATATTTACAATTAAAATAAAAAGTATTAAAGAAATAAAAAATAATCATCTTATTACAGAAGCAGAAGATTTTCCCGATGCCTTTTTTAAATTCAATAAAGATAAAAAATATGATATGATGATTATTAAGAATAATTTTTTTAATAAAAAAGTTGAAGAAGAATTTTGTGAACTTATTAAAGATTATAAATATAAAGATATAGAAATAATTTTATTACCCGGGAGGAAAATAGATAAATTATTTAGTTATTTAGAACATTTAGGATTTAATAATATACAAATTTTACCGATAAATCTTATTGATAAGCTTTATCACCTAGAAAAATAATTTGATTAATATCATCAAAAACTGACATTTGATAGTATTCATTATTTTTTACTATAAGTAAACTTGTATCTTTTAGATCACTTGAAAGATTAAAAGTATTTAATTTACAATGATTAAAAACAAGATCGAACCAGAAGTTCCATGCATTTCCATAAACTTCTTGTTCATCTTCTGTAAATGTTTCTTTTAATTTTGCTTTTTTATAAAAATAATTTATTAAGTTTTTATTGACTGATTTATTAAAACGCTTCAAAATGGCATTAAAATCAATTATATCTAATTTTCTCTGTACACTATCTATAATTGGGGTCATATTTCCAACCATAACATTATCTATTTCATTTTTAGTAAGTCCTGCTTGCTTTAACATATCAAGGGGATTCATATTTATAAAATCAGATTTTAATAAATTGTTGAAATTTATATTCATATATAATGAGTTAATTTTAATATAAAGGAAAATTATGGCAGCTATAGGTAAAGTTTTTAGAAAAAATGACGAAATGTATACACCACCAATATTAGTGCAGCCAATAATAAAACACGTAGTAAAATGGTCAGAAAATTTTTTAAAAAAATATAATACTTGTCCAATAATTCTTTGCCCATTTGATACTGAAGATTCTGAGTTTGTTAGAGGATTATGTAAAACATATTTTTCTTCTGGTTGGTTTGTAGAACACGGTCATATAATTACTGGTCAAGATTTTTTTACTCACAATTACGGAAAATGGGATATATGTATAAGTAACCCACCTTTTAGTTTAAAGAAAAAAATATATGAAAAATTATTTGAATTGGATAAACCATTTGCCTTATTGGGAAACTTAATGCAAATAAATTATGAAGAAATTGGAAGATTATTCGCTGATAATCCAATTCAAATATTATCCTTTGATAGACGGGTTTCATTTGATGGAAACCCATCTTCTTTTATGAGTGGTTATATATGTAAGGATTTTTTAGAGAAAGATTTAATATTTGAAAAATTAGAACATAATAATGTTGGTAGTAAATGTGTGAAATCAGCAGTATATAATAATCTCATTGAAAACTAAATAATATGGCAAAAAAAGAAGCAACACGTGTTATAATTTATAATCCCAAAAAACAAACAGTGTTAGCTGTACATCCAACAGGAAGAAAATGGAAAAATAAAGAAGGTGATGGACCAGCTACTGGAACATGGAATCTTCCTGGTGGAGAAGTGGATGACGGAGAAGACACAAAAGATTGTATTATTAGAGAAGTAAAAGAAGAATGTGATTATGACTTAAAGAGGGTTAATTTAAAATATCTAGGTTTTTATGACTATTCAAATGATAAAAATCTTCACGTTTATTTTTATCCTAATACTGATATAAAAATAACAAAATTAAAATGTGATTCCTTTTTCGAGTCACCTCAAGGAAAAATGTTACCAGAAATTAATGGTTATAAAATGTTTAATATATACTCAGAAATGCATATGTTTTTTCCCGTATTACAAAGACTTTTTAAAAAAATTTTAGAGGACAATCCACAATATTTTGAATAATTTTAAATTTGGCAATATAAAGGAGACTAAAATGAATGGCGATAAAAGTGCTCAGAGGAATATTCCGCCTAAGCAAACAAAAGGAGAAAAAACAAAAGTATTTCTCACCAAGTATAGTTTTATCGGATGGGTAGGATTATTAGTTTGTTTAATAGTAATCGGAGGTTTATTTTTTATCGGGCACGGAATAATTAATGATATAAAAGAAGACTTTAGAGAATTAAGAACAGAAACAGATGGTTTAGTTGGAACTTGGAAAAATTCATTAGATGATACATTTGATTTTTATAAATCAATGCAAAGAGAAGAAGGCGCAGCAACTGCTTGGAGATTATTTGGACAAAATGCTATAGAAACATTTTATCGAAATAGACCACCTTTTGGAAATTCTAGACGACTAACAAATCAAGAGATAGCACAAGTATTAGATTTAATTTGGCAATTAAGTCGTAATGATAACTTCGTATTATCAGATCCAACATTGGCCTTGGCTTATATGATTGTAGAATCTGGTTTCGGTCCAACCGCGGTTTCACACGCAGGTGCAATGGGATTATTTCAGTTCATGCCATTTACAGCTGATGCAATGATGAGAGAATATTTTCCCAATGAATATGATGATCGTATAAGAAGAAACATATTACATAATCCAAGAAATAGTATTTTATTTGATCCAATATGGTCAACGAGATTATTTTTTGCTCATTATGATTTCTTATTCCGAATACATGATCACGCATTCGGTCACAGCGAATATGCAATTGAATATATCGCATTAGCTTATAATGGTGGACCAAATAGAGAAACTATGGTTAGATTTGCAAGGGAAAATCGGCATCCAGATGATTTTGTTAGAACAGGATTATGGCAAGGTGATGGAAATTCTTATAGATATGACCGCTTAATTAGAATATGGCATGATAGATATCAACAAGCATGGGAAGAAAGAAGAGTATCAATGTTGGAGGAATTTCCTTATAGAGAAATAGAGATTTTGTTGATAACAAATATTGACTAGTTAATATAATTTTATGATACTAAAAGGAATATGGAATAGTGAATATGTAACTACATTGGGTATTTTAGACCATTGTAAAGAGTTGGAAATTATAAACAATGAAATTCGTCGATTAAAAAATAAAACTGAACAGCATTGTGTAGCAGATATTGGAGATTTACAACGACATTTTGAAGAAGAATGTATGGATTTATATATTCTTCTTTCAAAAAAATTTGATATGGTTCCTAATAAATATTCTAATTTATTCCAAAAACGATTTATAAAATTTGAGAAGAAAGCAGCTGAGGAACAATGATTAAAATAAAAAGTTTATTTCTCGAAAATTTTATGTGTGTGAAAAAAGCAGAATTTGATTTTGATCACAATGTAATAATTATAAGTGGAAAATCAGCCTCTGGAAAATCTGCTGTTTTTGATGCAATAGCTTTATGTATTTCTTCTAAAAAGAGATCAACATCATATTCTGAATATGTTAGACAGGGTTGTTCTCATGCCAAAGTTATTTTAGATTGCATTATAAATAATAAACCAGTTCATTTTAATTTACAATTAAATTTATTACGTGGAACTCCATATCAAATGGCTTTAACATATGAAAATGAGGTCTATAGAAATACTGAAGCTGATGTTGTATTAAAATCTTTTGATATTGAATATTACAGTGATATAATATTCAGCATGCAATCGGATGATTATAGAGATATAACACAATTATCTCCTACACAGCGTTCTAATTATTTACAAAGACTTCTTAATTTTGATTTTCAAAGACAAAAAGAAAAAATTATAAAAGATTTAGAAACATATAGAAATCAAACATCAAAATTAAATAGTGATATTTTGGTTAAAGAACAATTTATTGCAAAAGAAAAAGAAGGTAATGAAGAACTCATTGAATTAAAATTAAAAGAACAAGATATTCAAAAAATTCAAACAGAAATTTCTAATAAACAAGAAAAAATAAATTCATATCAACAAAACCAACAGCAAGTTATTGATTTTAATAATAGGTCAGCTCAAATATCCAAAGAATTAGTTGAATTAAATTCTGAGAAAAATAAAATTGAAAACAAAATAAATATTATAAATGAACATAAAAAATTATTTGAAGAATCTGAAAAACAATTGGCCCGTATAATTGCAGAATTATCTACTAATAAAGACTTAAAAGAGAAATCAGAATTAGATATAGAAAATTTTAATAATGAATTAGAAAGTGCTAGATCAAAATATCATGAAATAAAAAATAGAATAGAATATGCTAAATCAGAATTATTAAATTATGAAAGACTTTCATCATTAGAATTACAAGGAAAGTGCCCGATGTGTGAAAGAGAAACTACAGAGTTTCTCAGAGAAAAATTAGAAACATTTAAAAATTCTCAATATGACGGTACTGATGCAAAAGGTCATACAATGTTTGATGTTTTGATGATAGAAAAAAAGAAAGGTCATAGTTTTACTCATATAAAAGATTCTATAAATAATTGGGTTAATGATGAAGAAAAACTTACTTTTAATCACGATATACAAATGAAATTTTGCAAAGAAAATATAAATAGGTCTCAAAGAGATTTACTTATTTCTGAATCTAAAATAAAACAATTAGAAGAAGAACAAGTTAAAATAAATAATCAAATAGAAACATTGGATAATAATTTTGAGGAAACATTTGATTTAAGTAATAATTTAAAACTATTAAATATAAAAATAAAAGATAATAATTCCTTATTACTTGATTTAGAAAAAGAATTAAATAAAGTTCGTAAAAATGAAGATATTTCATTATTATCTCAAGAGATATTAAACTTAACAAATGTTATAAATAATCATTTTAATAATATTAAAACAAATAATGAAATAATTGTTAGAAATAAACAAAGAGAAACAAACATAGAAAAATATAAAAAGGAAATTACAAATATAAATGTTGAAATAAAAGATATAGCAATTCAACAAAACATATATGAAGATGCTTTTAATATTTTAGATAAATCTCTTCCAAATTATATGGTTGTTAAAACTTGTAATTCATTACAAACAGAAATGAATAGTTTTATTCAATCAATATTTCCAAAGTATGAAGTACAACTTATAAACTCTAAAAAAGGTTGTGAATTCTTTTATACAAAAGATAATACAATATTAGAACAAGTCAAAAAAAGAAATAATGCTTGGATAAATTCTAAAATGTCTTCTGGATTTGAAAAAGCACTTTTAACAATGGCGTTTAAAGTTTCACTTGCACAATTATACGGAATAAATATTTTAATTGGCGATGAAGTAGATGGGGCAGCGGACGATGAAAGTTCTGAATCATTATTTGAATTGCTTATTACTAATAGTACATTTGATCAAATATTTATTATTAGTCATAAACGTAAAATAAAAGAATTAATTACTGATAATACAAATGATAATATTTGTTATGAAGCATTATTAGGAGATTTTGAAATTGTCTAATTATACTTTATGTGATTGTTATTATAAATTTGAAATAATAAGTAATGATGATTTACCAGGTGGAAAACATAATGATTATGAACACAAACTGTATTTAACAAAATATACACTATTACAAGTAGATTTTAAACATGATAGATGTATATTATTAAATGAACATACACAAAAACATCATACTGCAGTTTTATCTAAAATTAGTCAAGAATATAGTACGTGTTTATTAGATGCTTTTGATAAATTTAAAGAAAGTTGTTCTTGGAGATTAAAAAGATTCTATGAAGATATTGCACAATATAATATGTGGTTAGATACTGCTTTAGAAAAAGCGATTGAATGTGAAATTCCAAAAATAGAAAAATATAAAGGTTAATTTAAAATTATGCAAAATGTAGATGGAGTAAAAATTCCAAAAGAGTTTAATTGGGTAGACTTTACTGATCCAAACTTTAATAAAGCATTTAAAATGTGTTATCATGGAACAGATAATTTATTTATTCAATCTAGAGCTGGTGGTGGTAAGAGTTTACTAATAAAAATAATTTCATCAATGATGAATAATGTGGTCGTATTATCAACAACCGGAACTACTGCAGTAGAATTATGCTCTGAAAAAATAGCAGCAAAAACAGTACATTCATTTCTAAGTTTACCACCAGTTCCAGTTATTCGTCCAGAAGATTTATGTAATATGTCACATAAAAATAAAAGAGTATTAAATAAAGCAGAAATCATAATAATAGATGAAGCTTCAATGATGTCTAATAATTTATTTGATATGATGTGTCAAAAAATACAAATATTAAGACAAGATAGAGATATACCTAGATTAATTTTATTTGGTGATGTTATGCAACTCCCTCCAGTATTACAAACAAATGATAAAATCGTAGTTGATTATTTTAATAAAGAATATAATGGAAAAATAATGTTTTTTAATAGTCATTATTTTAAATGCTTACAATTTAAAACAATTTATTTACGAAAATCTTATAGACAAGAAGAACAAGAGTTTTCTGATAGATTATTTGAAATAGGTTTTAATGAACATACACAAGAAACTATAGATTATTTTAATCAACGTGTAATATCTAGGCCTGAGTTTGAAAATAAATTTAATCAATATGTTTTTATGTCACCAACTAATGCGATGGTAGATAAAGAAAATAATGCTTACATACAAAAACTCATTGGAAAAACTGAAATATATAAAGCTTCTATGTCAAAAAGTTATCCTCGAGGTAAAACATTAAATGATGATGAGGTAATTATAAAAGAGGGCGCACAAGTAATGTGTTTAGTAAATAATTATTCTCCCGATGAAGAAAAAAATTATACCAACGGAATGATTGGTGAAGTTACAGACTTAAATAAAGATGAAGTTAAAATAAAAATGTCTAATGGAAAAGAAAAAGTTATTGGAAAATCAACTTTATATTTATATAACATTGAAGTTAGAAATAACCGAATCGAATATATTCCAGAACATTGGTATAAACAAATTGATTGTAGAATTGCTAGAGGAATTACTGTGCATAAATCGCAAGGGAAAACTCTCGATGCAGCATATGTAGCAATTCAAAATTGGGTTCCACAAAGTTTAGTCTATGTTGCACTTAGTAGATTAAAATCTTTGGATGGTTTAGGATTAGCAAGACCATTAAATCTTTCAGATATAACTGTAAATCAAGAAGCTTATGAGTTTCTTACTTGTTAATTTATAATTATGGGAATACTCAATAATACGGAAGAATCTGATCTTCCTCCAATTTTTACAGGTAATGCTTTGGATATTAAACTACCAGATATTCAAATAGGTAAACGTCCAGGTGGTGAACCAGTTTTTCAATCTAATACATTTATTTCTTTTCCTCATTGGATATTCAATGTATATCTCAATGATCAAGAATATGAAGTATTAGGAGAAAATTTACAATCGGGAATGCCGTTAGGAATTAATGGTCACTTTTTTCCAATTACTAAAATAAATAAAATTTTATATCATGGTATAGAAGAAAGTCCAGTAGGTAGACCAATTGAAGAAGGTGAAATAATGCCTAAATTAAAAATAAATAGAGAATTTGAAAATGATAAACAAGTTTGGAAAATTCTCAATAAGGAAAATAATAGCTAAATAATATGAAGAAAATATCTATAATAATGCCAGTTTTTAATACGTCTAAAGAATATTTAGACTTAGCAATTAAGTCATGTCTTTATCAAACACATGAAAATTTAGAACTTATAATAGTTGATGATAAATCAGACAATCAAGAAACACTCGATTTTTATAAAAATTATATCAATCATCCTTTAGTAAAAATAGTTGGGTTGCCAGAAGATAAAGGCAAAGGAATAGTTGATGCCCTTAATTATGGTTTAAGTATTGCAACTGGTGAGTATATCGCCAGAATGGATTCCGATGATATAATGGAACCCAATAGATTAGAAGTACAACATTTATGTCTTGAATCAAATCCCGATGTAAAACTAGTTTCATCTGACGCGTCACTTATTACAGAAGATAATAAAATAATAGAACAGTATTTAAGTTCAACTGATAATTTAAAACAACTTGATGAACAATGTTGTGTAATTCACCCTTCAGTTATGTGGAGAAAAGATTTTTTCGATGCTAATAATTTAACATATAGAAAAGAATATGAATGGGTTGAAGATTATGATTTATGGTTAAGATTTAGAAGTTTACCAGATGCTCAATATGTTAGAATACCTCAACGTCTTATTAAATATAGGGTTGGACCAAATAGAATTTCTTCACAAAAAAGAGATGAACAAAAAGAGAAAAATAAAAAGCTTATTAAAGAGAATAATTTAGAACCATTAGTATCAGTAATTTATATTGGTGATCAAAAACTTAAAAAAGAATCTTTACAGTCATTGGAAAATTCTAATTTCTTAAATTATGAAATAGTTAAAACAATTGCTGAGGCTAAAGGAAAATATATTGCTCTAAGTAAATATATAAATATTCCAGAAAGACTACAAACACAATTTAGATTTTTAGAAAATGATATAACATTAAATGGTTGTGGATCTTTTATTAAAACTAAAAAAGGAACATTTTATTATGCAACTGAACCTCATTTAATAGAATCAGAATTATTTAAAGGACATCTTCCAATTGAACCAGGAACATTGATGTTTAGAAATATTTTTGATATTGATGTATTAGATGATTTCTTTCAATTATATTGTTATGTAGTTAATTATGGTAAACTAATGAATATAAATAAGTGTCTCGTAGAAAATGATACTTATGATTATAAAGAAAGAGATGGTTTAACTAATAGAAAAAAATATGCAAAAGAAAATATAAATATAATAAATGTTGTTCAATTAAATATTACATCTGAAGGAAATTTCTCTGGTGTTGATAGATATGTAAACACTTTAGGAAATTACTTACCACCTCATATTAGAATGAGTAAAATAACTTTTATAGTTTCCGATAGATTAGAATTTAAAAAGAGTTATAACAATAGTTTTATATTCTATAATCATAAAACAACGAGATTAGAACACCTCAATGATATTTTTTGGGATAATTTTGGTGATTTATTTTCTAATAAACAAAATCTCATAGTTCAATCTAACTGTTTAAATCTTTATGATTTAATTACTTTTATTAGACGTAAAGTTAATTGTAAACACGTTTGTGCACTACATTGTGTTCCGTGGAGAGAAACTGTTAGACATGATAGAAAAAAATATCAAGAACTTGTAGAATTATATGAAGATGATTCAAAAGACTTTATAGATTTATTAAGTCATTCACTTCCAATTGAATTAGCTGATCATGTTATATTAAATACAAAAGATGCTGAAAATTATTATAATAAAGTTGGATATCATACACCATACACTCTTATAGGTAATGGTATAGAAAAAATTGGAAAAGCTGATATTAAAAATGAAAAGTTTAGATTTATTTTTGTTGGACATAGTAGTCCATTAAAAGGAATGGACCAACTTATAGAAATTATTGAAAAAGTTTATGCTAAAAATCAAAACTTTGAAGTGGTATGGGCTGGCTCAGCAGTTGACCAATTAAAAGATATTATTAGACAAAAGAAACTTCCTATAATTTCTTTGGGAACAATTTCACCCTTAGCATTGAACACAATATATCAACAAAGCAACGCAGCTCTTATTGCAACTGCTTGTGAAACTTGCTCTTATGCTGCTATAGAATCTTTGAGTGCTGAACTTCCAATTATATCAACTAAGGCTCCAGGTGTAACAGAAATATTAGATGGTGTTGGTATTCTCATTGACATTGATAAATCTGGTATTATAAATCAAGAACAGTACGTAAATGCGATGTTAGATATTATGTCCAATGAAGAAAAGAGAAAAGAATTATCAGAAAAA
>Ga0131853_10021642_pt1 | contig 11662 bp, 7 predicted proteins | sample TergutLab28metaG_FD_92764 | JGI IMG/M metagenome (GOLD analysis project Ga0131853, IMG submission 92764) | Labiotermes labralis P1 segment gut microbial communities from Petit-Saut dam, French Guiana - Lab288 P1 (version 2) (version 2) | ecosystem: Host-associated > Arthropoda: Insects >...
AAATGGTGAGATTGTGCAGAACAGTGTTCATAAACTGTGAGAGTGTGCAGAACTGTGTTCATAAATGGTGAGATTGTGCAGAACTGTGTTCATATATTGAGATTGTGCAGAACAGCGTTCATAAATTTTGAGATCGTACAGAACAATATTCAGAAATTGTACGATTGTACATGTGTTCATAACCTGCGAAACAGTAAATAACAGTGTTCAAAAACTATAAGATTGTACAGAAGTGTTCATAACTATGATATTTGGCAGAACAGTGTTTATAACTATGACAGTGTACAGAACAGTGTTCATAACTGTGATATTGTACAGAGCATTGTTCACAGTGTTTGTGGACCAGACAGACGCGATTTGCGGTTGGTTGCATAAGATGTGAAATTTCTAAAATAATTCTATCAACGCTGTACCCCATACTAAGATGTGCAAGGCTGCAACAGTACGGGTTTAGGTTTTCTGCTGTGGGACAAAAACGCGAAAAAGCAGGTGCCTTGCTTTGCCTTCAGTCAGCCATTATTTCAAAGTACTCTGACATAGAAACGAGACGTGTGTTTTCACTGTTCGTTAGTATGAAGGCAGCTGGACAGGACGTGCTGTAGAAATCATCGTAGCAGTTACAGAGAGGGAGAGAGAGAGAGAGAGAGAACTTGACTGCCGCGCCACAAAATTCCGTCTCCACGCAGTTAACAACCTGTTGTAGGAACGCTCTGCGAAAAGTATATTCCAGGAACAGATGCTTGTACAACTTTGCATTCTCAGTAACACAGACTGTATAGAAAGTACAGTTAACAAGTGCAGGGAGACTGGAACTAACATTCAGTTCCGTGCGTGCAGCAGTGAATCCACTAGTACGGTGATGGCGAACGAAATTTCTTGAGCGCTGAGGGTGGCCGGATATAGGCCTCACACACACATACACACACACACACATATATATATATATATATATATATGTGTGTGTGTGTGTGTGTGTGTGTGTGTGTGTGTACACACGCGCGCGCTTTACGGTTAAAGATGACTGTCTTGTGGGATGTGGCTTCGTGTAGTCTGGTAAGCTACCAGAGAACAGCTCTCTTCTGGGTATTACGCAGCCAGTAGTGGTATTTTTTCTTACCACTACTCGCTGCGTAATAACCTAGAAGAGCGCAGTTGTCTGCTACTTCGCGGCGGAAGCCTGAAATCACGCATGGTAAGCTACCAGATTAAACGGCGTCACGCCTTCGTAGTGACCTCCGATAATTCAGCATTGTTTTCTTATAGCTGCCTGTCTGGATACCAAAATGTACCGTGCATTGAGAGCGGATATAGTTACACTGGCCCACGCTGCTGTCTGTCCTTACTGGGACGATACACGAGAGCACAGTTCCATTCCTTCCCTCCGCACTTGATATAGGTGAGTGGTTAACTTCACGCCCCGACCGCTCTACCCCCCGGGAAAGTCGGTTCGCCAACAGTGTGACGTGTTCCTGTTAATTTAGACGCTGAAGTTGGAGGCAAAAAGTTCGCCCGAAACACAGGCAACATAATTTACTGTCGCACGGTGCTGTACCCATCTCCCACCCAACAATTAGCGGGTGTCGTGTTTGTATGCAGTATCCATTAGGGTGGGGCTGGATTAAAATATTTTGTGGGCCCAGCGCAATACTCGTAAGTTCGGGGTGCAACCGTTGGGGGGGGGGGGATCTGAAACTGGTAATGCAAACGCAGCAAAGTGCGAATTTACGTAGAAAGTTGGACACACAATGTGAATTACCAGGTGCTTTCACCCCCTCCCCCCCAACAGCGGGGTCCTCAGCAGCAGTTTAGTCTGCGGCAGCATTAAACCGACTCGACATTGGGGTGGAAGGACGGGGACGGGGACGGGGACGGGGACGGGGACTTGTCGGTTATAAAACGGTGTTAACTGGGATGCAGTGTATTGTATTGTTCTGTAATTAACAATGCATGACATGCGATTAATCTGACAACGGAATTGTCACTGTGTGCCCGTGCGTGCATACTGTCATGCCACTTCCGCCCTCTAAACGCCGTTTGCAAATGCTGACACACCTGCTTCGTTTTAATCCGGAGTCTCAGGATCGTATCTCCGTACTACAGAGACTCTTTCTAAGTGTTTCCGTGGTTTTCCTCACTCCGTATAGGCCATGGGTTCTCAAACTTTTCGCTGGTGCGCCACTGAATGAAATTTACCAGTTCCAGTGTACCACAAATATTGTTTTTGTGTTTCGGTAAAAAAAAAAAAAAACTGACACTGGAAAGCCTGACTGACAGCAGGGATGAGTTAAATAATGCAGACAGGAATGTCGTGTATTAACGAATGTGTAGTTTTTATACTGAGATTGTAGTTTGTTACCGACGTTTCGAGACAACCTTTCGGTCCCATATTCAAGGGTCAAGCCGTCTTCTTTGACCGTATTCCCCGGTTCTTCCTCTGGCAAGCTAGCCTAGACACCAGCAACCGATGTCCTTCGTCCTCTAGGGTCAAAGTAAATCTTGTGACTGTAATAAGTCTGCTTGCAGCTTCAGAATCCCGCTCATTATGCTACTTCCATGTAGTACAGAAGTTATCCTAACGTCTGGAGCCTTCCCTCCATTCCCCCATGCCATTAAGTGTCGTACTATTAGCGTTTGAGAGATGCGAGTGCCTCGCAGGAGTTTCGACGAAAATTCAAGTCTTGCGGGATGTGACACCATCTCTACTGGTGAATGGCTATGGACGTTTCGGCGGGTCCTCTTGCCTCCATCTGAAGGATCTAGCAGTGCCGCTTGGTGTCACATCCCAGAATTTCGCCTTGCACCTTATTTACTCTCGCTCATTGACCCCCAGTTTTAGAGTTGGCAACAGCGCCCACGTCATTGCGATTGGCTATTGTTTGTCAGTGGGTCGCATAATCGGTTCTGACGTGACTGCTTCTGGTACGAAAACTCCCACAGTCTGAATGTCTGTGGAACGCTGCATTTTCGTAGTTGGCCACGTCCAGATGGCGCGGGTCGCCACATTAGCCCCTGTCTTTATTCACTGACGCTATTTAGCGGCTCAGAATGCAGGTATGCGCCGCATAACGACGTTTCGGTCAACGACGGACCGCATATCCGACGGTGGTCCCATAATATTATAGTATTATATATTATAATACCATTGTGTTACAATTGCCTACAGTTATTCAGTACAATAACATGCTGTACAGGTTTGTAGCCTAGGAGCAATAGGCTATACCATATAGCCTAGGTGTGTGGTATGCTGCACTGTACTGTCTAGGTTTGTTTAAGTACACTCTATGACGTTCGCACAGCGACGAAATCGCCCAACGACGCATTTCTCAGAAAGTATCCCCGTCGTTAAGCGACGCATATCTGTCTAGACACATACACGTACACATAGTGTAAGTTCCGTCTCTCCTGCTCTTGGTGTAGTGCTGATTTCGCTCATCTGCACAGCTTTCCTTCCATACAGTCCACTTAGATTAACGACCGTCTCTGTTTTGTTGGTTAAAAGATTCCCCCCCCCCCGATATTTTCAATTTATGAGCAGCATTTAACACATCTATTTGCCAGGTATGCAGTAAGCTCTGTGCTTTACGTTTTTATGATCTACAGTGATTTTGTAACTGTTTTATTGTATTTTTTAATAGTATCCCGCATTAAAATTTATTTTCTTGAGTTACCATTTTACCTGTGGTGGTCACGCTGCATTCCAACGCCCCCCCCCCTCGTCATGCCGAATAAACAAACTTCTACTCTATATAGATAGATCAGGTATAGACAGAGATACTGATATTTATGGGTAGATAGATGGATAGAATAGAAACATGACGGACAGATTATAGAAAAGCAGACAGATAAAAAGACAAGTTCTCTGAAGATGGAGGTAATACCTCTGAAATGTTCTTACTTTTTACTAAACTACACGGCGTCACATTCCATGGGACTTTAACCTCAAATATGTATCAGTCAGCACCGCAGGGCCCCTGATTGTACGACACGCAGCCTTTGCTGGTGATGCCAATCAAACACTGTAACGTTTAACGCATTTAAAACCAATAAATACTGTAGCTCTTATGTCTGTTTCAAAATAATATTTATGCGCTTTGATTCATCGCTCTGCTTTTAGCCGTCATCGAGACAGACTGAGCTCTCTGGGGATTTTTGAATTTTTAACATCCAGAAAGGTTCACTATACAATTTAAAATACATAGGATACTGGTCCCAGTTGAAAATGAAAATTCCCGCAGGCGAGAGAATGGCCGTTGCAAATTTATTCGCTTTTCCAGCTCATTGTTTCATTCAGCAGATTATATATAGGCTGTAATATATATATATTCTGTTACATATCGCGCTAGTTTTAAGAACTGACGTACAGTATTCATGATACTTTTTAAACGTGAAATTCATTTACGTAATATTTAAAAATTCAGTTTCTACGTCGCAATGTTACAAAAACGAATCATTTAATGCTCTATAGGGAAGTAATCGCTGTTTGTTCTGAGATACACACAGAACACATACAGTGAACTCTCTTATAACGTCATGGAAGGAACCGCATATTTTCTGTCGTTATAAACGTGTGTTTTTATAACCGATTAGTATAATGTTACAGGTAACAGTGAGGAATTAATTGGTACCACAGAATATGTGACGTTATAGGCGGGGTGCCGCATAAACCGATGCGTTGTAACAGGGCTCGACTGTAAATGTAAACTGTATAAGCATTTGTTTCGTACCGCGCAGTAAACACTCTCCGCCTCAGTTATAAAAACCAGTCAGTTAATGCTGTGTAGGGAAATAATCGCTGTTCTCTGATCCATACAAAACAAATAAATACATTGTGTGGGCAGAACGTAGAATTTTAGCGTTAAAGGAGATGGTACATATAGTTACCGCTATGCTTTAAAGGGTAAAAGATGTGCAACAGAGAATATCAATACCCTCGTACGTTTTCGAAGTACTTCATATGTGTCTTGGCTGCCATGAGCGTTTTTGTGGCGCCACAAATACGGGCTAATCACAATGGCCGCGCTGCAAACCTACTCGGTCGCGTGTTCCCGCTATGACCGCCGCAACTCTGACGCGCCACAGCTAGCAACACATTGTCGCTTATGATGTCGAGTGCTGTAGATGTAAGACGCGCTACTTTTTGTGGCGATGCGAACACTGACGTGAAAAAGGGCCGTGCCGTTGCAGCGGATTTGTATAATGGTGTGTCTGTTGCTGCTTTCATCAGACATTCATCTAAGAGCCTGACATCTTCGCATACCTCCGTTTTGCGACTTAGCCAGTCTGGGCTTAGAGCCCAGACAGCCAACCAACCAAAGCTTATCCCTCCCATATTTAGTCCAGGGCAACCTAGGCCCTGGTCTTTGGCATGATCAGTCAAGGCCCTCAGCCTGACTTCAAAATCGTTAGCGTAAGCATATTCCACTGTTAGGGTTTAGGTGTCTGTTACAGAGTACAGCGATGAGGTCAAACGCAGGAATGGCTAACAGACAGGGGGGCGTCGACTTGCGATCTCCCAGATTAGCACTTTGACTTGGCTTGGCTTTCATCAGACACTAACTTCATCACAAGGCTCTGTGAAGCAGAGCTCATGAGAAGCTAGTGGTTGCCTTCCTGGTTAAAAGATTCCCATACAGAATATGAGGCTCTCGCGGCAGTGGTTATGAAGAATATGGAAAGACGTTTCGGAGAAACCTGTTTCCTTTGTCGTCAGGAGAATATGTCTTAGGGGCAGCACTGCTTTCATAACCTGAAGGTTCAATAATACTAATGCCCGCACAAACATGCACGTTGAATTCGACGGTGCCCGATATATACCGGTCTAACATGCCTATGTACAGCTGTGTCAATTATCGTTCAATATATCTGAACTGGAATGTATTTGAATACCAGTCCGGCTGCTTTTTCAACGTCTTTGAAAGACCTTGAATGTCTGAAACAGTCTGAGACAATTCAGTTGTTTACTTTGGATATGGTCAGACACGTTTGTGAAGAAGGCATCTGTAACCATGGCAACCAAAAGAATGGTAGACAAAGCACTGGATTGCGGGTGGGAGTCACGACGAATGCAGTTATTTAAAGTACAAGCACCCTTGATGCTGATGGAGCTGACTGCATACTGTCGGTTTGCTGTACAGCTGTTTGATTTGTTGGTGTTTGAATTGAACTTACAGTATTATTAGTAAACTGGGATAGAACCCTGATATCGTACATACCAGGGTTATGGGATAGAACCCGTTTGAAATATTATCGGTAAGTTTTTCTGGCAGTAGGTACTGAATTGGAGCATAACATTATTAGGAAAACAGTTTTTCCAGACACTGCCCTTCTGTTCGGCCCTTAAAAAAAAAAAACCTTGACCCAATAACATGACGAAGTTATGTCTCGTGTTAGAATAACAGTGTGCACTGAGGGGTGCTGCTATTTGCAGGTAAGTTACAACTTTTTAAGCAAAGATAGATCCTGCAATACCGACTGCAGCTTGGATTTCAAGCGCTCTCGTTTTATGTTCCTGTTTGTTAGTGCCAACAAACGTAGTAAGAAGTTAGCAAGACATCGCTCTTGACATCTGGAGAAACTCAACTGAGAGACCGGGAAAGAATATTAACGAAAAGCGGTAAGGTTTGTGCGGGGGGGGGGGTCTCAGGGAATACAAACATACGACTTTGCCGAATTCAGTATATGGGATGAGAAACCACTCGTCAGGGACGAGTGATTACTCTCTTCTGACGGGTGAAAATTGTGTGACAGGGGAAGTAGTAATGAGTTTGTTTCATGATGAATGCAGAACCGGGGAGATATACACACGCAGTCAGTTTGTACAACCAATGTTTTGAGCAACAGAAATGGCCGGAGAAGGGGGTGGAGGTAAAACTGCCCCCGCGAGAAAGCCTTTAACCCTTATCCCGCTAACGTGGAGAATATGGTGAGCTAATAATGCCAGCAAATGGCAGATGGGATTTAACTCGGCGTTTAAAGGGTTAAATGTTTTACCCTTACCAATAAATAACACACATGTCTGATTGTTGCAGAGGGCTGAGCCTCTGTTTTGTGACGTAATTGCTTTACAATCCAAGACGCAAACGCATTAACTAAAAACGCTAGCCTTTCCAGTGAACCCACCCACTCGTGGAATGTAATGTGCTGTTCACTTGACGGATGTATTTGGATTCCGTGGAACGGACAGAAGTGAACGGAAATGTGGGAGGTGGCTGTTTGCTTTCTGCGGAATTACTGTTCGTCATTGTGCCTAGAAACAGCCGTGAGCGGACAACAGTCATTCCAACATGGCCTGTAGTACCAACGGCTTGCTTAACAAATTAAAACCAAGACACGCTGTCCAGTGACACCCGACATCTGAAAGAGCTTCGCTTTTTGGAAGGTTCCGAGGCTTCGCGTGTTTGTGCTGATAAAGAGTAGTATTAAGATGTGGATGATTACGGAGCATTGGTGGAATGGCAGTGACAGGGTAAAACAAGAAGTGCTGGAAAAAAAAACTTGTCTCAGTGCCACTCGGTCCACCACAAATGTCATATGGACTGGGTTGGGATCGAACCTGGGCCTCCGCGGCGAAAGGTCGACTAATCGCCTGAGCCTAAAGACTGGATTTAACGTGAATTATATATAAAGATCCAATTCGTACCGCGCAGTAAACACTCCGTCTCAATTATAAAAACCAGTCATTTAATGCTGTATAGGGAAATAATCGCTGTTTGTCCTGAGATCCACACAAAACACACAAATACACTGTGTGGGCAGAGTAGAATTGTTGAATGTTAAACCTGGCCGTACACATAGAAACCACTGGGTTGAACTGGTTGAACAGTAAAAAGTTGTGCAAGTATTGTGCGCTATTTAAAACATTGGAAGTACGAATATTGTGCAACAAACGTTTAAAAATCGAGTTCGTACCTCTCAATAAACCCTCTGCAGTCTGCTTTATAAAAAAACAAACGTTCAGTGCCGTGTCGCTATATAACCGCTGTTTATTGTATGAATTGTGCGCAACAATACATACACTGGCGAAAATGTTACAGCGAGTGGTAACAGCAGTTATTAAACTGCATTGCAGTGCTATCCGATGGCTTTAGGGGCGTAGGAGATGAAGTAATTTGTGTGACACTTCGGGGCGGGAGTTGTGTCGTGTGCGTACGAGCTGATTCGATTACTTTTTGTTATTTTTTTTCGGATTAAGAGCTGCGCATATTGCTGACTGTGATTGTTACAATCTGCACACTTAACGAACACCGACAAGTATACAGTGGTAGACGCAGAGATTAATCATGTCTGGTTCCTCTGCGAACTTTTCCCACACATAAAGGGACCATACCCACGTTGTCAAGGTCACAGCTTTGCTCGTGAGTCAACAGTGTTACTATTTTTTGTTTAACCGCAAGATCAGACTCTTGTGCCTTGAAATTAGAGGTAGCACGTTCCTTCGAAGCGTCGGTAACCGTGTAGCATTTACGCGGCAGCACGTATCGTGTGACGTGTTACCATTACGTAATAATATCTACCAGCTCTACATTGGCATTGATGGGTTGGCAGTTATGTGGAGTGCGTTCATTAGTTGGCAGGTATGAACTGCTGGATTACAATTTTTGTGGCATAATTCGTTAGAGATTCTGTATGTTAGTCGAATGTGCTATGCCCACAGCTTTATAGCTACACGAGCAGACTTTGAGTTCTTAATTTGGGTTGTACTATTTCTTTACGTTGTACCATCTAGATACTGTGATACTGACAGTATGATATGATACGTGTGTAGTTGTGAGTTAGTACAATACAGTAGGGCTGTCGTCTACTACAGTTCAGAACCCATGTCCCTTAAGACTTTTACGATACATTTATATATCTTTTAATACATTTCTTTTCCTTTCCTACTTCATTCGCACCCCACTCATTTGTTGCCGATTTACTGACTCATTTCCTTATAACCCTCCTTCACCCTCCTCTGAAAACAACAAATCACGCTGACAATCCAAGCAACAGTGCGTCTCGCGAGGGCCATTAGCTTCATGTTCTAACTAATAACGTGTTTCGTCGTCAGTGGAAGTAATGGTCATATCGCTTAGTGCTGCACCAAACATAATTTGTGTAATATACTTGTATAAAATTCACCGTATAACCTGCCATGAAGGCTCGGAGGGGGAGTAGAGGTATAGCTCTACTGATTCTTTAACCTCGGCGCTAGATGGGGTGGGTGGTCAAAGCCATGCCTCTGCCGCTTTACCCCAGGGGAAAGACCCAGTATCTATTGTATGGGAGGCTGGGTGAGCCCCAGGGCCGGTGTGGACGGGTGCGGAAAATCTCGCCCCCACCAGAGTACGATCCCCCGACCGTCCAGCCCGTAGCGAGTCGCTGTGCTATACACGTGTATAAAGAGGATAAATGACTGCGCCTAATCAGGCACAACGCTATGAAAACGTATGAAGCGATGGGTTGAGGTATGGCTCCATGCATTCTTAGCCTCGTCCTTAGATAGAGCCGGCCGCTTTTTTTCAGGGAAGAGTGACGCAGATCTATTGATGGGCCCCCAGAGGCGGTTTGGATAGTGACGGGGCTCGCTGGCGGTGTGGACACAGCACTGGCCCTATCGGAAATTGGATACAGGGGTAAATATTGTTACAGCCCCGCGGTCCCCATATTGTCATGCTGTTCGAATTTACGTTCTGTGTCTTGATGGCACAGTGTGTACTGAATGGCTGTCCACACCTTGTATTCTGAAATAACCACATGGAGCAGAGTCCTTCCTTAAGCTAATAGTTGCTGAGCTAGTCGATAAATTCCTCGCATTTTGCACAACCCGAAGGATTCCTCTACTGATCTTTGTTCTGTGGCAGGTTAATCCAATCCACTTCTCATTTGTTAAACATCCATTTAATGTTTCCTGCGGTCGATGTTTAGATCGTCCAAGTGGTTTCTTTCCCTCGTGTTTTCTCACTATAACTACGCATTTCTCATCGCCCCCATGCGTGCCACATGTCTTGCCCATCTCATTCTCCTTGGTTTGTTGGCCATAATGACATTTGGTGAGTACAAATGACGAAGCTCCTCCCCATCCAAATTTCTCCAGCCTGCAGTACATCCTCTACGCCATACACAAATATCTTCCTCAGCGCCCCCTTCTGAAAATTTGAGCCCCAAAATCAAAGCGCAAGCTACTGACATAACGACAGACCTTACAGGCATTGAAAAGCCGATGTTTGCACTGTGTTGCATCTCTAGTTTCGAGACGCTTCACAAGTCAGCAGCTTAGAAAGTGAGTTCTGAATTAAAGTTTAACGTTCCTGAAGTGAAAGTTGAGGTACAAGAAAAAAGAAAAAAAATAAAATAAAAGAAGGGACACATTATGAGATTTCTCAAGCCATTGCTAGGAGTAACTTCAACGAGACGCACACATAATTGAGAATATGGCAAAAGGCGTCAGTAAATGCTAATTACATTGAAAGGAACATGTAAATAGGATGTAAGTGCAGCGCCGCTATAGGCATGTATGATGCATAAGGACAGACATTCGTCATAGGATGATTCGTAACTACATAACAAGGTAAAGTTCACCCTAGAACAGGCCACGAAGGCCCAGAGAGGTAGTACATGTATAGCTCTACTCTTCCTTTAACCTCGGCACTAGATGGAGGTGGGTGGTCAACGCCACGCCCCGGCCGCTTTACCCCGGGAAAGACCCCGTACCCATTGTACAGGAGGCTGGGTGAGACTCAGAGCCGGTCTGCACAGGTGCGGAAAATCTCTCCCCCACCGGGATTCAATCTCCGGACCGTCCAGCCCGTAGTGAGTCGACTACATAACAAGGTTAGTTTTAAAAGCTTTGAACATCTGAAATGGCTTGCGTTCGAGGATGAATTTGAAAATGAACATGAGATTAGAGAAATGGTACGTGAGTCATAGTTCTGTTCTTGATGACGTGCTTGGGTGTTGTTGACGGGCCGGTGAGCTGATATTCATGAATGGCCAAGCTAGACTTGCTTACAAAACCCAAGGTTAGCCTCTGCGTTTTCAAATGTCAACGTCTGAAAATCTGACAGTCACTACCTGACCGCCTGCCATATGGATCGTGCTGTTTTGTTTCTTTTTTGTTTTCTCTTGTCCCTTGACTGCATTTTTTTAGCTCCTCAAGAGTGTAAAAGCTTTTTTTTTTTGCACAGTGATCTGGCTTCTTTCCTGTTTGCGGATTACGAGAGTTTAGAGAAAAGAACGGTGAAGGTAAACTTGTCTCTGTGGCCGTCATGAAGGCCCGCAGTTAACAACTGTATCTTAACCATGTCACTGGGTACAGGCGAGTGGCAGTCGCACACCGCGGTCGCTTGAGCCGTGAGGAAGGAACTCCGGTGCGCATTAAGAGGGAGATTGGCTGGGCCTTGGTCTGGGCGTCTTTAGAGCAGAGGAAAATCTCTTATTCCTGTCAGGATTCGAACCCCGGACCGTACAACTGATAACGTGTGCAGACCGACCCATCCCGGTGCCTAATGAGATGGCATTTTTTCCGTGAGTTTCGAGGTTCACACAGCGGTGTTGATGAAGAAGATTCAGGTCTTCTGGGATGTTACGTCCTGTTGACGTGTAAAAGATAGACGTTTCGGGGGAAGCATATTGGGTCCGTCTTCAGATCTTGTCTGGTTGCTGTTAAACCGTGAATCATTCGCCT
>Ga0131853_10021645_pt1 | contig 11661 bp, 4 predicted proteins | sample TergutLab28metaG_FD_92764 | JGI IMG/M metagenome (GOLD analysis project Ga0131853, IMG submission 92764) | Labiotermes labralis P1 segment gut microbial communities from Petit-Saut dam, French Guiana - Lab288 P1 (version 2) (version 2) | ecosystem: Host-associated > Arthropoda: Insects >...
ATGTCTTTTACCTGGGCTGAACCAAACCGAACAGAGAATTGGAAAGGATAAGGAGGGGGAAGGAGAATAGCCCAATTTATTTGAAAGGACTGAGAAAAAACGAGAAAAAACCATGGAAAACCCCCCCCCCCCCACTCAGGATATGTGGTCTGCAAGTCTGAACCTAAGACCTTCAAAATATGAAGCAGAAGTGCCATCCACTTGACAGCAACTTTCTGCTAACTGCACTTTATTATAAATCTCTCTCTCTCACACATAAACATACACTCAGAGCAGTAATTTAATTCATACTTGTCACCTAACACTGTGAAGGTGATAACATCAGTAAGGTTCAGGTGGGACTGGCACATTAACACACATAAATAAAAACGAACATTTATGACATGTCTGTCGCAAAACTTCATGGAAATAGTTTTACTGGGAGACCCAGACACAGGAAAAGGTCTAGTACAGAAAGAGAACTGAAACAGACTACATAAAGATAAAATGAAATAAACCGATTTGGTTTTGTGATGAAAACAATGTTGTATTTCTGATCATGGAGAAATACTTAATTTCTTTCCAAACAGAGTATGCGGTCAAGTAAGCTGGTGTTATTACTTTGAATTTAAAAACTTGTAGCCCTTTCCAACACAGTGGTGCATCTACATACATATATATATATACACACACACACACACACACACAAATACATAGATATATATATATATACATATATATAGGTGCACACATCACTAACATTAAAGGACACTGCATTTTCTCACAAGTACATTCATATATTCATCTGTTTAGTATAATTCTTGCAATAAAGAGCAACTGTTTGCCCCAACTGCATTAGCCAATTTGTCTACATAATGGAGAAGCAGAGTGTTTTCTGTGACATACAAACAGTCTTCATGGTTTTCAGGCTTACAAGGGGTGAGAACAAATCCAGTAAATTATCTGAAGCGTTCTTTCACCTCAGAGCACAGAGCTGGGGAGGTCGGATTTTTGAACTTGTAACACAAATACTACGTGAGTTCCAAATATAACACTAGGCCATTCTGTACACACAGCTTTAAGCATAGTAGAATAAATCATACATAATACATCATTTTACAGAGTTTTGATGACCCTGAGAATTTACACCCACTCCCCTGCCACTTTCCTGCTTTAAATACCCCACCCCCTCTCCTACCTGGCAGCAGTAAACAGCAGCTAATGACAACTAGCAGTGGGAGATCCAACTCAGCTATGCGGTATTAATAGCTCTCTCCTCTCCTCTCCTCTCCTTTCCTGTACCTACATATTGCACCCTAGATTACCAAGGGCTAGGCTGTCTGGTCTCCTTTAACTCATGCCATCCAAAACAGGTTAATAACTCAATACTGCCGCTATACAATTATCATTCCAAGTAAGTGTCCCTAAAACTGTCTGACCCAGATATCCGGACCAATACTATTAATACACACTCAGAACTTGAAAAATTATGCCAAGATACACTCAACATATTAAAAATCCAACACCACCCCAAAACCTTTCAGTTTCGGGAGATAGACCCATTTGACACGTACATACATACATACACATACATACATTCCATGAACCCATAAGTGTGTCATAAAGACAGAAGGATGTGGAACAAACCATAAATACACAAAATATACAAATTTACAGTGTAAAATACTTCAATAATTTAATAAAAACAATATTATAAATCATCTTTACACATCAAAAATTCATCTACAGAGTAAAATCAGTGTGTATAAAGGTATTTTCATAAGACTGCTGTAAATGTTGCCTTGTCATACTTGAGGATTGTGACAATAGGCAGTAAACTGTTGAAAATTTTTATGCCAGCACAGAATGAGATGATGTTTATTCCTGTATTAATTTTGTGTATAGACAAATCTGTTTGATAAAATTGCTGATTTTTTATGATGAAGCTCATTAATGAAATTATATTCTGGAATGGAACAGGCAGAATCTCTACTTCTTTAAAGCGACTTCTACATGAATTTCTGGGTTATGCACCAGCCATAATTCTGACAATTATCTTTTATAAAGTGACTTACGTAATGTGTCAACCCTTCTACATTGCCACACTATTTTTAAACTGACTGTACTACCTTCTGACATTCACCTTCTACTATTGGAAATGGGAAAGATTTACAAAATTTACTTCTATGAAATGTTTCCAATTGCTAATCTAGAGAAAATAAAACAACCTATTTCTATCAAGAAAATTTTCATTATAGAAATTATATAAAAATACCGGATATGAATATAGAACAATATTAGCAACAGAATGCTCTGAAAAATAACTGCCTTTCTCACTGGACAAAATATGTGTATTGCAAATGGTTAAAAAAAATTGTTTACATGTCTACCTACAAATTAAAAAAAAACAGTGCAATCAATGTGCATTACTGCAATTTTACAAAAAAAAAATTTTATTTACAAAAATTATTTCAAAATACAATAACAGAATGGCAGAAAAGTATTAGCAATGATAAAATTCCCTGGAAAAATATTAAAGAAACTGTCAAAAACTTGTTGGGGGTCTCTTGTTCCCACTGAACTTTGTAAACTAGACTATAAAACATAAGGTCTGAAATTTTCATGCTGCTGAACACTGAATGTAGGGCCTGCTGCATTATGACACCATGTAGGCTGGTGGGTAGATGTGTTATTTGAAGATGCTGTCAGTTGCTGAAATTATCTGGCAATAGTTATGGATAAATGAATGACCACAGAGCATTGGGGTACAGACACTGACAAGGGAAACAAGGTATACTCAGAGAAAAAAAGTCTCAGAGCCACAATGTTTGCCACAAATCCCACACAGAGAGGCCAGACCATGCAACAGCCTGTGGCCATATGTTTCGGTTCCTTTACCAATTATATTTTATTTCTTGCTTGCAGTTCCACATAAAATATATCTATTAATATTAATGACAAATGATAAAATCAAATACTATCTACTACTTTTATTATCAACTATCCATATAAGGTGTTCTCACATACACACTTCACCCTATATGGGGTCATCACTGCCATTTCCATACATATAAAGTATAATGTATCACTCAAAACACAACAGTTTTATTACATTTATTACAGTTGACTGATATGTTATACTTTATACATATAGATAAACACATCCGGATGACTAACGTTAAACTGCTGTTTCCACTAATATTTATATCAGCCACACAGCAGTGGCATTATCAGTATGTCTACCAGGTAATACAAAATACTTTAAAACTGTCTTAATTAAAACTACTTGATCAATTCAGAGTATCTAGATATCCAGTACAATTAATTAAGTACCCGTGGTAATGCAGGGTTTTAAAAATACTCTTTACCTCTCTAAAAACGTGCTCTACAAAATATAAGCTATGCACAGTAATGAAATAGCAGAATACAAAGAAGTGTCAAATACTGACTGTCACGTGCTGAATTTCAAGGTGAGCCTCACTGGTATTTATATGTACACAGACATGTTAATCTCATTCCAAATACAGAATGATGTTTGCCTGTCAACTGATTCACAATCACCTTGAGTGCCAATTTTGAATGTGTACATATTTACAAGCATTGCGGGAGGAGATGGGAGAGAAGGCACTGTACATATCCCCCCCCCCACCCCAAAAAAATCCACAGGAATTACATCTAGACATAAAATGCTTCAAACAAAACCAATTATTGTTTACACACGTACAAAATCACCTATGTGGATCACACTGAAATACCGTAAGCTACTATTTGTGGGGAGGTCAGTCTGTTGCATTGATCAACTTGATATGCGCAGATAAAGTCAGTCAAAACACAACACTTTTATTTACTGTGATATTACCTACAAAATTCACTCACTACATATTTCAGCCCATAGAAGGGGCTGTCCCCAGATGAGACAACACAAAAATGTATACAAAGGAAGGCAATGTTAAAATGAAAGAGGCCTCATCTTACAAGTCGGAAAAACATTTGCCTTCCGAACTATATATTTTTGTACTGTCTCTGATGATAGCCCGTTCCATGGGCTGAAACACATAATGAGTGAATTCTGTAAGTAATATATTATGCACATTAGAAGCACTGTGTTTTGATAGCCTTTATCTGCACATACCTACCAGCCACAACTGAAACGCTCAGACATCTTTCTGCTGTAGAGATGTCATACTTTACATAGTTCACTGACAGCATATTTTTTACAAGAGTATAAGTAATTTATGATCACCATGCACAATACATAATCTAATCTCTTAACCTGAATTTTTTTTTAGCACTATACTATCTTGCATTAGTAGCCTGGTTTTCATCATACAATAAGTAATCAGTGGATACAGAATGTATATTAATCCCACATGTCCACCACACCCAAACTTGCAGCCACCCTTCTTAATGCATTAGATAACAACACAGATTATATGTTTGCCCTCTGGCAGTCACTTCTTTTTAACTCAAGTTATGTACTCTTCTACCAAATATCCAGAACAGCTCTGGTGCCCACCCACCCTATTCATTAGGTACCACGGTTCCTTTCCTCAGCAGTAAAGCAGCCTGGGTTTGAAGATGACCATTCACCTCCTTTTAGTGCTAAGGTTAAGAATTAGTGGAGCTATACTTCTACTTCCCACCTACATGCCTTCAAGGAGTGCATACAGATGATTATGCTTCGTATACTGGTGAATCTCCATTGTACCCCTTTAGCTGTTCTGCTACAACCTTCCCAGTTTTTTGTACTGTACAGGTCATATATTTTATGCGCTTCAATCGTATAAGAGTGTTCTGTTTCTTTGTATAAAGATATTATTTTATCTGATCCATATTGTCACCTCCTGTTGGCATCCTAAACATGCAAAATCCAGCCCAGTCAGTCACGTTATTAAAGACACCTTCTCAGATCTTAATGCATCATCAGTCATAAAGAATAACCTCAGTGGATTAGAGCCTGAAGATACTGTGCGTTATAATCCCTTGTATTGATGGCTCTGTTATGATCTAACAGTACAACAAATGGGTACCAGCAGTATAACGTGGCAGAGAGGTCACACTGATACTGACATGAAGCCAATAAGGGGAATGGTAGTGAAATCACCTCATATGAACTGAAGTATATAAGTCAACAAAACTTATGTTGGCACATATACAACAGAAGCTGGTTGGGTCTGTAAACTGTATTTGTAAAACACATGCACTGATGGACAAACACCAACATGCCTTAGGCAAATACATAACTGTTTTTTGAGGCCTACATATACTGCTTGCATTTAAAATATTCCAAAAAAAGCACATGAAACAAGGCAGTTCCCAAATTCTTTAAATCTGCACTTCTTAAAAATGTTAACACATAATATGGGTTATTACAAATACAGTATTTGACACCTGTAACCTTGAACAACAAAGTATATCACTTCTAATATTTTAGAAGTCAAAGGTCTATAAAGTAAAAGTCAAGTTCACCCTAGAACAGACCATGAAGACCCTGAGGGGGAGTAAAGGTATAGCTAGCTCTAATCTTTCTTTAAACTTGGTGCTGGGTAGAGGTGGGTGGTAAATGCCATGTAGAGCCGCTTAACCCCCAGGGTAGAGACCCACTGCCCATTGCACACTAAGATGGGTGGGCACCAGGACCGGTCTGCATGGATGTGGAAAATCTTGGCACCACTGGGATTCAATCCCCAGACTGCCCAGCCCATAGCAAAATCTGTATCTACTTTATTCAATGTAATATACAAAATGTAGACCCTCAATCTGATAGAAGAAACTAAGTAAACATGTCAAGGCATACACATGAAAGAAGAGGAGTAAACACTTCAGGGTGTGATAGATCTCCATAATTTACACAGGACATGCATTGTTGCTGGCACAGCGAAATCAAGAGAGTTATAATGGGTTGCATGTAGCTCAGATGAGGAAGACAGAAGATGCCTGCTAAATTTTGGGATGAAGACCCCCAAAAAGTGACAACTTGAACGCAATAATGCATTCTCAGCTAACCTCTGTCTAAATAATTAATGGCTTTCAACATCTCAGAACTGTTTATGTCTCAACCAGCATCAACTTATGTCACGTATCAATCCCTCACAACAAAGACACACACACAACCTCTGAGATGTTTGAAAATCATACCATATTGACACAGCTAATCACCTGAGAGGAATTCACTGCATTCAGTTGTCATGACAGCTTAAAAATCATATACAGCTACTACAAGTCAAAGAACAAAATGACAAGAATAACACTAAAATAGACCTGAGAAAAGAAGTCTGGGAGGGAGGTGGCTGGAACTGTCCAATGGCATACTTCAGTATGCTACATAAAACTTCACACAGTAGTCTTAGATATTATTTACAATTTCTGAGCTCATACTAGCCTATAACTGGAGCCCAGATTATTGTGTGCCCTGGCATTTAGCACTTATGATAAGCTATTACAATAATACAATCTCAAAATGAAACACAGCAACTTCAAATTGTGCTGTGCCTGTCAAAATGACACTAACTCAACAATCACTATCTTTATTTCTTGCACTAACAATTTCCAGGTATATGGGTAAAAAATGAACAAGTTGTCTTAAACTGTAGTGTGTTAATCTTGACCTACATTGCCATGACACCCCCAAATACATAAGCAAAATGGGTTAATGATAAGCCCGTTCATTTTTGAACTGCCTATACTTGCCCCTACAAATTTCTTATGCACCACATTCAATAATGCATGGTTCTTTTAATGGTTCAGAAAATGCACTGCACATTTACAAACCACTATGTATGTGCTGAATGTTCCATAAAAATGTGCAAACAAACCAATTAGGAACAGTTTGATCAAAGGAAGATAACTGTTTGTAGGATGGAAAAGTATGCAAACAAAACAACATCAGTTTCAGCTACTCATTTAAATCATTTGCTGTCACCTGATCTTAGTACTTGTACTAACTTAGAATGTGGGGAACGATTGTTGCATAGTCTGCTCTTACGGTCGCCAATCCCTACCCCCCACCCACTTTCTCACAAAATTTAACATAGACAACTATGCATGAAATGCCTCCCCTTCATTCCCTATACTCACACTGCAAACCTCAATTAAGGGAATTTCTTTAAAAAAATGTATTGCTTGTTGTTCCTGCATGCAGCACAACTCGCAAATGTGGAAGTATCAACAAGTAACAACTGGTATACCGAATCAACGTGTAAACAGGAAATACAAACATCCCGCCTAACCATAATTTTAGGAAATCTCAACTCACAATTACTGCATCATTCCTGTATCTCACCTTTTTTCCGTCTTTTGTCCTTCCGTTTCCTCGGCTGAACGTCACCTGACATTTTTCACCGGATTAAGGCTGGCAAAACGAGGTTCTTCCTCTAAAAATATCAAGTAATTTCCTTTCACTCCCTTTACTTCGTCATTTGGCCTGTCGTACTCAGCCTTATGCACCATGCGGCCTGTACCTACCAGGCTAAACCAACCCACAAACGCTTATATCTACCAGCGATCTATCGCGGACCTTGCGCCATGTCCACGGTCATTTCATTACTGTCTTATCGTTCGTTACACTGCGACGCGTCCCACTTCACAATAAATAAGATAGTAAGTTCGCTTTAAAGCTTTATCTCACATAAATGAAACCATCATTTACTTCTGTCTCAAACCGGAAGCAATAAAATGTACTATTCCAAACAAGACAGATGAAATTGGAAAATGTTTCTAAGGAAAATTAGATATGATAACGGTTCTGATTTGAATTTGTATTATACACCATTACTATACGTTGTTAAAGCACAGATGATACAGTGGTACGAATCAACGAAACACATTCTACTCTATTTCTACTTGTTCTCCTTTACGCCTGCGCAATTTGCCTGGGCTCGCGTATCGCAGGTTAGCCATCGTCCCAAAAAAACAAGAGATAACCTTCTCGAATGAAGTATTTACACTGTTATAAATTGTCAAATGTATTGTATGAACATACTAAAGTGAATTTATTGAATTTTAATTACTGCACACGGATATCTAAACATTAACAGTGTATTTTCGACACCTACACATATATGTCAATGTTGGCAACAATGATTCCGAATTTCGTGTGGTTTGAGAACAAGTGTTATTGTTGTGGATGTGGTGCATAGTGTTTACGTACCGTGTAAGGATATATGCCTTGTTTTAATTGTGAGTTGGCATCATTCCATGCGAGTGCGCAATGTACGACTGAAAAGTTGTGTTTTGAAGAAGTGCGGGGCGAAAACTTGGGCCAAATGACATGGGAATTTGTACGCGGCGACATTTTCTGTTGACAGTGTGCACATTGCAACTAGTGAGTTCTTGATACGATATTTTCTTTGCATTGTCGTGTTGAAATTCATGAAACTGTGTAGTGTTATGAAGATCACTTCTGGTGAGATGCATGTTCTTGGCAGTGATATGTAGGGTGTTTTGGTAACATCATTTTATGTAAATCTTTCATTCCTCACTTTATGACGAGATTGTATTGTAAAAGTACAAAATATGGTTTGGATCCCCGTAATTAACCGTTAACCGAGGAGTACGGTGAGATTTGAAGCAACCGAAAATCGTTACCTGATAATGAGATTTAATTGGTATTTGTGTTTCGGTAAATAGACTTTGTCTTAGTTTACGCAGTTGATTGCACAAGAGAGACTCAGTCTTTTAGTTTACGCAGTTGATTGCACAAGAGAGACTCAGTCTGGATCAGACTTACATCAATTAGTCTGTCCAAATACAGGAATACAAATCCAGAATTGCCCTTAAGATAAAAAAAATGCCCACGATAATTTTTGTGAAACTGACGTGTTAACAAAGTAGAACTTATTTACTATCAGGGCAACTATTAGCTGGTACTTCTGTGAGATCAGAGCAACATATTTCGTGACACTTCCGTGAAATATCAAATTATGTCAAGACTGAGGAATTGTAATTTATATCATTTTAGCCCTTGCAAATCGGTACTTTATTTCCTCATTTGCCCAGGAGGATTCTCATTGTTTTTTTCACAAGATGTATGGTAGTATATTAGGCGTATCCATTGACAACTACATTCTATACTGGTATGTAGTACATTATGTGTTATTCACTTTGTTTCCTTATCTTACCTGTCTGGTATATATCCAAATAATCCACTTTATATCAGAATTTTATCAAATACCATCTCACAGTTATACCTGAAATTTTTATAGCAGTTATTATTGATGTTAGAATTATTACTGTTGGGAAGAGACTGTGTATAATTTGGAATGTGAATGTGATAATTTTTTATTGAATGGGGGTTGAAATAATCATTTATGCTGCACCAGGTAAAAAAAACAGTTTGATTATAGCTGTATTAATGTGTCTGTCTACACACTTCTGCACATAATGCTTACATTCCTTAGAATGATGAAGCAGTCATTCAAATCCTAAAGTTTACATGTATGTTCCTTCTTTCAGGTGTCGACAGTGGAGCGCCAGGTGTTCGATTTTCTAGGCTATATGTGGGCTCCCATCCTCGCCAACTTCTTCCACATAATATTCGTTATATTTGGTTTCTTTGGCACATTTCAGTATCGTCCCAAGTATATAATTACGGTATGTAATATTAATTCTTTCCCCAATTTTTAAACTTTGTCCATGACCAGGAGTTGAAAAATACAGTGGCTTGTCTGCCAGTAGTGATAAAAATAGTTTGGCTGGTGACTAGTTTGTCACACAGTTAACTGTGGCACAAAGGAAAAGGTGAACTACATACAGAGAAGTTCAGATTAATGTGATCAGCAAGTTATAACAAATTAGTCTCTCATGCAATTTTTTTTTTCCCCCCTAGAGTCTTATACCTGGCCCACATGCACCTAACATAAACACCATGACAGGAAGACATTCATTATGTAATGTGAGATGACAGGCACACAGTGCAGAAAATTCTGCCCTGCCACTAACTGGTGAACAGAATGTTTGTGTGGTTAGCAGACTTTAAACTTTCAACGCTTGTTCATAACTTGCTATTAAGGCAAGTAAGAGAAAGAGAGTGAAATGGGCATAACATTTAACATCAGATGGAAATTAAATGCACACAAAGCTTTGTTCAGTCTTCATTTTTTTGTTTTGTTTTCAGTACACAGTGTGGTGCATCTTGTGGCTGGGCTGGAATGTCTTTGTGATATGCTTCTACCTCAGTATTGGCGTATTAGACAAAGTAAGTCTGAATTTATGCTGTCCCCGTTTTGAACTCCGTGATTGAAGCTGTGGATTCCTTTTGTGACAATAGCCACAGCTAGCGAAGTTGTTTGTGTGCATGATTAAGTGCCATGTTACGAAGACATACAGAGAAAACAAAGGTGTCTTACCCCTCCTGGGAAAGAAACATTGATTCCTCAGTTGTCCAGTTTGTACCATTATCACAATACAGATATCTTGTGGAATGTAGAACCATGTAATTTAGACTGGCACCAAACCAGCATTTCTGAAGAACATGCCCCCCCAACCATCATCATCGTAGAGGAGTACTGATGTTGCATTTGTTGTGCATTTACACTTGTGTTTCTAAAATTGAATTTGCTCCTCACTGATATAAACCATCAACTCTCACTATACTATTCATTGGAAATTTTTACCTTAAATGAACTTGTTCCACATCTTCCTTCATATTGGACTACTATTTGCAAATGAAAATATTTCACTTTTCTTAGGATAGTGACATACTGAACCTTGGAACAGGGAGTGTAAGCTGGTGGGAAGTGAACGGACTAGGCTGCAAACCAACGTACCCAACTAACCTTACATTAGAGGGAGATCCAGACCCAGCCCGACCACCTAGGCCTGAACGTGTGACAGGCTGTTTTCTGGATTACCAATATGTTGAAGTACTCCATGCAGCTTTGCAGTGCCTCCTGGCTGTGAGTTGAATTTGTTTGCTCCTTGTTTCATTTTAGCTGAAAATATGAAACACATATAACATTCTTGTGGAAAATCCCAAAGATACATGCAGTTTTTTAGGCATAAATATAGAGGGGTGGATATATTCACACTTTACAAGTGGTACATGGATATACCTGTAAAGCGCCCTCTGACAAAGGTATATGTCACTTCAGATTTACTGACAATTCTTTGCCAGATGTGCTGAGCATGTGCCAGATGTTACAAGCATCAGGCTGCTACCAGCAGTAAGCTTAAAGCAGTAACATATGGTAGCTTGTTAAGGATTTCAGAGATAACCTCTGAATTTAAATATAAAACGTGCTCACAGAGGGGTGAAATGGGTGTTTGAGAACCAAGGTGTTAAGATATACTTACTTCAGTTTAAGGATTGTGTTCTGGGGCACAATGCTATGTTACTAGGTAATTAATGTCTGATGTTTTTAATGAACATAATGCATTTGAAACATTCGGATGAACTGTCACAACTCAGAAAAACAGAATTCTCAACCACACCAGTGTAAAAACTTTAGAACTCTTTGACTTCAGTTTGCTGAGACTAGAGTCTGGTTGTAACTATGTGAAGATGGTGATGAATTTTTCTTGGTTTAATACTTGAAGATTTCACAGCTGTGAGTGTTCAGATTGACCGCCCCTGTGGTCTAGTGGTCAGAGTTTCTGGCTACAGATACAGAGGTCCCGGGTTCGATCCCCGGCGCTACCAGATTTTCTGAGTAGTAGTGGGTCTGGAACGGGGTCCACTCAGCC
>Ga0131853_10021646_pt1 | contig 11661 bp, 9 predicted proteins | sample TergutLab28metaG_FD_92764 | JGI IMG/M metagenome (GOLD analysis project Ga0131853, IMG submission 92764) | Labiotermes labralis P1 segment gut microbial communities from Petit-Saut dam, French Guiana - Lab288 P1 (version 2) (version 2) | ecosystem: Host-associated > Arthropoda: Insects >...
CGTAAGCCCGTAGCTAACCCCAAAATCAGGAGGCAGCACTCGCACCACTCCCACGGAGGTTTTTACCTCGAAGCATGGTTTTGACAGAACAGCGTTGCCGCATTCTTCAGATGGAATCATGCCGTGCAGTAAATGCCCGGGGCGCACCGCGTCGTGGAACATTCCCGACAGATTGTTAAGCACTGCGCCGGAATTGCAGCAATGAACCATTCCAAAAGGAATTCCAGCTTTTTTTAAAGATTCGACGGCTGACGAAAATGCCTTGTACTGTACGTGAACGTGTTCCTGATTGCTGGTATCCGCAGTGGCAAAGTGGGTGAAAATTCCCCCCACATGAACCCCCGGCAGTTTACTAATTTTTTCGGCGGCGGGCAAAACCTCGTTGGGAAGGAAGCCTATTCGCCCCATGCCACTGTCAACCTTGATATGAACGTTAGCCTGTCTGTTCTGGCGCACGGCAGCTCTGGAGAGTGCCTCGGCCATCATGACGTCGGTGATGGTCGCGCTGATACCTAACTTGACGTAGATATCCGCAGCATCGTAAGGTGACGACCCCATGACGAGCACAGTGCCGCCGATGCCAACCTCTCTAAGCTCCAAAGCTTCATCGGGAGTAGCTACGGCAAAAAAATCGGCCCCTTCTGATTGAAGAGCCCACGCCACAGGAACAGCGCCCATACCGTAAGCGTCGGCTTTTATCACGGCTATGACTCTTGATGGCTTTACGTAGTCTCTGATTGCGCGATAATTATGCCGGAAATTATCCAGCGATACTTCCATTTTTGTCGGGCGCAGCCGTACAGCCATAGGTTATTCCCCTCTCAAATTTGGTTTTGCTTTAACATGCTGCCAAAACGTCCGGCTTAGATTTTAGCTCAGCATGACCATTCCATCGAGTTTATTTTGTCAGCTCGTTGTAACGATTTAAGAAACTTTGAGTTCCGCGTCCAATTGATTCGACGTACCCCAGATCGTAAAGCGTAGCCTCAAGCGCAGTAATGCACAGCAGCATGTCGGAAAGGCTGCATGAACCCATATGTGCAATGCGGATGGTTGAATTTGCATATTCCTCCAATCCTTTGCCGATCAGGATATTGTACTTTTTACTAAGATGTGAAACGATGTCGCCGCCCTTCATACAGTCGGGAAGCGCAGCCACAGTGAGGGAATCGGAGCGCGTGACACAATTTAGAGGGAACAGCGGAAAACTCAAAGTTTCCAAAGCCTGTTTTGTAGCAAGCGACAACGCCCGATGGCGATTGAAAACCTGCTCTACACCTTCCTCATGAATCATTTGCACAGCTTCATTCACGGCCAGAACAATGCTGACTGGCGTAGTTCCAGGCGTTTCGCTTTTGGCAAGGCTTTTCTTTATGCTCCTGATATCAATATAGCTCGCTCGTGAAGCAATTTTTTCGTTCGCGGCCCAAGCTTTTTCACTGAGTACCGCAAAACTTAGGCCAGGAGGCGACATAAGACCTTTTTGCGAGGCTGTGACCACTGCATCTACGCCCCATTCGTCAAATAAGAAAGGCATACAGCCGATTGTGCTGACGGCGTCTACAATAAACAACAGGTTATATTTCTTCGCAAGTTTACCTATCTCGGCAAGAGGGTTAGCAATGGCATTAGAAGTATCGCCGTGAACAACCACGATGGCTGTCGCGCCATGGTCGGTAATTAATCGCTCCAGAACGGCAAAGTCGACATCCTGCGTCCAATCGTCGAAGCATCGCACGCTTGGTATACCCATTTTAGCGATGATACCGGCTGTCATTTGGCCGAAATTTCCGTTGCAGACGCAGATGATTTTGTCCTCTGGCGAAAGGAGGTCGTTATATACGCCCTCAAGTGCACCGCGGCCAGTGGTGTGAATCGGGAGTACCGAATTTTTTGTTCCAAAAAGCGGCCGAATTTTATCGAGCATATCCATCAATACAGCCGAAAAAGAAACTGTTCTGTGATGGTAATTGACGTAGGAAGAAGCAACCGCAACCCTGTTGGGAACGTTTACAGGGCCGGGTGTATACAGCTTGAGAGTCGGTTCTGCAGTCATACGATTCATTTATGTAACACTACCTTTCTGCCAAAAACTACAGTCTGTGCTCTATAAAATACACAGCAACATTCTCAACAGGTACGTTACAGGTTTCAGAAATTGCTTCAGCAACATCCTTTTTCCATCCCAAAAGAAGTTCATCGCTTTTACCGACTTTAGTGTTCATAAAAACGATTGGGTATAAAGACGTATTGGAGCCTCCCTCGCTGAGTAATTTGCCACCGACAGCCATTTGGTCGGTAGAGCGCTCTGTAAGTATGATCTTCGCTCTTTCCTGCGGTACGCCTACGCTTTTAGCAGATACCTCAGTAACACGCTTAATCATGTTCTTTTTTTGCTCTTCACTAATTCCCTCAATCATGTTTACAAAAATAGTTGGCATAGTGCTCTCTCCTTTTTTAATATGTGTTTTTAACACGGTTATTAAATTACTTGAGCTATTAAGCTCCAGTATTGTTTTTTGCAGCGCGTTTCGCCTTATATTTCTCATACAGGCCTGGCCCAAACATGGAAATTATCAGCAGCAACCATAGCACATTACCTAATGTACTCCGGAAAAAAATACTCAAATCTCCACGCCCCAACTGGATAGCCCGCAGGAAATGCGTTTCAGTCAGCGGCCCCAGTATAACGCCTAACAGTAAGCAATGAATCGGATAGCCTGTCTTTTTCATGATATATCCTATCACGCCGAAAAACACAGCAACGCCCATATCAAACACGAAGCGTCTTCCAACGAAGGCCCCAATAAGCACGAAAGATACAATGCAGGGTATCAGTATTAACTTTGGAATATTGGTGATTCTTGTCAGCCTTCTTGTCAGCGGCAGTCCTATAAGTAACATGAGTATGTCAGCAAGTAGCATAACAATTACTACGCTGTAAGCCATTATCGGATTGACCTGGAATAGTCTTGGCCCGACTGGAACACCGTGAGACTGCATAACGATAAGCATAACGGCAGTCGTAGCGCCTCCTGGAATACCAATAGTGATCATCGGAATTAGCGCACCGGCAGTTATAGCGCTATTTCCGCATTCCGCAGCGATAACGCCTTTGGGATTCCCTTTGCCAAATGTAGCCTTTTCCTCCGCTGACGCCAATGCAACAGTTTGCTGATAGGATACCCAAGAGGCGATACTGGCGCCCGCACCAGGAATAACTCCGATGATAAATCCAATTATGCTGGAGCGGATCACCGTCCATTTGTTTTTGACCAGTATTTTCATACCTTCAAGCGTGCTCGCCCAGTCATTGACTACTGGCTCTAAAGATTGATGTTTTTGGATAGAAAATTTCTCAGCCATAATCATGACTTCAGAAATAGCAAACAGCCCTACGAGCACCGCAATTGTAGGCGGTCCGTCAAACAGATACAGAATGCCAAAAGTCGCCCTGGGGATACTGAACACATGGTCGTAACCAATAGCTCCAATAAGCAGACCTAACATGCCCGCCAAATACCCTTTTATGGGTACGTCTCCTCCAATTTGCGCAATCAGAGAAACACCGAACAGGATAATAATGAAATTTTCAATGGTGCCGAAAAAGAATGCGGCCCACCTCAGATATGGAAGCAGCGCAACAGCGGCCGCAGAAGATAATACACCAGCAATTCCAGAGCACATAATGGCAAGCACAAGTGCCTGATTCGTTTTGCCCTGCTGATTCATCGCATAACCATCCAAACAAGTAGCAGCGGCCCCTGGGTTTCCTGGCACGTTAAACAGGATAGCAGGAACCCCGCCTCCGAGCTGCATACCGGTATAGATGCTTGCCATTAAAGCCAATCCTACCTCCGGCCTCATCCCCAGAGTGAAGGGCAGCAACATAATAAGAGTATTGCTGGAGCTAAACCCAGGAATAGTCCCTACAAAGATTCCCAAACACAGACCGACCGGTATGGTCCACCAGTAATTCGTAATGTCAAGTAATGCTGCAACAAAAAGTTCCACTCAATTTTCCCCCTATCGCAGCATTGAACTGGCTAGTATTCTGACAGCTAGTGAAAAGCGGTCTAAAGGGAGCGGGACTCCCAGGAACACGACAAACATGCAGAACCCAATCAACGTAACCAGGGTTGCGTTGCGAATAATGACCAGCATGTCTCTGGAACCGAGAAAATACGTAACCGTACTGACGAGAAGAAAATTGGAAATCACAAAACCAAGGCGCGGAAGGGAAAATACATATAAAGTCATGATTCCCACTAATGTAGCGGCCTTACGATAGAATTGCATGTTAGGGTTTGACAAAATTTCCTTTATCGTTGTTGGATTTGTTGATTTTTTAAAAGCTCCGTTTTTTATCGTCAAAATAAAAATCCAAGCAGATAGCAGCAGTACAACGACACTTAATCCACCGCCATACATTTGGGCTAAAAATGGAACCCCTATCACCGTTTTTATGTAGTAAACAGAAAACCCGACAGCCAATATGGGAATGATGAGATCGGAGCGTTTCCAAGTGTATTTTTCTTTCATAAGCTAATCAACTCTTCCTTCGTAGTCAGTACATAATTTTTTCAGGCCTTGAATGTTAAATGTTTAAAAATACAGCCATGATTTTGCAAGTTAAACGAAGCAAACCAAGTAAATGAGCCACTAGCAATTGGTTTGCTTCGAACGCCCTGCCTCGCGAAGCCTTTGGCCCGCAAAGCCAGGGAAAGTTACCCTTCAGAACTAAAACAACATGAATACAATTGAATTTATTATCGGGTTTTCCTCTAATCTCTTCCCATCATAATATCTCTGTACTCTTCCGCCAGCCTAAGCGTATCCATGGCGAGAGCCATGCTTTCCTCTTCATTCAACTTGTTCAAAAAACTTGGCAGAAATCCCGCCCTTTTCCATTCTTCGACAAGCCTGGGATCGTTCATAGTCTGCTGAAACGTATCGACCAATCTCTGGAATCTCTCAGGGTAGTTCTCTTTAAATTCTCTTCTCACAGCCCATGCCCTGTTTGCGCCAAGAGACGGCATGTCAAGATTAAACGCCTCCATTGGCGTGGGGGCATTATTAGAGATTTCACCCCAATGATTTTCGTAATTAAACATGATTAAGAATCTGATTTCATCCGATAAATCGTAAGAGGCTGAAAGGTGCGTCGTAGCTGCATCTACTTCCATTGTAAACGCCGCCATTCTTGTCGGCCCGCCTCCACCGTAGGAGATAATGTTGAAATCGGCCCCCGTCTCTCTCGCCAAAAGCAACGCGGCTAACGTAGCGGGGTGAGGAAACCGGCTGGTCGAAAGGGTTACCATTCTTTGCTGGGCTGCTTCAATCAAATCGTGAATGGTTTGGAAAGGGCTGTCTCTGTGCACCCAAATGACAACAGGGTCGGCATCCATAGTTCCAAAGTACACGAAATCTTCCGGGAAATTATAGTCAGGGTTTTGCATGGCATACATGAGGATTTCCGGTCCGATGTTTCCCGCAAGCAGCGTATAGCCATCAGCCGGCCGGCCCATAAAAAGCCTGTAACCTACTTCTCCGCTGGCTCCCGGATGAAAGCTGCTCTGAAAAGTGGTCCCCAAATGCTCGCTCCATACATTTGTGAAAGCGCGCACAGCACGATCCAATGTGCCGCCTTCCCCGGTGGGAATGATAACATCAATGTTTCTTTCAGGGAAATTGTAAGCTGAGCTAACGCCAGAAAATGCCATGACAACAAAAATCGCTGCCGTGATTGCCCTAAAACATAGTTTTTTCACAACAAAACCCTCCATGTAGTTTGAATTCGTAATTGTTGAGAATATCTCTATATCTCTAGCTTGCTTTAATCTCTGCCAGCCATAATATCTTTGTATTCTTCCGCCAGCCTAAGCGTATTCATGGCGAGAGCCATGCTTTCCTCTTCATTTAACATATTTAAGAAACTGGGCAGAAAGCCCGCCCTTTCCCATTCTTCGATAAGCCTAGGGTCGTTCATAGTTTTCTGAAACGTATCGACCAGCCTCTGGAATCTCTCTGGATAGTTTTCTTTAACTTCTCTTCTGACGGCCCATGCTCTGTTAGCTCCAAGTGACGGCAGATCAAGGTTGAACGCCTCCATTGGAGTGGGAGCATTATTGGAGATTTCCCTCCAATGGTTTTCGTAATTGAACATGATCAAGAATCTGATTTCATCCGATAAGTCGTAGGAAGATGAAAGGTGAGTCGTAATAGCATCAACTTCCCTTGTAAACGCTGCAATTCTTGCCGGCCCGCCCCCACCATAGGAGATGATATTGAAATCGGCGCCAGTTTCCTGCGCCAAAAGCAACGCTGCCAAAGTAGCAGGGTGAGGGAAGCGGCTGGTTGAAATGGTTACCATTCTTTGCTGGGCGGCTTCAACCAAGTCGTGAATGGTTTGAAAAGGGCTGTCTCTGTGCACCCAAATAACAACAGGATCGGAATCCATGGTTCCAAAATACACAAAATCCTCAGGGAAATTATAGTCTGGGTTTTGCATGGCATACATGAGGATTTCTGGTCCGATGTTTCCCGCAAGTAGCGTGTAACCATCGGCCGGCCGGCCTACAAAGAGCCTGTAACCTACCTCTCCGCTAGCTCCCGGATGAAAACTGCTCTGAAAAGTGGTTCCTAAATGCTCACTCCATACATTTGTGAAAGCGCGCACGGCACGATCCAGTGCACCGCCTTCCGAGATGGGAACGATAACGTCAATGTTTCTTTCGGGGAAATTATAGGCTGAGCTGACAACGGAAAATGCCATAACGAAAATAAACGCTAACGCTATTGCCCTAAAGCATAATTTTTTCACGATAAAATCCTCCAATTATTTGAATTCGTAACCAGTTGGGAATATCTATCATTTGCCTCCCGCTGGTTGATCGCACGCACGTTTGCAAACAACAAAAACTCACGCCCTTACTTATAATTTGACCTGTCTGCCCCACCTTCCTTAATTTATTTACGGTTAATTTTTGATTCTGAGGGTCAAAATTCTTTACACCCATCTTTTATTATACTACCATAGGATTTTCACTACATCGCAGGTTGGCCACTAGCCTTAACAATAATATCTGCATAGAATAAACAGCAAACATGGCAACAACAAGCTCTGCCTGCGTAATATTCGGCGGTCTTTTGCACGTGAACCAACAAAATAAGATATAATTTTTTCAAAGTGTAATTATGGAGGTAGTTTGCATGAATGATGAACTGAAAAATTTCTTTAGTAAAGTTCAAACTGGGGTAGTGACAGACGCGATGTATCTTTTGGGTCTGGAGGGATGGGCTACTGGAATATTCCCTCTGGCCCCAGAGAAAAGAGTATTCGGTAAGGCCTTTACAGTGCAGGGAATGCGCGTCAGATCTAAGGACGAACCGAACTACACAATATACGATTTTGCGGATAAATGGGAAAAGGATGATGTGCTCGTTGTAGACGGGTTGGGAGAACGCTGCAGCCTAATGGGTGAAAACATGGCGAACGTGTGTGAAGTTTGGGGGCTGGCAGGTGTCGTTTTACATGGATGCTGCAGAGATTACGGCCAGATACGCGGCATGAAATTGCCTGTTTTCAGCATGGGGCCAGCTATGGAATTAAAAAACAAGCGTTTCAAGTTCGGCGCTTACAATGTTACTGTGAATATTGCAGGCGCGCAGGTGCGCCCGAATGATTACATCCTGGGAGACGTAGATGGTGTTTTGGTTATACCGGCAGAATGTTTGTCAGATATCAAATATCAATGCGAAATGATAGAGGAGGTCGAATCTGAAGCAGAGGAGGCGATTCGCAAAAAACGGCCGATAGTTGAAATAAAAGAGATTCTCGCCAAGAAAAAAAATCCAAGAAAATAGCTTGTATGTTTATATATCGAGAGAAAAATTTGCTGATAACTCAAACTTCGCAGCAGTAAGAAGCGGGATCTTTATACATAAGGGAGATGCAATATGTCTAGCAAAGTGGTTTTCGCTGCAGATTACCTGACATTTTGGGGAAGAGATATACTGCTCAAAACCGGGCTTTCCGAGAGAGAGGCTATGCTTGTCTCTGAAAACTTGGTTGCTTCGAACCTGAGTGGGGTGGACACTCACGGATTGGTTCGTATTATTCCCTACGCAGAGCGTGTTATGAAATTAAAACGCAGTCCAATTAGCATAATGCGAGAGACTGAAGCAACCGCATTGATTGATGGCGGACAAAATCTAGGGCAACTTGTCTCTGCGTTTGCCATGGATAAAGCGATTGAGAAGGCTAAAAAATATGGTGTAGGCATAGCAAGCGCCCGTAACAGCAATCATTTTGGAACCGCTGCGTATTATGCAATTATGGCGGCGCACCAGGAAATGATCGGTTTTTCAGCAACTAACGCATCTGCCCGAATAGCGCCGTGGGGAGGAGCTGATGCAATAGTTGGAAATAATCCTTTTTCATTTGCCATTCCAGGTCCTGATTTTCCTATAGTATTAGACATGGCAACCAGCTCGGTGGCTGCTGGAAAAATCAGGATCGCTGCCAGAGAAGGGAAACCCATCCCAAGCGAGTGGGGAATGGATGAAAATGGAAACCCTACGACAGACCCGCATGAAGCATTGAAAGGTTTGCTGGCCCCCGTTGGCGGGCATAAAGGCGTAGGGTTAAGCGTAATAATGGATTTACTTTGCGGCGCGCTCAACCAAAACGGTTTTTCCAACACAATAGAACGCATAGACCATACGGATAAAACACAAGGGGCAGGGCACTTCTTCATGGCAATAAATGTAGCGTTTTTCTTGGACATCAGCGAATTTAAAACCCTTATTAAGGAATACACGGAGAGGTTTAAATCTGTTCGCAAGCGCGAAGGTTTTGATGAAGTTTTTATGCCGGGAGAGATTGAATGGAGAACGGCGCAAGAACGTAGGGTAAAGGGAATATCCCTGAGTTCAAATGAGGTAGCAGAGCTTAATTCTCTGGCACAGAGCCTTAATGTGATGGAATTGAAGGGCTAGAATTAAAAATCCGCGTAACGCACGTTTTTAGAGTAAGAACTTTTTAAAAATGGAGGCTTGTAAATTATGAAATTTTCTTTGAAGCAAACCAGCAATCCCTTAATCGAAAAATTAAAAGAGGATAAAGTGCTTGTAGGAACGTGGATCAACATGATCCGTGATCCATTAATTGCCCGTATTGTTGCCGGAGCAGGCTTTGATTATGTTTTTATAGATATGGAGCATTCAAGCATTACGGAGAACATCTTGTCGGACATGTGCCTCATAGCCAGAGATTACGGTATTGCGCCTATAGTACGCCCGGTCAATCCGTACAACCTTCAGCAAAACGGGCGTCTGCTGGATATCGGCGCGACAGGTATGATTATTCCTCATGTTAACAACAAAGAGCAAACCAATACTATCGCGGCAAGCACTAGATTCTTTAACAGCGGCACAAGGGGCTATTGCGGTAAAACAGCTAATTCGTGCTTCGACAAGAATTCCGAAGAATATTTAAAGCGTAGCGACAATGACGTGGTTTTAGTAGCTCAATTTGAAGATTCCGCCGCAATAGCACAAGCGGACGAAATACTTTCCGTGCCAGGTATCCGCATGGCGATTGTTGGCAGGGGCGATCTGGCGCATTCAATGGGGCTTGCCGGGAAACTGAATGACCCAAAAGTTATTGTGGAAGTTGAAAAGGTTATCGCAGCCTGTAAACGCACTAACGTAGCTCCAGGCCTCCTGTGCAACAGTATCGAAGAAGCAAAAGAATGGATTGCAAAAGGAATTCGATTTATAACTTACAGCAACGAAATAGCGCTCCTACAGGACGGGTACGACAAAGTATTGAAAGTGTTAAAAAGCTAGCAATTTTTTTGAGGAATACAACATTAATTTAAATAATGTAAGGAGACTGAGTTACATTGCGCAGATACAATATTGCAGTAGTGCCACTTGACGGAGTTGGGAAACATTTAGTTCCACTCGGTGTTGACGCGTTGCGCAAAGTGCAGGCAGTTATTGGCGGCATGGATCTTACGTTCCAATTTTACGATGCAGGCTTCGAGTATTTTCTTAACACCGGAAAAAAAACTGCCGATGGACTCAAAGAAGCCCTGGAAGCCGCCGACGCCATGTTTTGCGGCTCATCGGGCCAATTTGATGTAAACATACCGCCTTCAGATCACCCCGAATTCAACGTGGGAGGCAAATTAACCCAACTTTTCCGTGGCGTAATGGGCAACACGATTGGCTTGCGTCCATTTACCCTTATGCCCGGCTTTGAATGCCCGTTGAAGAACAAGGAAAGAATAGACATGGTTCTGCTCCGACAGACAACAGAAGGCAGCTACAGAACTCCCGGCACCATTGTCGGAAAAAGCATGGCGTATGACGTGAATATCGTCACAAGGGAACCAACTGAGGCCATTGCCAGGTACGCCTTCAAGCTTGCACAAAAGAGAAATGGCCGTTTGCAGGACGGCAAAAAAATGGTCACGTTGGGCGTTAAGTTCGGATCGGTCACTTGCTTTGAATTTTACAGGCAAATTTTTGCCGAGATTAGTCCACAGTACCCCGATGTAGAATTTCAAACCACACAAGTCGACGCGCTCGCCGAACACATCTTAAAGGCTCCTGACCGCTTCAACGTAGTGGTGTGTGACAATATTTGCGGCGATATCCTTGGCGACGTTGGTTCATTTATGATAGGCGGAATGGGCGTTGCGCCAACGGCGGATATTGGCGGCGTTACCCCGCATTTCCGCCCCAACCATGGCACCTTTCCGCGTGCGGTAGGTCAAAATCGGGCGAATCCGGTCGCAACATTTATGACCGCTGCGCTCATGCTGGAAATAGTCGGGAACGACCATGACGACGACGCTTTGCGCGCAGGCGCAAAACTGATTCACGCGGCGGTTGAAAGCCACTTTACCAGAGACGGAGTACGCACAAAGGACATGGGTGGAACCGCAACCACCGATGAGGTTGCTGGCGCACTTATCGAAGCGATTGGTACCGTAAAGGTCTAAAACATTATTGCAAGATAAAGAACCTCTGAATAAATCACTTACTTGGTAAGTGATTTATTCAGAGGAGATAAGCCCGCGAATGCTTTGCTTTAACATGCTGCCAAAACGTCCGGCTTAGATTTTAGCATATGGTCAGTATTTTTTGCTACTGCTTTCCCTCTCTCTTTTTCACTGCGTCCTTAACCCAGCGCCATTCGTCGAATTTCATTAGCAGAGTTGCAGCCGCGTATGTTGAGCCTCCGACCGCGACTGCCCCAAAGCACCATCCTACCCTAGCCAGTATCCCGGCGGACGGCGTATAAGGCAGCATGAATCCGTAGAGGAGCACGATGGCAGACATAAGCGCCAACGAGGCTGAGCTTTTCAACAGCCAGCCCACGGATACAACAGCCAGCGGGCGAGCCACTTTTTTCCGTATGAAATACAACCCCAGTAAACCGGAGAGCGAGAACGCTATGCTTGGCGCAAGAGCCAAACCGCCGTAACCCATCGGAAACATAAGAAGCAGAGACAGAACCGTCGTTGCGCCAACGCTGAATAAAGTCGTCAAAAATGTCTCGCGTGGCATGGACAGGGCGTACAGTCCGCGCATCACTATCGTGGAGCCAGCCATCCCCGGCAGCCCAAGAATGCTCAACGTAAGCGC
>Ga0131853_10021647_pt1 | contig 11661 bp, 7 predicted proteins | sample TergutLab28metaG_FD_92764 | JGI IMG/M metagenome (GOLD analysis project Ga0131853, IMG submission 92764) | Labiotermes labralis P1 segment gut microbial communities from Petit-Saut dam, French Guiana - Lab288 P1 (version 2) (version 2) | ecosystem: Host-associated > Arthropoda: Insects >...
CTTGTTCAGTTGAAGAGTGAGTTCGAAATCCATATTGTTCTTGTGCTAAGATGTTATTCATATCAATGTGAGCATGGAGTCTAGCATATATGAGTTTTTCAATAATTTTGGAAAAGGAAGTTATAATCTCTGCAGAAAAAAATAGGTACCTTAGACAGGTAAGGGCATTTGTGGTAGTTAGCCAGTGGCATAGTTGTGCCATGCAATGAATGGGGTCATTGGTGTAAGGCACATGCAAGTATGCACTGTAATAAGGATGAGGAGTACAGATGTGAAAGAAACAGGGAACAAGGAGAGGTTGTGGGGGATTGAAAACAGATTGGTGGAAGGTCTAGGATGTTGTTAGGTGTTTTAGAACCATATAGAGATGAAAGCATGCAAGGGAGGTCTGGAAGGCCATGTGATCCTGAGAAGGATTGTAATGCCAGAGGTGTGTATGCTCAGGAGGGGGGATTCATCTACCCCTGCAGGGAGTGTGTGAAAGGCTTTCATGACCTGCTCAAGATATGAACATCCTCTCTTCATGTTGGCAAATGGAATGTGGCAGAGAAAGATTTTGGTTTCCTAGAGTTTGATGTGCTGTGTCCCATAACTTTGGGGATGACTATTGTGAATATGCTAAGAACTTGTAGTGTTATTTCTTGTGCGTGTTAGTTTTGTCTTGTATGTGGTGCTCATTTGCAAAGGCCGATTTTCAGGTATTATTTTTGTGTAGTCAGTGATTATGGTACGGAAAAAATTCCAAGCAGGGACAAATCATCAAATTAATATATTTTAGGGCTGGAAAGTATTAGAATAGCTAATTGATTTAGAGATGGAGTTGGAAGAGACTAAGTACCTTTTTTATATAAATTTCCTTATTAAAGAAAAGAGATTAGTAAGGACAATCAATATACTGATTAGGGTAGGAGTTGGGCGACCGAGGAATCTTAGTTCAATTTACGGCAGGAGTAAGTTATTATTCACCTCTCCAAAACGTCCAGGCAGTCTCTGGAACCCATCCCACCTCACAGTGAATGTGCATTAAGGGAAATACAACAGGTGCTTCCAGTTCGCCTCCCATCAGTTCTGACATCAGGAATGCGTGGAACTATATCTCCACATCCACTATACCTTCATGGTGTGCGCAGGGACGGCAGTACGTTTATGAAAGAAAACATCAGCTTCCCTACAGCACATTATGGGCTGATGGAGTCCTTTCTGAGTTAATAATATTCTTGATGTAAGCTAAGTCAAGCACGTTATATACAACCAAATACCAAACCGAAGGATAGCGAATTAAACTTCGCCCGGTAACTGCCATTTGATTAGGAATCCATTTTTTTTTAAACCGGAAACCGGATCAAGGGAGTTGGGGGGGGGCAAAACTTTAACCCATCACACAGCAGAAAAACCAGAGTAATTTATTAGTATAACTACAACGAGCTAATTCAGATTAAAGGTCCCCATGGCATTCTCAATCCTGACTTTGTAATCACTTATGTACACATCTTCCTCTCCTTGCCGTATTCCTTAGCCTGGTTGTTTGGTTGTCCTGCTCTTATAAATGTTTTCTTCATTTTTGGCCAAGTCATAATGTTTGTATACATTGCCAAAAATGTCATATTTTTAAGACCTGGACAAATACGGAGCTTTGGTGTCCTGAACTGATTTTTGAGAGACAATGGACAGAGCTACCGGCACTGTCCCAAGAAAATGGGAACGAATGGGATCCCTATGTTTGATGGACATTTACGTTTCCCAACATTGGCAGTATAGTTAGTACTGAATACACTGCTGTGTGTATTGTTTACCGCCTTATGAATGGCGCTGTACTCTACGTAATGCTCACAATTGAACTGCACGTGGATCAGTCTGGAAGGTAGCATATCGTGAAAACACTGGGTCTGTCTACAGTTCAGGTCTGTTTTTTTTAATTGGTTTTTTTAGACAACCCGTGGTTTCTGTCGAACTGTATGCAAGGCATGGAATTGTACAAGCTGGCACAAGAAAGTGACTGGAGGAGCATTTAGATAACTAAATTTCATGGGGGTGGGGGATAAATATTGACAATTTAAATACTCTACTTCTTTTGGCGTATAAAACAGTATCTTAAAGCCTCTCAGTTTTTGTTAGTTCTTCCATCGTCAGTTTTAGAGCAACTCAGACTACCCTCGTCGGTTCTGCAGAAAATACGGTTTTTTCCCACACCTCGTACTAAGTAAGGAATTTTTCAGATTTCAAACAAGGTACAGTCTAGAAATAAAAATGGCGTATGAATTTCAGTATATAGGCAGATTTAGTTCTTATGCGGTAGAATAGCAAAAGAAATATTTACTCACATCCTATATCATGTTATTGGTTTTCTTCTCGATGTGGATGTTCAACTTGTACTCATTGCATTCTCACCAATTTAACTCATGTAGGCTGACAGCTTAATTTGGCTTTTGTTATGGGATGGGACATAACCCATTGCACGTACCGAACCCCAACAGCTGTGTGGTGCATGAACTCAACCTGTTCTCTCATCAGATGGAGGGTAGCCCATGGCCGCGGCAGCCATGATTGTCAGACCTGCTACATAATATCAGCCATGAGCCCCAGGGGAGCTTGACACTAAAATAGCCTGATTGACTGCCCATAAGTTGTATAGTGACTTGAACTTTGACCTAGTCTGTCATGATGTTCCAATTTATTCTTCCAAGTACTGGCCAAAGTAATGCCTTGTATTCCATTTAACCCCTGAACTCTTCTTGCATTATGGGGCACTTTACACACCAGTAACAAACTAATAGTCTCTCTGGTAAAAAACTCTGAACTCACAGGACTGCTAATACAAAAGTTCAAAACTAGTCCTGAGCTAGTTCAAGCCAGTTCACACATACGCAAGCCATTTCTTCACAGTCAGCTGTAATATTCTTTGTCCCATTGAAGTTTTTACGTCCAGCCTATGTCACCATATTTAATTATTTGAAAAACATTATATCAGATATGTTTATGTATTGCAGAACTCATTCTTGTACAGGTCCATATTTTATCTGACGGAGATTGTTACTTCTGCGACCATTCATGTCATGATAGGCAGTCGAGTGATTGCCATTATTCCAGTGTGATATGAGTCAGGGATCCGTGCATTGTGGGTCAATCTAGTGCAGTTGATATTAGGGTTTAAATTATTTGATTTGCTGGAAAGTTATAGTTGAAGGTATTACACTTAATGTGAAGTTTACTTATCATGTATAAATGAGGTACTAGAAGAGTTTTCCTTTGGCTTGTAGAGATGTGTCATATCAAACAAACACTTTGATCAGTGCACTTCAGATTTCTGTTTGTGATATTGAACACACTGCATCTTGAATGCTTTCTGTCAGGTTGCGTTCTGTGTGAGGCTTATTACTGTACGCTTTATCTTGCAATATGCCCCACAGGTAATAATTGCATGGATTGGGAGCTGGTGAATGGCAAGATCACAGTCCTTTGCTTATTATCCTGTCACCTAAAACACTCTTAACCATGTACATAATAATTTGCAGTGTGAGATCATTTGCCATCTTGCTGAGCAAAAATGTAGGTTTTCTTGTAACTGGATAGGGGTTTGCATATTTATTGAGGCAAAACTTTGCCACATTTTTTAAAATTTGGAAGTCATTTTATTATATTATTTTCTCAGTGGCTAATAAGAGAGTATAGGCTCCTATTCTGTTAATAGTTATTAAAAGTTACATATTTTTGTTGGCATCTACCTAAGGAAGGATGACACAAGGTCGGAAAAGCCAAGCTTACCAGAACCTTTGCCTGTGTCTGTTACTACCAAATTTCAAATTGCAGTGTATGATTACTGTGAACTATTCCATGATTGTTGCAAGAATGGCATAAGATGCAGATGAATTAACATTATTTTGTAATGCTGTGTTCATGAAGAGAACTATTGTTTAAAACTTGAAGACAGTGAGTGTGAGTGACAAGCAGACTTTTGGAGATATTTTATACTGAGTGTAATTCACGTGAAACTTTAAATGTGGGTCAAGCTTCGATGAAGACAGGTTAAACAACTTGGAAGTTGAAATACTGAAAGAGGTATGTACTAACAGTTTAATTAATACTGTAACTTACGACATTATTTAAAATGGGAATGTCTATACATTGCAAACCCAATGTAACTTGAGCTAAAATATACATGTTTGGTGGTAGTGTGGGTATAATGAGAAAGTAAAACTGAGTCCATTGCAGCTGAATGTAATGAAGATGAAGGCATTCTGAAGAATACTGTGCTGCATTTTTTATATCATTGTCCTGAGTAATATCCCAGTGCATGCTGGGTATCTATGTAATCAAGGTGCTGTGCTCTGTGTGGCAATAAAGAATGACACTGTATTAAACTGATGTGAAAAATATTTGATTAATTGGAAAACATGCTGTAGTCCTTTGTTCAGGGAATAAGAATGATGTAGGTGTTGAATGTGGGATAAGAAAACTGAAATACAAAATGATGTAAATATTTAAGTTTATAAGTATTCCAAAACAGGCTGAGATATACAGTTCATGTTCCAAAATTATTGATCTGTCACGTTCAGTTATACAATTTAAAAAGTTGTTGACCATGTAGTATGATTAGATGGTGAAAAAATGTTGACATATTGGGCTGTGTTCCAAAATCAACATCGATTTGTTTTACTGGTGGGAAGAAAAATCATAACCTAAAATAACCATTCAGGTCATGGCTTGAAGTATAGAAAATTGTTGAACTAATTAAATCTTCAGTCTTGATGTAAGTGCAGGCTGTACTCCAATGAACTTTTCACATGCAGGGTAGCTGTCATCTGTTGCAGCTGCATCATTCCAGACAGTTCTTTCTGATGTGCTGCATGAAGTTTCAGAGTCAGTCATGTTATGAGAAACTGTTGGAAAGGGCTTGAATTAAGGATTCAATTTTTAGACAGTTAGTGTTTTAATACATTTATTCATTAGCGAAGTGAAAATAATCAATAAACTTTTCAGGTGCTTTGCGTTGTACTTAAATATGTCTGGAACAATTCCAGTACATCTGATGGAGTGTAGGCTAACTATGAGATCACACTGTTAAATTTTGAATGCACAGCATTCATTTTCAAAACAATTCAAATATTTACAGATAAATTATTTATTATTTGTGCATAATTATTGTTGGCCGAACACTGGAAATATTTAATACGGAATGATGTAGTGATAAGATACTACAATGCACACGGAATGTTCTTAAATAGCCTTGCAGGAAAATTGATCCTAGGACTATTCACAGTGTGCTGGGTGATTAACAATAAGCTAAATGGAATGACAGTGAGGTAACTTGCCCTCACTCTCCATTTTGTACACCCCTGCCATTATGTCAATCTCATTTCCACGTGCTTTCCTGCCAACAGTTCGATCTAAGGAATTATTAATTTCTCTGTCTAAGGAAAAACTTTTTCTAAAGCAGTGTTCCAAATTTGATTTGCCCACAGAAAACTTTTTCACTTGATATATTTTTGCAGAACCTATCATAAAATTCTTATATATGAAGGTAAAAAACTTAGATCATGAATAATTTGGGGTGGTAATACATAAATGTTAAACAAGGATATGAGATTAACATATTATTTAATTGCACGTATTAAAAAATGCAGATCAATTCTTTTGTGTGTGAAACATGAACCTTAAAAGCTGATATGTTTCTGCATTACAAAAAAAATAAATAAATAAAAATATTGTATTTATTCTAGTATTCCAGGAATTCAGAAACTTGAACAGATGAATCACTGTCAAAGTAAAGTGACGGTTGTTTGAAATTACGGTTATAACAATAATGTTTACATTATCCTTGCTTATGTTGTAAAAATTTTCTTCCAGAACCTAAGTTTTTACTTTGTAGAATGTGGTAGATGCTGTTGTAAAGTGATTCATAGTGAACACTTGTTACTTGCCTCATGCTGCTTGTTCCTTATGTATTTAATGTAGTGCATAGTATGAAAAAGTCACATAATGTTCCCGAATGAAACCCTTGCATAATACGAGATATGGTTGTATCATGTCATATGTGTACTTTTGTGTTTGACTTCAAATAGTTTGTAATGTTTCAGTGTTGACCATGTTTTAGACAGTCCACGAACGTTTTCAATTAATTAACATTTTAGCTCTGCTTTCTTGTTTTGTGTAGGTGTGCATGTGTGCATAGCTTTATTTTCATGAACTTAGCATCAGCATCATACCACTGGAAGCTACATCACGTCCGTATTTCACATTGCAGTACCATCAATAGTTCTAGCATCACAGATATGAATTCCAGAGGTGCAAGCAACAGTGGCTTTTTGAAATATTAACTCTAAAATTTTGTGTTGCCTTAGAACCAGAGTTACAGGTTACACATTTGGTTCATATTATTTACATGTAGAATATAAAATTTGTACAAATTCTGTATTCCCGTTATGTTTGATAGCTTACAACTGTTGAAATTTTGTATCAGGGCTTATGTACTTGACATGTCTAGAGTCACCGTGTGACTGATTGGATTGAATAAATAATAATAATAATAATAATGTATATTGATAAGTGACTTGTAAATTTTGTTTGAAAGAAATATGTTCAAAATTACAGTTAACTTGGTGGTATGAGTTGAGGTTATGGCTGACCGTGTCAGGTACTGGACATCAATAAGCTTACATCATCAAGTTGCTAAATAAATAAACCGAAATTTATGCAAACTTTTTTGTATGCAATATGGAAGTGTTTTTAATATTCCTGCATGTTCCATGTGCACCTTTGCAGTTATCAAGATTGATAATATCAGCAACTTAATAGTGGGACTCAAAAATCGTCTGTTGCAAATTGTACTGTTCTGCAGTTAAGGAAGTTGTGTTTATTGTGTACACAATATTGTTTCCTTGTTCACACAAGTAATAAACCTATTGCAGGTACTACTTGACAGCTGCATTATATAATAGAATTAATTAGATGGAGAAGGGCTGACATATGAAAACTATCACAGAGTATATTACTACTTGGCATAATTTATAGTCTAAAGAAAATATCCACAATATACTTAGCCCCTAAATACACACATCACTGAGTCTGCAAGGATCTTAAAATATGAACCGTGGAAAGTTCAGGAATGATGCTTGCTTTCCAGTGATAAGTGCAACCATATTTTTAATGCTTGAATCATGAGTGCAGAAACATTTTTTCTTTGGGGAAGAGCTCTGAGTGCCAAGTTATCAAGGCAGTGGGTTACATCAGCTTAAGGACTTTGAAAACATACATAACTTATCATCCTGATGTACTGCTGCAACAAATAGTGTCTTTCTACAGAGCTACCAGAATGTAAACTTCAGCAGCTAGTTCCAATTAGTTTTTAATGTCAGTTCATTTTTTATATTGTGGAGAACTCCTGACCTTCTGCTTGAATTGAAAACTTCACTGTTTTCTGCTGCTTTTAAGCATTACTTTTCAAACTGTTTCTTCCTTCAGAGTTGTTGATGTTGTAGTGCCTTGCTGTGTCACACCCGAAGATCAGTAGATTTGTTCAGGTTGCATTGTGCAAATATAACTGCATCATGAACCGTTGGAAATATCTTCAATGAACTAGAAGTATCCAAAAACAGGCCACATTTCTGCAGTTTTTCGTATACAGGACCTGGAAAATAGTGAGCTCTTGATTATTTTGTGTAAATGCACATGTTTCAGAAGTAAGTGATTTAAAAGTTACATACAAACATAAACCAAAACTGAATGCACCTGTTTGTCATCCAGGTAGTTGTTTGTATATCTGCATAACTTGTATATTCATACATCAGAATTCTATGCCATTCCTCCTAATTTACTATCAACTAAAATTGTTCTTGGCATCTTATAATGTAATTTTAATAAATGAAAAGCAGTTTCTTAAAAGATCTGAGCTTTTGATTTTTGTGTGTATTCAGGTTATAATCATCGTGGTTGTGACACTGTGTAACATTATTGTTGGATACCAACATTTTGGTAGTATATGTAGCCTCCAATTGATATGTTAGTATGCACTGATAAGATTAGAGAGTGTCACAACTTAGGAGACCAAAATATAAAATTATTTTCGTGTTTTTTTATTATGGTACACAGTTGTCATCCAGGGCTTGAACCTTCATATGCAACATTTAAGAATGACTTAACACTATTGTACAGCAGTTTGCAGGACATTAATACCAATCAAAAGGAGTTGCATGTTAAATTTCCTATTTGTAACAGAGTATGCACTGATTTGTTTGTTGATGATGTGACAGTTTTTTTTTTTATGTGTTGAGATACAGAATATCTGAGGTTCTGATCTGTTTCACCTTTATGGCATAATGACTTAATGCATATGTTTGTTACAAGCACATTGAATCTCATCAAATTGTGCCCCTTCAGAATAATACCTGAAATTCCAGCAATGTAAATGGTGATGTCTATTTTGTTGAAGTCTTCATTAAGCAGTTTGAGAGCAGTCACTCCCGAGGGATCAATGTAACTCAGGGCCAAGAAATCAAGGATAATATATTGGATCTGAAATTTCTAATAACCATAAAAGCACTGAATAAATTAGGGTAAATATGAAGAGCTGAAAGAAAATTCACAAAACAAAAGACAATTAATAAAGCATAAAGATAAATTTAAAAATAACTAAAGATGATAGAGTTATGTGGCACAGTGGAAAGTAATGTGTAAACTGTGGCGGTAATACAGACATAAGGAGCATCTAGAAAGAAGCAGATTTGTGAAGTGATATTACAATTTTGCAGGAAGTTATTTCATGATTTCTTTGTAAAAAGTTATTTTAAAAGTATATGACAAATGTACAAATTGAAGTTTAAATGGGAAATTGCATTATTTTGAGCTTATTCTCTTTCCTTTTGGTATTCTGAAGTATCTGAATTATTAATAAAATTAACATACTCTCCTATCAAAGAAAATAATATTGAACAATAAACATGATAATAAAGTAACCTGGGGTGGAGATGATTTTTCAGTACTCTTCCATTATTACAGCAGTTTCAAAGCAAGATGCTTCCTGAAAGTATGTGTTACAGTCAAGTTATTAGTAACTTCATATTTAAAGTGAAAATGAGAAAGTCATAATGCCCCAATTTATGCATTGTTTCAAATGAGACATACAGTTTCTGATCTATTTCCTTTCAACTTTGAATATGATTTGCTTACCTCTTCAGCAATGCTTCCATATGAAGAGACTTGAGGTTTGATGGGAGTGTTCACTGTAGGCTTATGTAGTAGATCCTCACCATGCTCCACAAAACTGATGTTAACAATGCCTTCCTGCAAAAGAAAATTGTAATAATAGTAGAATAACTGACTCTTAGCCCATTAATAGATTACTAGAGTGAAGGTTGTTGAATAGTCTGAGTGCCTGAATATAAATGGAATCCTGCATACTATTTTTCACCATTCAATACAGTAGGTTTTATTCACTTTGATGCCTTGAAATAGAACTTCTATTTTCCACAAAAATTATGAAGAATCTGAACAGGAAATACTCATGTAAGGAGAAGTCTTAATCCTAGGATGAGTAGTTAAGCTGAGAGCTGGATTATTCCATAGCAGCTTGAACTGAGAGTCATGGGAAGAAAAAAAAAAAAGTCATGGGAATATTTATGAAGAATTTTTTGTGGCATTTAAGTATGATGGCATGGTGAAAGGGCTTTAGAGTATTAGCATAGCACACACCATTGTTTCTAAGCCTTGTATTACGTGATTTATAAGAGACTCTGAACTGGCAATAGTCTTGCCGGCATATTTCTGAACATAAAACTTCCTTGTTATTGGGGATGTCTTGTGCTTCCATTGCATGGTTTCCTTTCATCATCTATGGATCCAGAAAATAAGTGCATTTGTTTATCATTCATATTCTAGGCAAGAATGTGGCCTAATCTTTTAAAAACTTTCAGATATTCTTTGTTACTCTCAAAATGGTGTTGTCTGTTTTTAAACAAGCACTTTTGCTACCCAACAAAAACTGGTTTTGGACTAAGAAATTTCTTGTGAATTACATAATAATCCATAATGACAGAAGTGCCCAGATTCATGCACCAAGACTGAAACACTGAGGTGCTTATCTGCTATTATCACTTCTTAGATTTGCTATAAATTTCCCCCACAAACACTGCATTTTTTTTTATTTTCCTTCTTCTCAATTTGAATTATTCTCTTTATGAATATTGGATATATAGTAATGAATCTTATTGGAAATTTGCCGTCTTTTCTTACAAGTTTAATCACTGATTGTTGTTAAAAGTTTATGAAATCTACAAAACTGGTGCTTAAACTTTTACAGAACATGTAATTCTGAAGACATTTCAGGCTCTGAACTGATACTGGGCTAGTACATTTGCAGCATATACACACTTTCTGCTTGTTGCTTTCATGCTGAGATGGATAAGTTACTGCCATATTGCCACAGTTCACTTTTCTTTGGTTTGTTCAAGAAATTGGTTTTCCCTCACAAATGCACTTCACTGTTTTGTGTATTAATATAGACCAATGTAGTTGTTACATAGTATGAAAGGGAGTATCCATGAACATTTTTGGAAGCAGGTTTCCTAGCGTGGTTTTTTGTATGCATGTACGTGAGTTTTTGTCCTCCCCTCCAGTTAGAAGTAATCCCACAAAATTCCATGTTTGATATTGTGTAATCTTTACTTTGAATACAACACTCTTACTGAACATCACAGCCTCGGAGTTAGCACTCAGATCTAAGTATTGGCCCAAAAACCGGCTATCCTGAAAAAGCTGTACATGGCTTTCCCATTTCTTTGACAGAAGACATAGGATGTTGCCTCAAATTAGACTATGACTACCCATCTAAATACTGTATAGTTTATTATTTAACAGTTATTGTTAGATGCTATATGGTATTGAGAAACTCTCACCATGGCAAAATAAGCTAAATAAGTAAATAATATGCCAATAAATAAATACTGCATTCTGAAACAAAGTAAAGAATAATCAGATTGTCATATACATTAATGTCAGTTGCCCTCTCTCCTTACCCTGGCTTCTTCTGGTAGACTCTTCGCGAAGCTTTGGATTTGGCTAGTATCAATTTCATTTTTTTGTACCAACTCGTTTTGTGGATTTATGCCCACAAACCGGTACAATTCAGTTTTGAAGTGATTTCTAGTTGCAAAGTTTAGCCCTCCACAATAATGAAAAATTTTTATTCCTGGAACCTCTTGAGCCTGAAAGAAAAACACTTTGTAACGTTGTGTCCTATCAGCAATAAAGAGAGTATCTGGGATTGTTTGAGTGAGATGTCTTATTTTCACTAACTTTTATTAGGCCTAAATCATTGGACCTTGATTGTGTTATTAATAATAATAATATTTATTAACTGCAATCGGGTTGTCACCCAGTGGCTGTGGTTATTTTACATGTATACAAAATATGAAATTGGTTACAAATAAATTTAAGTTGGGAGGGTTACATGAGAAGCATGTAGTGGCAACTTGGAATCTTGGGAACCATCTCAGCGTTTGCTTATAGACACAGGGAAACCAAGAAAAACCTGTGTCGAGGTGGCCAGTCGCAGGACCTTCCGAATACTGACTTCTAGCCAGCAGTCCGGCGTCTAAATTAAAAACAGCAATACACATGTAGTACAACAAATACACATAAGATGACAACAATACACACAAGACAACTACA
>Ga0131853_10021648_pt1 | contig 11661 bp, 7 predicted proteins | sample TergutLab28metaG_FD_92764 | JGI IMG/M metagenome (GOLD analysis project Ga0131853, IMG submission 92764) | Labiotermes labralis P1 segment gut microbial communities from Petit-Saut dam, French Guiana - Lab288 P1 (version 2) (version 2) | ecosystem: Host-associated > Arthropoda: Insects >...
GACCCATCCTAATATTATCCACCCATCTACGCCTAGGTCTCCCCAGTGGTCTCTTTCCCTCCGGTTTCCCCACCAAGACCCTATACGCCCCCCTCTCCTCACCCATACGCGCCACATGCCCAGTCCATCTCATTCTTCTCGATTTTATCACCCGCACAATATTGGGTGAGGAGTACAGATCACTTAGCTCCTCGTTGTGCAATCTCCTCCATTCCCCCTGCTACCTCGTCCCTCCTAGGTCCAAATAGTATGCGTAACTTAATACGGACTTAATACATTCATAAGGACTATAAGCAAGACCACAAACGTAACCAGTTTCTAAGCGCGTTCGCGTTCTGCGGCATGCCCGCTAATATCACCCAGTCTCTCTCCTTCTCTAGAATGTAGCAAAGGAAGAGCCGCTAGACGGATATTAATGAAATTAAGTATCGGAAACTTCAGCTAAAAGTTGTTGAGATGTTTGAATTTTGAAAAATGAAAGACCAACTTGATGTCAGTTGCTATTTTATTTCACTTCTTATACGCTCAACATGTTTCGGACATTAATACATCCATCATCAGGAGCTTGCGACTATTCTGTCGAATCACCACATTGGTAGTACTGTTCTTGTTTCGATATGTGTTGGAGTTTCGGTGTGGTTGGGTTGGGGTGGTATCCGTGTTGCAAGCTGAAGCACAAATTTTGATTTAAATAAAAAAATGAAGGATATTTTATGAATTTATGTGAGTATCTGCAGCGTCATGTGGACCAAACTGAGCTTCCGAAACATGTAGAGTTTTATTCCAAAAATAAATTTGAGAAATTAGTGCATCTAGTTGGTTATATTATAAGAATTTATTACGATGCACGGTCAACTGAACGTCAGGTTCATTCTAAACACAACTTCTATTTTATTTCAAATTATTTAGCTACACGTTTCGATCCTCTACACGGAGCTGTTATACACTAGTGTATAAGAGAATGTGCCTTTTTTACTTTTATCAAATATTTTGTATACGAAACCTGAGGATTATCCGTGTATAGGATCGAAGCATGTATCTTAGCAGTTCGAAATAAAATAAGAGTTGTGTTTAGACTCAACCTGTGTTTGTACCGAATGATAATACCAGCAAAACGCGATGAGAATCATCAAAGATTATAACTTAACATTTTGTATACATTTCTTATTGTCTCAAATGCGTGAAATTTTAAAATTCATTAATGAATTCAGGTCGCCCTACACTAAATAAGAACCTTCTAATTCGTTACTGGAAAGAATTTTAAGATCTCAGCTTCGTTATCGTTCCTTTCCATTCGATGAGCTAAATGAACAATACAACCTGGATCCACCGTACTCATTTCTTCCGTAACAAAATACTTACCGTTATAGTGGAGGCCAGTGATTGAATCTGAGCTCGGAGTAGGCTGACCTAGATTTCGTTTGTTCCACTCAGAACATCAAGAAATTACGCGTCGTGTTCTAGACTGAACGCATTTTTACCTGACTGGATCTTTCAGCTTCTGTTCCACAAGTACGTAATTGAAACAGAGCTGAAAGAAACTCTATACATTCAGCGAGCCTTATACCACAGTTTTGTACTTCATCCGATCATCGGCAAATCGGAATTCGATTACCGTCAGACAGAAATATTTCTCTTCTTCATGGTGTCCAGACAGGCTCCGGGGCCTACCCAGTTTTCTACTATATAGTGTACCAACGGCACACTGTATGGGAGTAGAGCGATAGGGTCGTGAAGCTGACCACTCGAATGCATCTAATGAAATGTTCAAAACGCGCGGAGCCTGCACGTCCATTTTCCTGTATGCCTTCGGGGAATGCATAGGGACAGATTTGCCTTTACCTTTACTCTCCTTATTTTGCCTTTTGTATGCTCAACAGTTTTTCCTCTGTAACATCGACGGACTTGGTAACAAATGCAAATAATAGATGTTTTTATTTGGCGTAACAGATCCCAGTGGGCCATGGCCTCCTCATTTACGAGGTTTATAGATCACACTCAACGACACACCACAGTCGGTAGTACTCCTCTGGACGAGCGATCATCATGTCGAAGAGACCTCTACCTGACAGAACACAACACTCACAAAAGACATCCATGCCCCCGGTGGGATTTGAACCCACAATCTCAGCAGGCGAGCGACCGCAGACCTACGAAATAACAGAATTAATAACAGTAATAATAATGATAATAACCTTTATGAAAGAACTGTCATATGATGCAAGACGGCTACTGGGAACAACAACGACCTATACGTATATGCCTCTCACCGTGTCAGGGATGTACGCATATATTGATCGATGATGTATGAGGACACAGTCACGCACGTTGAGTCTGTGCTTTTATCACCCCTGTAGGAGTATAAAACTGTTGCTACCCACCCTCCCACCCACATCACTCCTTCGTCAAGTACCAGATCCTGAAGCCACCGCACCACACCCCTTTGTCCCCCCCTGGATACTGTGGTAAGGTCAAAGTTCAAACGCACCAACACGTAGGAAACTCGTGCTCAGTTGAAAGTAGAGGATTTCTGAAGTTTCTCATTCATTTTTCCCTCATTTTTCCTATTCTTCTCAGTGTTCGATATTCAGTCCCTTTACTGTTGTTGTTGTTGTGCTTTAGATCCCGTTGTTCATTATTCCACGGGAGGGCTGTAAACGGAGAAGTTCTTGGGACTTAAGGTTCTAAAAACAGGAGGCATAGGAAAGTTTATTAAAGTCTGTAGGAATGCCATTGACAATATTTAATTCCAAAAGTCTGTAGTGCGCTGAAGTGAAATTTATTCAAACAATTTGAGTTATTCTCATTTCCTGCGCATGTGCGTTAAAATAAATCATTACGGCTAGCGTAAATGAGGGTGTCGGTAAAAAAAAATTGTTGATTTGACGCCGTATAGTTTGGCACAAGGCAGTAATGATATTCCTTCCCGTCGAAACCTCACACTTTAATTACAAACGTTCTTCACGACATAACACTGTGTACGTACGGACTGTTTCAGTGTGTACAGAATACGGTACAGTGGCAGCTATTGTGTGCACGGTTACGAATTCTGTACTGACATAGTCAGCCCGATAACCACATTATTCAAGAAATATCGTGTGGGCAAATTGGTTATTTAACAAAAAGTTCGGATGGGAATTGCATGTGGACACGGAATGGACTGACATAAGTAGGGTAAGCTTCGATTTGTCTTCTGATTTTCTGTGGTTATCCAGAACTTCCTGTAGGCAAGAATCAGCATGTCGTCTCAGCCATATAAAGCGCAGTGCTAATTACATATAACAACCGAAGTTACGTAATCTTAGCAGTTGAAAGCGTCTTAAAAAAAACGCTCCTAACAACTACCTCTACCAAATGCCATATCATAAAGCAACCCTAAACAGCCTAGTCTTAGTTTTGCATACGAACTTCGCAACCCACTACTGTAAATACCTGGACAGGGGTTGCTGTGGTGTTCACATAACTTGTAGAATTTGTACATTTGAGCAAACCAATAGTGAACACTTCGGTTGGATAACCCAAATATTTGTTGCATCTCCAGAATTTTTCGACACTGCTGGGACATAGTCAAGGACTTGGAAGAAAAAAAATATATAAATCCTAGAAGGAATGTTAATAAAGATCCAACTAGATGCAACAGTATGCAGTCTGATTTATTGCTGCAAAGTCACTCTACATGTTTCGGGTGTCACAGCACCCATCATCAGGAGTACTAAAAACTGTAACCGCAGCCTCCGGTACAGGTCATACTGTGAAATACAAGTATTAAATGGAACAAACTAACAAAGTTGTGTTTTAGCTTGTTAAGTTCTGATAGTAATGGGTGGTGGTACATTGACATATTGCATCTTCCTATTACGTTTTAACCGTCTATATTTATTATCCAAAGAATTTTTAACTTTTAACCTCATGGCTCCGTGCATCTTAATTCAATTTTAATAAAATCCAACCAGATGCAACAGTATGCAGATATTTATTTACTGCAAAGTCACTCTACATGTTTCGGGTGTCACAGCCCCCATCATCAGGGGTACAAAAAATGTATCCACAGCCTCCGGTACAGGTCATACTGTGAAATACAAGTATTAACTGGAACAAACTAACAAAGTTGTGTGTTAGCTCGTTACTTTCTGATAGTAATGGGTGGTGGTAAATTAACATATTTTAAAAATTCTAAAGTATGAAATATCTTAGATGTTTATAATTTAAAAATTTTTGGATAATAAATGTAAAAGTTTCAAAGAGTAATAGGAAGATGCAATGGATAAAGTTAGTTAACAAATAATACTGAATTATGATGCACGAAACCATCAGCTTAAAATTCTAGAAGGAAGTTACACACGACCTTATACACTAAGGCAGTAAACCTGGTTACGTGGCTTAGCTATGGACTTCTTATCAGCAACGAGGGACTTTTCTAAATATTAGTATTTCAGCCTGCTAACGTACAGAACGACACAACAGCAAATTTTAGCTCTTTATGTTTCATAATTAATCCAGTTTGACTTCGAAATAAAGAGACCGTGGTTTATGTGTTTAATGTCCGTGTATTAAAGGATATATCGTGTAACAAAACAACAAACGGCACATCGATAAAATAAATGTGTGTTATTAATTTGCATTTATTGTTTTGTTACTTTATATAAACATACTGTGGTTTATTGGCCGGCCTTCCACTCGCCACAGGCCAGGCCAGCCCTAATGATCCAGTCAGCACATCACCTGTAGGGTGTATGTCAGTTACACTGACATCCCTTCTATTGACCGACGACAGCCTACCTTTGGTTGGGAGCCTACTGTCCTAATAATTTTCAGGCTCCTTAGCAACAGCGAATATTAGCTGCGTCACTAAAATTTATATGAGTATTCTTCGGGAAATATGTCGAAAAAATTACAGGTTCATTAAAATCTGACAGGAATAAGGTGTGCGTTACCTGAACGAATACCTATGTAAATTTAAGGTAATGTCTCTTAGAATGACAAAGACAAAGTTCAGACTAAAGTCGTAAAGAAAATCAAAACACTCATTTTATGTTTGACGTTCAGGTGGCCGTGCATCGCGATAAATTCTGATAATAAAACCAACTAGATGCACTAATTTCTCAAATTTATATTGGAATAAAATTCTACGTGTTTCGGACAGTTCCTCTGTCCATCATCAGGAGTTTTTCACTGTACACACAGCTATGGTATACGTCATACAGGTTTTGCTGACAGCTTGCGAGCAGGATCAGGATCCTTCCTGATCCTGCTCGCAAGCTGTAACTGTAACCTGTATGACATACACCATTGCTGTGTGTACAGTGAAAAACTCCTGATGATGGGCAGAGGAACTGTCCGAAACATGTAGAATTTTATTCCAAAAATAAATTTGAGAAATTAGCGCATCTAGTTGGTTTTATTATAAGAATTCATTTTCTGTTCAATACTTTTTTTTTTCTCCAAACGTGGTGCCGTTTATGAGATAATGTTGAAAAATATGGTAGAGGCAGACAGGCCACAGATGACAATATAATACCGCGCATGCACATTGCATGCAGGATAACTACGGCTACACACTCGGAATAAGTCATAGTTATTGCTTCTCTACTGCAACAATGGTTTAACGTATGCGCCTCAATGTGTATACGTACATTGCTTGTCCTGTTTATTTACGAGACGTTTCGGAGAGAGGTATGTGCAATCAGTTCTCTGTGACGGGTGTTACTGCTACTACCGTTTCATATTCACATAGCAGAAACCAACTACCCTAATATTTATCTTGACCTGTCTCATTTTCTCCAGGAAGTGAGATTTGAGCTTCTCATGGCGATACGAAAGCTAAGATTGTCAATTGATGTGAGGACATGTAATTTACTACATGGATAAGAATGTTTCGGACGAATGTGATGGTTGTTTGACCGTGCATCTTCCTCCTGAAATAATGTGAAATGCCAGCTTGAAGCAAGAAGGTAATTTTATTGATGTATTCTTAGCTCGAAATGTTCCGGGCGCATACGCCCATCATCAGGAGCATTAGATGTTGAGTTGCAGCATATGGTTTTCTGCACCGAGTTTCTGGATGGGTGGTGGTCTTGAGAGCCGCTGCGTAGATCGTGTGTACGGTGCGGATGGTGCACGGCATCCAGAAACTCGGTGCAGAAAACCATATGCTGCAACTCAACATCTAATGCTCCTGATGATGGGCATATGTACCCGAAACCTGTCGAGCTAAGAATACATCAATAAAATCACCTTGTTGCATCAAGTTGGCATTTCACATCGTTTCGGACGAATATTGTTCCGTGTCGTTACACATAGAGAATTGGTTGCTCAGAAGCTTAGGTACCAATCAACGACGCTACTGTGTGTTGTATCTCAAGTGGCACTGATCTTCGTTCTGCACGATATCCAAACACTATGAACACTTCCTCCTACGCTTTTCCACCTTCAAGCTCCCAATCTCGCTTCCAGCTAGCTGCTAATCTCTGCCGCACTACACGTTATCGAAGACGACGAAGAAACAAAGCAATAACAATGAGGTGTAATTGCTTGCTTATCTTAATGGAATAGACCGGTGTTTAAAGATACTTCAGGTCTTTCATTTTGACTGAACTTCGTGTCTGTTTCTGAATGCATAGTTAATGCAAATACAGGTCACAACCCATAAATTAGTAGGTCTGTGTATTTGGGAACGTGTACGCCTTGGGATACTGTGCGTACTTCCTATTCCAACTGACCCATTAATTTGCATCCTACCATGACTTCATGAACCACAGAGAACTGGGAGAGACAAAGATGCAGAAATAAAGAAAGGGCAAAAGCAAAATGGAATTTAAGGACAAAAGCACAGGTTAAAAAAAATGTGAATATTAGCCTTCTTCATTAAAGTACTGCTTCTATATAAGAAAGTCTCTTATAGCAATCACCTATTAATATACACCATAATGTCCTTGTGTTATGTCAATTGTTAAAACATTGGAATTTTTTACAGTTACATTCACTACTTCCTGAATCATTGGCTAATTGGGGCTTGCCTATTGCTCCTCGTCTGAAGTAAGAAATTCTTTTATGTTCATTGGTCCGTACACCGCGTAATATTTGTCTAAAAATTATCCAACAATCTGCAACAATATACAGTTTATTTATATCTGCAAACTGCTCAACATGTTTTAGATGGTATCTCCAAGCATCATCAGGATCTCATATCACTGTATCTAAGTTTCTGACATTATTGAGACCCTTACTGCTAACTGTCGTAAAAGTGACTATATGGGAACTGGTTCCCATAGGAACTCGTTCCCATACAGTCACGCTCACGACAATTAGCAGTAACGGTCTCAATAATGCCAGATACTGTAGTTACAGTGATATGAGCTCCTGATGATGGGTGCAGATACCACCCGAAACATGTTGAGCAGTTTGAAGATATAAATAAACTGTATATTGTTGCAAATTGGTGGATAATTACTGACACATAAGAAATTCTTCTTTTACAACGCGACCTACCATCAAATTCATAGCACGAATTATGCTGAATAAATTTTCTTGCCCTGAAGAGTTTTCAATTTCAGGAAAGAATTAATTTAACATAAGGTCAGTGCATAGCAACGGCAGAATGCAATACATGCAAATCTGGTGCACTTTGTCCGCATTTCGTCTTAAGAACGCGCAACAAGTGCTGACCATAGAATTTCCCACGTGTATACAAGTAACGTCCGTCTGAGGAACATCGAACACCTGTACTACACTCTTTGGTTTAAACTTGCAACTTAATGGCCACATGTACATTACGATAGACATCCCATAGTTTTTAGAACTACGAAGTCTGACATCTAACTGCCCCAACCTCCCGTGACGTATAAATGACTGAATATTAAATTTTTGTCGATATTTCGATATGTTAATTTGTGCTAAAGTACGACAATTTTAACTGATCAAGGCTGCTGGGGATAGCGTACTTAGTATAATGACTAGTCTACGGACCGAACGAATCCGGCATTCGAATCCCGGCAGCGAAAGAGATTATTCTGTTTTCCAAAACGTCCAAACGGGATCTGGGGCCCACCCAGCTTCCTTCATTGGGTACAGTGTTCCTTTCGCAAGGGGTAAAATGGAAGGGACGTGATGTTGACCGCCCACCTCCATCTAGCGTCGAGGATAAGAATGAGTGAAGCTATACGTATACTCCCACCATACGCCTTTGTGGCGTGAACAGGGATACCTTCACTGATCGAGAGCAAAAAATACTCATTTGTCCCTACCAATGGCTCTGTTCTCCGTGTATGCTATCAGTGTGCAGATGTAAAATAAAATGGCTGTCTTTTTGATCCTATCTTACCGACGCTGGCCATGTTTTGGTGCGTTCGCAAAATTGCGAAAAGGGACTATTCGCATCATCGTGTGGGTATCTGTCCGTCCATCTCGGCGTCCGCACGGAACTCGGCTTTCACTACACGGGATTTTTATGAAATTTGATATTTGAGTAGTTTTCGAAAATCTGTAGATAAAATTCAAGCTTCATTAAAAGTCCGACAATAATAATGGGTACTTCACGCGAAGACCTATGTACATTTTTTATTACACCTCGCTCATTCCTCGTGGAATGTGAAATATTTCAGACAAAACTTGTAGAGAAAATCATAACACACTTTTTATGTCCAATACTCTTTTTTCTTCGCAAATCGTGCCGTTTATGAGATAATGTGGAAAAATCTTGTGCAGCTGGGCAGGCCACAGATGACAATATGGCGCACGCACATTGCATGCTGGGTACCTAAGGCCACAAAAACACACACACGCACAAACACAGGTTGTGTAGTATATATTGTTTCACAGCTGCAACAATGGTTGCATGAACGCGCATCATTGTTAAGTCAATGCATTGCCTGTCTTGTTACATTGTGCTGTACTCTCGATTTATTCGGTATCGGCAGCTTATGGCTTTCTATGGGTTTGCCATCCACCATCACAGACCATTAGATATTAATACAACAGGCAATACTGTGCAGGTTAAACAAAATAAATCAATGATAGTTTTTTAACAAATTGATGCACAAACCCTTTATTTTAATACATTTATTACATTCCTCTACATGTTTCGAGCACTACTGTGCTCATCTTCAGGAGGACAGTTATATTAACACAGCCTCTGTTATCGTCACTGTCTTTGGGTGACCATTCAGTACACAAGTAACGAGAGGATTCTCGTAGCCTGTGTCCTGAACAGTCACCTAAAGAGAGTGACGATACCAGAGGCTGTGTTAATACAACTGTCCTCCTGAAGATGAGCACAATAGTGCTCGAAACATGTAGAGGAATGTAATAAATGTATTAAAATAAAGAATTTGCAAATCAAGTTGGTAAAAAAGACTATCATTATATTAAGATGCACGGTCAACAAAACATAAAAAAAATCAATTATTTTCTCTAAATTCACGTTAGGTGGAACACCGAGCAGTCCTTACAGAAAATTACACACAGCATAAACAGTAACGTATCTGTGACTGACTGACGTCAATTATTTGTGAACTGTGTCTAAGCAAACAGAATGCTCTTGTACGCAGTGTGCTAATAGACTGGCTTTACTCATAGCTACGGACTTACTTAGAGCAACACAAGACTGTGGGTTAATGTAAACAAAGTGTAAAGCATCTTCACGTTAACTTAGTATTGTTTACGTGTTAAGGGCATCGTTCTTTTACAACAATTCCTCTCCTAAATTTACACACGTAATCGCTTCAAGATTTCGCCCGTAACACGTATCACGTGCGTGATATACACCGGGAAGCGAGGAAGAAAGAAAATAGAGTGTGAAGTGAAGGAAAGGAGTAATCTTCCCTTGCATAACAAATAGAATATATTCTTCATAAGCCAAGTCTTTCTCACATATCGCCGCAACTTGGGCGCCCTGTGCGTTTGTGAATTAGAATTGATTGTCGTGAAAGGGTTTAGTGCAACCTACAAAGAGATGCCTTCCCTTTGAATATGCTGTGCATATGGCTCTGTAAATTTAGATTCCCCACTGAGCGCACAGCTATTATATTCGGTGTCATAGAAATAATATGAGAGGCTTGTGCGAACATCTTGTGACACACTCTTCAGCCTTCAAATATTAAAATATAATGCCAAAATAACTAGATGGTTAATGAGCACTCTTTTTTCAAACTTCGAAATTTTTCCTATTTAATTAAAGTCTTTTCTGATAAGGGATTGCGATTTTTTCTCTAACTTTGAAACGGATGACAATAGTGTTTGGACACGTCTTGCAGAAACTGTGTTTGGTTTTATTTTGTTTACTATCCCTTTCTTAAATACATAAATTATGAAGAATCGGACTTGAGGGTGGTGATAAATGATGGATTATAAAAGTTACTGAAGAGGTGGGCCGGGTAGCTCAGTCGGTATAGCGACTGGCTACGGGCTGTACGGTCCGGGGATCGAATCCCGTTGGGGGCGAGATTTTACGCAACTGTCCAAACCGGCCCTGGAACCACACCCAGCCTCCTGTACAATGGGTACCGGGTATTTCTCGGGGGTAAAGAGCGGCCAGGGCGTGACGCTGACCCCTCACCCCTTCTAGTGCCGTGGTCAAGAAAGAGCAGAGCTATACCTCTACTCCCCCTATGGGCCGTACGGCCTGTACAGAGCCTCAGTGTCTGTACATAGGTGAGATTTACTGAAGAAGGGGTCATATTTTGTTCTGGACACAATCCAATAATTAAACGGTGTTGACTTGTAAATGTGATGAAAATATACAAATTCCTAAATCAGGGGATTCTTTCAGATTAGTACACAATATTATGCACGAAGAGTAATATAAACAGAGTATCAAAGGACATTCTAGCACAGTAATTCTTTGATATGTATTAGTGTAATATCTCAGATACATTACGTGAGGATACTGTCTAAATAGATCTTATAATAAGTTAATGATGGATGACGTGGACTGCATTCACCTGACTCAGGACGGGGACAAGTGACGAGCTCTTGTGAACACGGACATCAGCCCCGAGTACCTTAAAGTGCGGGAAGTTTCTTGACTAATTGAGGAACTCGTAGCTTCTTAAACTATACTCCATAGGGTTACTTAGTAATAAAGTAGCTAAAATAATTGATTTAGCCGATAATTTAAGGGTGTTGGAGACAGTGGCGTACCAAGGAATTTTGCTTGGGGGGGGGGGGGTTAAAAATTCAGTTGAGAACAGAGGACAGAGAGAACGAGGGTCTGGGGGCGGTAGCCCCCTAGTCAGGGTTTCTGGAAGCAGCTGTAATTTGGTACAAAAAATTTCATTTCATATAGTAAAATTTTCTTAATTTTTATTTCTTCGAGACTATTTATGATGACAACCAATTTATTTGTCATTGCTAATGTAAAAACATTTGCGAACCGGCGGTAGTTTTAGAATTTTACTGCCTTTTTTCCGAACATATTGGGATGTTGGCGTCCTAAATTCAGCAATTTTTAACAGTTTTCACAATTGGGTTGAGTTCGGCACGATTTTGGAGGGCCTTCGGAATTTCGGGGGGGGGTTGAACCTCGTTTCCCACCCCCCCCCCGGTACGCCACTGGGTAGAGAATATAACAAAGGAAAGATTCTTCCAGTTTTTTTTTGGGGGGGGGGGGGAGAAGTTTTTTCCAATTTTGTGTTGAAAATTTTTAGGAAAAAAAAAAGGGGAAAA
>Ga0131853_10021649_pt1 | contig 11661 bp, 9 predicted proteins | sample TergutLab28metaG_FD_92764 | JGI IMG/M metagenome (GOLD analysis project Ga0131853, IMG submission 92764) | Labiotermes labralis P1 segment gut microbial communities from Petit-Saut dam, French Guiana - Lab288 P1 (version 2) (version 2) | ecosystem: Host-associated > Arthropoda: Insects >...
TCCCTCCCCCCCCCCCCCCCCCCCCCCCCCCCCAGGAAATATTCCTGGTACTCATTTCTGTTACAGGTTGACTCAACCCCAGGGCCATAGTGTGGCCAGAAGGATTGTGTCAATAAAAATTTCCAGTGACACCATTGGAAATTGAACCCGTGACCTTTTGGATTGTAGCGCAATGCCTCAACCAACTGCACTACTCTATGCCCCCAAAGTTGGTGTAAGACGTAATAAAGAGCTTGGTCCAATTGTGCTGGTCTTGCCCTTGTAATACGAGAGACTTTTGAGTCGGAATTACCACATACCCTTTCAGACCTCGTAATACAAGATGTGAACATCGTGTATGTGTGCACACACATGCGTGCGAGCCCGTTACAAGATGTGAACATCATGTATGTGTGCGCGCACATGCATGCGAGCCCGTTACAGAATGTGAATGTCAGGATCAGGTTCATAAGAGCCTTCCACTGGACTGTGTCCAGAGTCATGTGAATTTGCACCACTCTTTGGCTCCCTTTTGCCTAAAATCTGCCTGAATGTTATCTTTCTGTATATGTGTAGATCTTAATGGGGGGGTTCTCTTCTAATTAGTAATGTTCTTGCCAACACTGTAATACATAATATGGAGTTTCTCATTATTTTTGTGAAAACAAGGATATAAGTATCAGGCAAATGGCCTTCTTTTGGCATGTGTATGTCAGGCCCATGACATTGAAAGAGTCCAAATATTTGATTATTATGCCTTTGCATATCCTTGAGGTGTTTGTACTCCTGAGGTGGCTGATGGGAGAACATAACTAATATTTTGGAGTTTAAAAATGATCCAAATTATGAACTTCAGAATACCGTCTCCCCAGTTGTTTTTGTTTAAATGATGCTACATCAGACTTAACAGGTTTATGGGGTTTAGTTTTATGGGGTTTTTGAACTCTGCCCACTGTCTTGTATACCAGGGATGCTGCAAACCTAGAAATTACAAGTTTGTAGTCATTTGGTTGCTGCCACAAGAGCACTTTCTTCATTGATCTCACTTCTGTCCTCAGAGCTGTCATTACACAATTTTCAGTGTTTATTCAGTCACAGCAATTTAGTCATATACAGTAGCACAAACTTAAAAACTGCACTCGAAGTTCATATGTCACTGTACCATCTCTGTGATATGCTTCAGCTAGGGAAAAATTCAGTAACAAAAACTGCAGTACTGCAAATGAGGTCTTGATTGATTGATTGTTTGTTTCATTGATTGCAGTTGGGTTTAAGACCTCACGGTCGCGATGCACCTAGGTCTTAATTGACGGGCCCTTTGTGCCCCATATCAATTCATGGCAGCCCTTTTGCTTTCCTAAAGTTCCAGATGATTTGTACTCCTCACCCAATATTGTGCGGGTGATAAAATCGAGAAGAATGAGATGGGCTGGGCATGTTGTGCGTATGGGTGAGGAGAGGGGGGCATATAGGGTCTTGGTGGGGAAACCGGAAGGAAGGAGACCACTGGGGAGACCTAGGCATAGATGGGTGGATAATATTAAGATGGATCTCCAGGAGGTGGGATGTGGGTATGTGGACTGGATTGGGCTGGCCCAGGATAGAGACAGGTGGCGGACGCTTGTGAGTGCGGTAATGAACCTTTGGGTTCCGTGAAATGCGGGGAATTTCTTGACCAGCTGCAAACCATTTAGCTTCTCAAGAAGGACTCTGAACCATGGAGTAAGTAAGTAAGTAAGTAAGTAAAGTTCCAGATGGCTGCTGCGCTTATACTTTTGATGTCCTCTGGCTCCAAGAAGGAGGACCCCAGTTACACATGTCTGTGTGAAGCCAAAGCTTCACACTCACAAAGAATGTGGGCAGAGATTTCATCCTCTGCTCCACACCTCCACAGTGGACTGTCTGACGGCCCCATTAGGTGAAGATGTTTCCTCAGGATATTATGTCCAGTGAGAAGGCCAATAAAAAACAGCCCTGGATTTTGTCCCGTTGAAGGACAGAAAACTATCCCTGGCACCCAAACAGGGCCCCGAAATTAGTTCTTGAGCCTGTCTTTGGGTATCACCAAGACCCTAAAATGAACTCTTGATATGCCACATACAAATGACGATCCGGTCTACAATCATTTATCAACTGTGGCCCAAATGGACATCAAGGAATGAGTAATGGTTGTGAAGCCTCTCAAATGTATCAGATGGGAAATTTTTTTGGCAGTAATGCTGGAAATTGAAATGTACCATTATTGGTACGGGAGTTTTTGTGTTTGACACGTTACATGCGAAAAGTTTGTATCTGGGAGCTTTTTGTCCATGAAAGACAGTATATTTTAGTTAATAATTTTGATACATAGTTGCATGGATTGGGTTAAGCTTCCCCACAACCATAACATGGAGAATGATTTCTTCTTCTTCTTCTACAGTACGGCCCGTGGCTAATGCCACAGATGTACTGCAGTCTATAGGCTTATTGTACTCACCCTATCCCCCCCCCACCTGTTTGGACATTCCCACATTCGCCACCAGGTACCCCCGCGTCCACAACGACACGAGAGATCCTAGTAGCGAAAGGTGGAACTATGTGGGCGAGAATTAACCAGTAATTTTGCCTGAAATGGCGACTTCCACGTCAATTCACGGATCTTTTACATGTCGCAAATCTGCGAAATGGGACCCATGGCTTTACTTCCCTTCCGAAGGAAGGCGTGCTGAGGATTTTTTCACCCTGAAAAATCCTGATGGCTTCGGCCGGGTTTGAGCCCGCGAACTTGGGTCCTTAAAGGCAGCACACTACCGCTAGACCTCCGAAGCCGCTAGGATGTCTCTTAAAAGTGTGCCAGAAAATGCCTTATGTATGATGTAGTAGTATATGTATAAATATAATTTTTATTGGGTTGATTTGGCTTCAGAGTTCGAGATTATGTAATTTGGTAATTAACAGTATGATTTTGCAACACAAATTTTGTGTTGACTGATTCTGTTATCCCTTTTTGAGTCCTCACAGCTGAACTAATGTACAAGGCTTATTCAGAAAGTAAGTACCGTTTCGAGTAAGGTTTCATATAAAATTTTATTTTTATCAGATTCTACATTCTTCAAACTATTTTTCCACATTCGCCGCCATTATTGAGGCACTTATCATAGCAGGGCACAAGTTTTTGTATACCCTCCTCATAGAATGTGGCTGCCTGTGACCCAAATGACTACTGACAATGTCATGGAGTAGAGTCCTTGCAATCTGAGGAAAGTGCAGTGACAGATCAGAAATTTTGAAACGTCTGTTGTCACTCACACTTTCGTTCATCTTACGCATCAAATCATCATTCACCAAAGATGGATGCCCACTTCACGCCTCATCGTGCACGTTCTCTCGTCCTTCATTGAACATCCGAACCCGTTTCCTAACCATGCCATCACTCATCGCATTGTCACCATACACTTGACAGGTCTGGTGATGAATCTCACTTGGTAGCACATTCCTAGCGTTCATAAAACGAATTACAGACCGTATTTCACAGTCGGCAGCCCCCTCAATTGTCTTAAACATGTTTAACGCACAGGAACAAACATAAACATAACACGAATTTCACGAAATGTCATCTGTGGCTTCTCGGTTGATAGAGGAAGTCACTGCACATGCGCAAAGTGACAGTCTTGAGGATGTGCGGACGGTACTTACTTTCCGAATAACCTACGTAGTTGAGTCAGTCATAAAATTCAGCATATTGGGTTGCTTTACAAGCAGTTTTGTGGTTTCTCTGAAAATTCTGTAAAAAAAAAAGTTTACTGTGTAGTATTCTGGATGTGATAATGCATGGTCCATAATCTTTGTAGGTGGTTGTCAGTGCTTTGTAGGAATGTACTGCCTTTGTCGTCTCGTACCAGTGTTTTGGAGGAACATGTTGGTAACTGTCTTAAGGGCAGTAACGATAAAATTAGCATAATTGGCTGATCATGTGGAAGTGGTGGGGAAGAAATGGATCGCATTCCTAACTCAGCTTACGTCCGCTCTGACGATGGTGGCAGCATCATACTCTGAAACATTGCTGACATGACATACTTTATCCTTTAAGTGTGTTATTTAACGATACTGCTGATCGCTAAGATTATGCACCATCCGTCATAGACGAATGAATGAATTTGGTATACCAGTGGAATGATACTCATGGGAAAAAACGGGCATATTTGGAGAAAAATCTGCCCCAGACCTACTTTGTCACATGCAAATTCCACATGGATTGGCCTGTGGGTTCAAACCCAGGCCTCCGCTTCAGTGGAATTATACCGATGGGAGAACTGGCATCGTTGTAGGAAGGTCTGTCTCGGTGCCATTTTGTCTCATGCAGATTCCACGCGGATTTTACTGGGATCGAACCCAGGCCTCTGTATTGAGGGGTTGTTGAATACCCACGTAAGCTGTCATGTGGCGGCGTGAACAGACTCTTATTGCTTCGGCATAGAAGGCTACATTCTTGTTATTGTACTGAACGTTCAGAAGTTGACCATCCGGGATACAGGTCCTCATTCTAATGTTGTACCATTAATTTCAGAATGTTTGTGTTCCACAGTGACGTGTATGTACCATTGTGTACCGGCTCTTCCTTTTCTCACCAGCTTCCGTTTACTGAAAGTGCATGTGTTGGGCAGGATGGTGGTGGGTTTCATTAGGATGTGCTTGCAATCCGCTTGGGGTGTACCGTGCTAGTGCTGATTGTTGGTTTCAGTGTTGTCTGCTGCTAGTCTGCCTGTCGCTAGTAGTTGCCAGCGTCACCACCGCACCGCGCATCATCTGATGCCACTGGTGCATCCGTCCCAGAGGCGGCACTCTGTGTCAGGTACTGCCCCCTACATGAAATGTAAGAACTGTTACATTTAAGATGCACTGATATACAAACTGTCATGCTTGTAGTCTAGAATCATCACTGGAGAAATGAACTGTGATCAGAGCATAGGAGTCAAGTGATGTGATTTATACTGGAAATGTCCATTGTGTTGCTGTGTGCAGTTGAACTCCACAGTGAAGGTACCCCGAACAGACAGATGGAGCCAGCCTATGAAATGCTATGTTCCTACTCTTATTTACTGAGTGAACATTAGTTGAAGAAAATCTTCCCAAGACAAGATTTATGGCACTATAAAAAAATCACTTACGATGCCATGTATGACCCATAACAATTTGGCAGAACCTTCCATGAGTAATCGATATTTCAGGGCATAATATTTGAGCAGCTGCTGGGTGATCACCCCCCCCCCCCATCCCCTCTTTTTGTTCTTTTCCCCCAGGTGTGGGTCAGTGTTTGCCATGTAGATGAGGCAGAGTTTGTGCCAAACGCATCAGAGCTATCGACTTAATGAATTAACGGGTTTGGCCCTCCACATTTTTCCATTATGGACATACATGTATGTGAATCTACTGTTTTGTTTGGCTGGTGGAGACAATAGTAGTGATTCACAGGATTTGTACCCCATATTCAGGAATATGAGCCGACCTGTGTGGGAGGTGGGAGCGAGCACCACATTCTTTATTTCCATTTCCTGCTTATATATATATATTCATTTTTTCACTGGAAAGAGGTCACGCAGACATGTATGTCCTGTATTCGAGAAACCATTGCTAGGTATTTGCAGAAGAGGAGTTGCTGTACACGAGGTGTTGGCTGTGTTACAGCCCTTTCATGTGTGGGAAGCACAGGTGCTGGTACCCACCAACGTACCTACTCCTTCCCCCTGTCTGAGCCTGGACCCCACACTCCTTGGGAATCTAGGAGAGGGAGTACAAGTCGAACAGGCAAGAGAACTGCGTGCAACATTAACACCTGCAGTAGGTATCATGCTCCCTCTGTCCGAGTTGCAAGACGTGTATACTAACCCACGAGCTCTTGTCTGAGATTGGTGTTTGTGTTAACAGCATGTGCATTATTCACTAACCCGTATATTCCTGTTACAGTACTGTGTTAATTGCACATTCTGTGTATCAGTAATTTGCTCTTGTTGTCGGATTGGCTTGTTCCTCTTTACGTGTTGGTATATCCTATCTCATGCTCTTTGCCAGAGGAATTATATGTGTGTCTTAGCATTATCTGGCTTGTCTGTAGGGGTAAAGAGATGGATCGGCTTTACATTTGATGTGTCACTAACTCTGCTATAGGAGTTACATGTTACTATGAACATTACTTTCTGTGCTCTCTTCCAGAGGTTTGCTGTGTTTCTGTTGACATTACTTTCGCTATCACCAGCTTGCAGTCACTGCCAGACAAGTAACATTACTTTTAGCGTAATGCCAGCACGTGCTGTGTGTTACTGTTAACATTACTTTCAGTATATCGCCAGCTCACGCTCCTTGTCAGAGCAGTGACAGGTGCTTGTTTATGTCACGTTGTTTCTGACATGTTTGTGTCTTTAATGTGGCAGTGTATGTAGCGTTGTGATGCAAGTCTGTAGTATGTGATCACAGAAATTAACCGTGTATTGTTGCAGTACGTTATTCTGTGAAATAAGACTCTATACACATGCTTAATGTTGATTCTTTGAGTGTGGTGTTAACCCACCATCATATTTTCCTGTGGCAGGAGCCCATTATCCTATACAAAGAGAATGTCATTCAGGAAAACAGCAAAGATGCTGCTGCTGCTGCTGCTGCTGCTGGCAGTTAATGTGGTTCAGGAAAAGCGCAAAGACATTTCTGCCAGCAATTGTTTTGGTTCAGGAATGGTGCAGACACACTGCTGCCAGCAGTTACGTTGTTCAGGAAAAGTGCAAAGACATTGCTGCTGGCAGTTGTAGTTCCGGAAAAGTGCTAAGACGGCGGTTGTTGTAGTTCCGGAAAAGTGCTAAGACATTGCTGCTGGCAGTTATTGTAGTTCCGGAAAAGTGCTAAGACATTGCTGCTGGCAGTTGTAGTTCCGGAAAAGTGCTAAGACATTGCTGCTGGCGGTTTTTGTAGTTCTGGAAAAGTGCTAAGACATTGCTGCTGGCAGTTGTAGTTCTGGAAAAGTGCTAAGACATTGCTGCTGGCAGTTGTAGTTCCGGAAAAGTGCTAAGACATTGCTGCTGGCAGTTATTGTAGTTCAGAAAAAGTGCTAAGACATTGCTGCTGGCAGTTGTTATAGTTCCGGAAAAGTGCTAACACATTGCTGCTGGCGGTTCATGACTAACCACCTGAACTGTGGCATGGCCTTTAACCTCCTCCTCACTCTTGCCTCAGTCTCCCGATTGATCGGTTATGAATTAAAGTTACTTACCCCAGACATGTTGTCTGTATTGTATCATGTTGCATATTTGTAATGCTGCTTCGCATGCTGAGTAATGTACATTGTGTTCCATGCTTAACTATGCAGCACTGAAGTTCTGTTTTATGTTGCAGGCTCTGGACGCGAGCGTTCAGACAGTGTTCCGTCACGCACGCGAACGATCAGTGATGGTTCGCACCCACTTGCACACCTGCACTCATCTCGGAGTCTTGTCCCTAACTCTGGCAGCAGTCGGCCTCACTCTGTATGCTGGCCAGCGGGCAGCCCTGTTAGGTGAGTCCCTGTACATTGTTCACATGCAGTTTGTATTTGGGTGTGATGAGCTGTGATGCAGCGCCCCTGTGTTTTTGCAGTCCCGCATCAGGTCCATGCTCGACGGACTCACCGGGCTCATCTTTATCGATCGATGAGGGTGACGGGGATGGATGGGGAGGCTACGGACATTCCCTGACTCCAGATCAGCCTGTGATTCTGGAGGAGAGTTTCAGCAATGATGTGTGGCCCGGAAATGTGCCACTCCTGCTGCCTCTTCGCAAGTTCTCTCCAAGCCAGCTGCCATCCAATATTCCTGCAGGTTTCACTGGTCAGGTAAGAACAGGAACTTCAAGCATTTAACACATCAGATCTAAGTGTTACAAATGTAGAGGTTAACTAAAGATGATATATGCACTTATCCAGGTTAGGGGATGACCATAGCACATTGACCGGTGAGTCACAGTAAGGCGAACTGTGCGACAAACTGCGTATCATTTGATGTACTTTGGTCTTATTTTGATTAGGAGCAGTTTATTCTTTTACCATTTTCACGCGTCAGGCATATTTTTTCAAGGTCAGTATTTCCTCTCGTTTATTGCCGCTTGTATGTTGAATCACATGACATCCACTCTTCTATTTTGGGCATTCTCACAAAGTACAAAAATGTCATGTATGTGGGGACCGTGTCTCTATCTGCCTGTGTCTGTGTCCATCCATCCATCTGCTGTCTAACCTAGCGTCATGAAGGGGGACCTTGATGGAGGGCTCCTTTACTAGGGAACTCAAAATATGTGGTTTTTGAGAGAGATGCAAAATGCCCTGTAAACAACCCGCTGTCTTCGTAGGGGCCCTGTTGGGGAACCTGGAGGAGGTTCGTTTGCCGGGAGTTTTGAGAGAAAAGAAAAACCTATCTGGGTTCCTTTCTAGAACCCAGAGGTCATTAAGATTTTAAATCTGGGGACCATTTGGAACTTTAGTGAAGGAACAGGGCTATGCTGAGTTGATATTAGATTGTGGGGCGCAAAGGGCCTGTTTATAAGGCTTACGTGCATCATGACTGTAAGGGCTCGAACCCAGTGTTATCAGTCGGTCAACCTAACGTCAGCAAACAGACTGTTTGCAAGATTCATGAAATTCAGAAGTGGAGTCCTTTGGAAAAGATTGTGAAGCAAACATGAGTTTGTAAATTGTGAAGTGAGAGAGAAAACCAACAAGATGCAACAGTTAAGACATTTATTATTGATACTTTCTCAACATGCTTCGGGCATCATCATGCCCATCTTCAGGAGAACAAGACGTGTGTTACTGCACGTGGTGTGCTGCGCTGTAACAAGCGGGGAAAAGGTAGATATATTAGCTGTAATGTCTTTTTTGTGGGGTGGTGTGTAGTAAACCTAGATGGAACCTCGTGTGTGTATATGCAAATGTCGTGTGCACCACACACCCGCTTCCAATACACCAGACCTGAAAAACGCACGAGGCAGATACCAGTCCAACGCTACGACAAACCCATTTGCACACGACATTCGCATATACACATGAGGATCCATCTAGGTTTACTACACACTACCCCACAAAAAAGACATTACAGCTAATATGTACCTTTAACTTGCTTGTTACAGCGCAGCACACCATGTGCAGTAAACACATGTCTTGTTCTCCTGAAGATGGGCATAATGATGCCCGAAGCATGTTGAGAAAGTATCGATAATAAATGTCTAACTGTTGCATCTTGTTGGTTTTCTCTCTTTCTTCACAATTTGCTCACGGTGCATGGTCACAGAAACCTAAAAATGAGTTTGTAAATATTACCACAGTTGCACCTAAGGGTAGAAATAAATTTCTTCTATCTAATTCCCATATTTGATGACCAATTAGGTTGAAATTTGTTATAGGTGATCTCCACATAATGTCACCAAGTAGAAGTGGGTTTCACAAAAACTCGTGCTGCATAGGCTGTAGTTCTACCGACAAGCATAAATAAATTTTTCTCCCCCATTTTTCAACTTTTTTTTTTTTTAGTTGTGACAAAATTAAGTACAAGAAGTCTCACAGAAATTTCTTTAATAATTGTTTGTTTCATGAAAATGAACCTTGTTGAAACCGTACTTTACTTACGGATGTAAATGTATTTCCGTCCATAGTTTGCTTATTTGTTGCCCAGTTGTTGCTGAAATTCACTATAAGAGATGTGCACATAATGTTGTTGATCACTCAACGTGTTTCACGGAAATCAGTGCTGCGAACGCCGTACTTTCGTGTGGTATGAATGAAATTACATTTATGCTTGTACCACAGAATTTTATGACATTTTGGAGTAAAGGTAGGGCTCACCCTAGAACATGCCACAAATGCCCAGAGAGGGAGTAGATGTTTAGCTGTACTCATCCTTAAACCTCAGTGCTAGATGGGGGTGGGTGGTCAACGCGATGTCCCGGCCACTTTACCCCCCGTGAAAGACCCAGTGCCCACTGTATAGGAGGCCTGGTGGGCCCCAGGGCTGGTCCAGATGTGTGCAGAAAATATCAACCCCCACCCACACTGGGATTCGATCCCTGGACTGTCCAGCCCATAGTGAGTTGCTATACCGACTACATTTCAGAGGAGCAACACATACCTGTAAAATCTGTGTAGGCCATAGTATCACGGGGTACGCTATTTGCAGTCTCGTTTTATCCCCATTTTTTGGTTCTGTTTCACATTGTGTGTAGTGTGGCTAGTGTTCCCTCACGTTAGATTCGACGTGATTGCGATCGTGAATATCAAAGTAGTTGTCTGCTGGCATGTGATGTGTGCTTTGTTATGACATGTGCTAATGTTTTTGAGCAACTTACTGCCCCTGCCTTCAGAGCAGCTTTTTCATGTGATACCGATACCTGTCTACACACCACAGAACACTAATCTTAATGTGTCATCTTTTTTGTAACTCAGAGTTCCCGTAAGGTTATGAGCCTTTCTCACTAGTAGTGATCACATAAAAGGTAAAGCAGTCCAATTACAGGCCTGCAGTGGCCCAGAGAGTTCAAGGAAGTTAAGGTTCCCAGATTTCATGACAATGGCACAGGATAGTGGTAGGTTGTCACCCTTACGCACTGGGCACCTTTACCCCCCAGGAAATACTCCTGGTACTCATTTCTGTTAGAGGCTGAGTCGAACGCAGGTCCATAGTGCGATCGGAAGGATTTTATGTCAATGAAAAATCCAATGACGCCAGCTAGGATCAAACCAGCGTCCTTCTGATTTGTAGCACAGCACCTTAACCACTGTGCTACCGCGTTCCCCAGTAATGATCACATATTCTTCTGTCTTTTAGTTACTAAGACATTGATGATAGTCTACATCACATGATATTGTACTGTATGTCGGAATGGGGCTGGACTTCCACCAAATCTTATATCGACAATTACTACGGGTAAAGGGTTGTATAGCGTCTTGCTGGGTAGTTTTATGCTACCACCAATCAGATTACTTATCTGATAAAAAGGACTCCAAGACAATATAGTGAAATCGTCTATATATTCTAGATTACTGTGTTCACAATATATACAGTGGGAATGAAGAAATAAGTTCACATATAATTTTGTAAATACTAAAAGTTAGCTTGCCTGAAATATAAACCAGATTAAACGAATTTAGAATTTAGAATAATTAAATCCGAATTCAGTCCAAATGTACGCAACTCAATTTAGTAGAATTTCCAAAACAATCAGCACATCTTACCTGGTAAAATTAGCAGACTGAAGATCATTGCGAAATTTCACAGCCGAACTGCGTACCGTCTTCAATTTTGATCTGCTACACCAACTCAGGATATGTAACTGCTGTAATTAAGTACGTAGACATTGTGTATAAAACGCGTATTGAGAGGTCGTTTACCGTGCTGATGGGTTCATATAAAGGCGAATTGTAACGTCAGCTATTCCAGAAGGTTTAGCGAACTGTCACGTCGCTTTCGGCCTACAATGCATCTAAGTCCAATGAACGGCATCGGTATTTGCTGAATAAATGAAAGTGCAATATTAATAAAAATCCAACCAGATGCAACAGTATGCAGATACTTATTCACTGCAAAGTCACTCTACATGTTTCGGGTGTCACAGCACCCATCATCAGGAGTACTAAAAACTGTAACCGCAACCTCCGGTACAGGTCATAATACTGGTACAGCTACTTCCCTCCAA
>Ga0131853_10021654_pt1 | contig 11660 bp, 9 predicted proteins | sample TergutLab28metaG_FD_92764 | JGI IMG/M metagenome (GOLD analysis project Ga0131853, IMG submission 92764) | Labiotermes labralis P1 segment gut microbial communities from Petit-Saut dam, French Guiana - Lab288 P1 (version 2) (version 2) | ecosystem: Host-associated > Arthropoda: Insects >...
AGTGTGCGCCATTGCCCTTGTTGCAGGAGCTGCGTGGTTTATTGCATCGACTTTCGGTACGGTCGTTCCTCCAATGGGTAAGACAACTCTGGAGTTTTCCCTTACGATTTTTATTTCGGTGCTCGTGATTGCCTGCCCTTGTGCGCTGGGTCTTGCAACGCCGACTGCAATTATGGTGGGAACAGGCAAGGGCGCGGAGAACGGCATTTTAATTAAGAGCGGTGAAGCGCTTGAAACTGCCCACAAAATCGAAACAATCGTCCTTGATAAAACGGGAACAATTACCGAAGGTAAACCCGAAGTTACCGATGTTATTCCCCTTGGCTCTGTCGATGCAAATTATCTTTTAGCGATAACAGCTTCTGCGGAAAAAGGAAGCGAACATCCTTTGGGAAAAGCAATTGTGCTTGGCGCAGAGCGCAAGAACCTTTCGCTGTACAACGTTGAAAGTTTTCTTGCAATTACTGGGCGTGGAATAGAAGCGCGCATTAACGGCGTTTCAGTGCTTGCTGGTAATAAAAAGCTTATGCAGGAATGCAGCATCGCCCTTACCGATCTTGAGGATGCTGCCGACAAGTTCGCAAGCGAAGGCAAAACGCCGATGTATGTTGCGCTTGACGGAAAAGCAGCGGGTATTGTTGCCGTAGCCGATGTGCTTAAAAAAAATAGCAAGGCGGCAATAGAACGCCTTCACGCAATGGGAATTGAAGTTGCGATGATCACTGGAGACAACGCAAAAACTGCAAGCGCTATTGCAAGCCAAGTGGGGATCGATCGTGTGCTTGCCGAAGTGCTCCCTGAGGATAAATCCGCCGAGGTAAAGAAGCTGCAAAATGAGGGGCGCAAAGTTGCGATGGTGGGAGACGGCATTAACGATGCGCCTGCGCTCGTTCAATCTGATGTGGGCATTGCTATCGGATCGGGGACTGACGTTGCAATGGAAAGCGCGGACATCGTTTTAATGTGCAGCGATCTTATGGATGTGCCGACTGCAATACATTTAAGCAAGCGCACCATCCGCACGATTAAGCAAAACCTGTTTTGGGCGTTTGGGTACAATGTGCTTGGTATTCCGATTGCCGCAGGCTTGCTGTATATTTTCGGCGGACCGCTGTTAAACCCCATGTTTGCCGCTGCCGCAATGAGTTTAAGTTCCGTTTCGGTGCTTTCCAATGCGCTTAGGTTAAAGACGTTTAAGGCGTAAGCGGCGAACGGCAATTATTGGACTTGTTCGACAACTCATTATCGATCGTTACGGTATTCATTACGAAATGATCTTCTGAATAATATCCAGCGTCTGCGTTGCACAACTGTCCCATGAAAAGTTTTGCGCCTGTTCAAGCCCCAAGCGGCGGCACTCACGATGTATTTCGCGGTTAGCCGTAAGCGTAACCATTCTGTCCGCCATGTCTTCTGCATCGTGCGGATCAAAGTACAGTGCAGCGTGCCCCGCAGCTTCAGGAAGGGAAGCTGCACGAGCGCAAGCTACGGGAACATCGCTTGCCATCGCTTCAAGAACGCCCATTCCAAACCCTTCATACATGGAAGGAATCACCACAATGTCCGCACCTGAATATAATTCAGGAAGGCTTGTGTGGGGAAAGTGTCCGGTAAAAAAAATATCGTTACGGTAAGCGGAAGTTGTTGCCGCTTCCTTAACCTTTTCCGCGCCCTTGCTGTCGCTTCCTGCCAAAACAAGGCGGTGGGGATAATGCGTTCGTTCCTTGAAAATACCAAACGCTTCTATCAATTTACTGTGATTTTTTACAGGATGCTCAATGCGGGAAACATACAGCACATACGGTCGCCTGAAACTAAACGGCTGAATTAGCAGCACATTTTCCTCCCCGCGCGGGCGCGGGTAAAAGGCGCTATGATCAATACCGTTGGGGATCACCTCAATTTTGGTATCTTTAATTCCCGTAATATCGATGAGTTCCTGCTTTACCCACTGTGAAACGGCAATGATGCGATCAAGCCGCCTAAGCGCGCTGGGAAGCGCCATGCGGATAAATGCGTTAAGGTACTCGCGCTTTTTGCGCTGCCACCACGGCGCCATATCGTGGACAACGCCTACCGTGGGGCACGGCGACTGCGCGGGAAGCCGCTTGTGGGCAGCTGGAAAGAAGCAGAGCTTCCACGAATGCTCTGCGGCAAGTTGCGGGTACTTGAAAATATGCCACAGGAAGTTTGCAGTTCTGCCGTTAACGGAACATTGCGAAATAAAATCCATATCGGGAGCTGCTTCGCTGTATGCAAAGCGGTCGTACTCCCAACCAAAAAGTTCGCTGGTAAATTCTGACGGCGGAATACGCTTGAGTATTTGCATTACATAGATACCTACCGCCGATTTCCCGCTGTTGCAGGCAAAGGTATCTATTCCAATTTTCATTACTGCAATATACCGATTTTAGCGGGGAAAAACAAGCGACTTGTTCGACAACTCGGTTAGTTGTCTCACAAGTCTTGCAAAATACATAGTATTTTGCAATTTCAGTGGAAGTTGTTCGGAGAACTGAAGTTTCCAAACAACTCTCATAAAAAAAAGCCTGTTGCAAAAATAAATCTGCAACAGGCGATGCCCTTGAGGCATACCGGACATATAGTGATTGGGAGGGGAACTACATGCCCGACATTTAAATTATCGACAGTACCTTGGTATACTTGAGTGAAATCGTAACAAATTTATCAGGGAAGCATTTTACCGAGAAGCTCTAAAAATCTTCCATTGGTTTGTCTTTGTTGAACATATCGAGGATAACGTACACAAGTGATCCGCTTGTGCGGATGCGCAGCTCTGCAAAGTTTTTTGCCACAAGCGTATCAAGGAGCTTCTTTGCCTCATCCATAGAAATATCAAGGGCTAAGGCAACATCGCTTACCGTGATAACGCCTTTGTTCTTTTCGGCAAGCTTCAATATCGCGTGTTCAGGACGTTCTTTTTTTGCCGCGCCGTTTACTACGCGGTACGAACTGTCCTCTGCATAGCGCCAGTTCTCCTCTCTGCTTCCCCCGAACGGCTGCTCACTTCCCCTGCGAAGTTGATCGATAAGAGCTTGGCGTATATTTGCCTCCCGCACCTGAGCGGGGAGGGTAATGAAATCAAAAATAGAACCAACAACGAACAAGCCCCCAGTACACATCCAAAGGATGCCCGTTCCTATCTTTCCCAAATAAAAGCGGTGCAGCCCCAATGCGCCAAAGCCTGAGCAAAACCATAAAAGATACGCGATAAACGTGCTATACATACCAGAATCAGCCTAATGCAATACGGCGGTTTTTTCAAGAACTAGTACAAGCGTCCGCCAAGGGGAACATCGAAAGTGGGCGTTACCAGCACAGCTTCGTTTGCCCCATCAGGAACGCCGAGCGTCAGCACTTCGGAAACGGCGGGTCCAATTTGGCGCGGGGGAAAGTTCACCACGCACAGCACTTGCTTTCCAAGGAGCTCCTCCGCCGTGTAATTGGGCGGAAATTGGGCGCAGGATTTCTTTACGCCAAGTTCAGCCCCTAAGTCGATCTTTAATTTGTACGATGGTTTACGCGCCTGTGGGAATGCTTCAACCTCGATAATTTTACCGACACGAATGTCGACTTTTTGAAAATCATCATAACTAATTACATCCATTTGTAAGCTCCTTCTCAATGATCTTGTTTGATGATCCTTATCATACCCTGTTTCCCCTTTTGTATGTCAATACAATCGCTGAGGATAATTAAGGCGCTAATCATAGTAGAGGGAACAACCGCCAGATAGAGAATACTGATGATCCAAAGGAACTTCCATAGCGTTATGTTGTTCTTAAACGCCGCTTCCAAATCAGTACTGATACCGCTTTTAAGGTAACGGTGAATTTTGCTGCCATAGCGCTATGTAAAAAGGGACTGAATAAAGGTAAGTACGCTTGATATTAAGAGAAGTACCGTTATTTGAGCGCCAAACGCCATCAAATCATAGGGGGATACCCATATAATCATTATTGCTCCAAGAGGATAAGAGTACGATATATACCACGACTAACAGCGCGATTAAAGCTGAGCCGATGAACCCAAGAATGCCCAAAAATCTTAGCCAGGGAGCTGCCCCTTTTAGGTAGATAAGCAGTGTCTCTGTAAGCCCGCCCTGCATGGTGAAACGTTCTTCGGGGATTGCCGCATTTTCAGGGCTTTGGTACGGGTTTACTGCATCTGGCATAAATTCTTCCGTTGTTTTGATGCTAAATAAAAGCAAGCCGCATGAGCTTTGACTAGCCGGAATTATGATCGTGAGTAATGGATTGGATTTTTCGTGGGCGCATAAGGTTTACTTCCGATGCCAGGTACGCAATTACTGTGCCTAGCACCGGGCTTGAGTATCAGGCACGAAGCCCCAATGACTGTCACTTTTGCGTCCCCTGTTCTAATATTTTTTAAAAGCTGAATCTCCCCCAATCCCTATATAAAAAGAAAAGAGCAGAATACAACGGTAAGGAGAGGAAACATGCCAAAGAAAAACAAAGAAAGACGCGGTTATACCAAGGAATTCAAAACGGAAGCGGCGGCACTGTCAGAAAAATGGGAAAAACCTGTAAGCCAGGAGGACAAGGATTTGGCTGCCAATGAAAGTGTACTGCGCCGCTGGATCAAAGAAGCGCGGGAATCACCAGGGTAAGTATACGCTGCAAACGAAATCCTGAAAAATCTTCACTCTTCTTCGCAATGGAAGAACCCCTGTGACAGCGTACTGTTTCATATAAGAAAATCTTGGACAGTGCAGTCTCAGAGAGATGACCGCGCTATTTGAGGTAAGTCCAGGCGTGTATTATAGTCAATCAATTTAAATAAATGAAGGAAAAGCCGATAAAAGAATATGGCAACAGTATGGACTTATTGTCCGCGAAGGGATTAATGCCCCGCCCCTTGGGGCGTTAAAAAGGTATTAATCCCTGAGACGAATACCTTACCTAAATAAGCACACCCTGCTACTTGCGGCGGAGTTGATTTATTTGACCGCAATGTTATCGGCTGGTCGTTAAGCGCTGATCTGCAAACGGTTATCACAACTGGTGCGGCTTTTTAGATGGCTGTAAGAAACCGTCATCCTGAAAATGATTTGATATTTCATCCAGACAAAGGTGTTCAATATTGTTCTGAATTGTTTCGTGCTCTTATTAAAAGGCACTGTCCTTGTATTCGTCAAAGTATGAGCCGTAAAGGCAATTGTTGGGATAACGCATGTGCGGAATCATTTTTCAAATCAGAACCAACATACCCCGTCTTTACAAATGGGGTTGTTGATTATATCCAGGCGTATTATAATCAGCAACGTATTCATTCGGCGCTTGACTATGCCTCGCCTGATGAGTATTCTTCCCATCAAGTTGCTTAACTTTGTTTACTTATTGGGGGAGGATCTACTAGTCCCCGATTTGTCAAGTGGTTTTAAGAAATTTGTTAAAAATGGTAGGTAGGTTAGGCTATGTACCTTTATTGCGTATTATCAAGCCTGTTTGAATAGCCTCGTCAGTTACAATGACGAGCTGGTTCTGATGTTGGTTATATAGAGTATAAGTATATTGAAATAACCTGCTTTTCCCGAAGTGCAGTATAAAGCTGATAAATAAGTAATGTTAAAAATAAATAGATCGACACTACCCTGTAATTTTGATAAAATAATTTATAAAGGGGATTATATGAAACTATTACTCCATTCCTGCTGCGGACCTTGTTCCGTGCAGTGCATCGAAGCCCTGGTTGAAGACGGTAGTAAGCCCGATATTTTTTGGTACAACCCAAATATTCATCCGTACACGGAGTATTGTTCCCGCCGCGACTCCCTTACAAAGTTTGCCAAGGACAAAGGGATTTTCGTTATCATGGAAGATGAGTACGGGCTACGCTCGTTTGTTAAGGCGGTTGAAAGCGAACCTGCTGGTGGGCGCTGTGCGTACTGCTACCGTACTCGCCTGGAAAGGACGGCGGCAGTTGCGGCGGAACATCAGTACGATGCCTTTTCCGCCTCGCTGTTAATTAGCCCGTACCAGAATCACGAGCTCCTTCAAAAAACCGGGGAAGAAGCTGCCGCTAAATACGGCGTTTCATTTTTTTACCAGGATTTCCGCCCGCGCTTTCGTGAAGGGCAGAAAGAGGCGAGGGAAGCTGGCTACTATATGCAAAAGTACTGCGGCTGTATTTACAGCGAAGAAGAGCGCTACCTCTCTTCCAAAAAGAAAGCATGACAGACGCCCATTGCCATCCTCATGATTTACTGCGATACACGCACAATATTGAAGGCGATCTTGCTGAAACAGGCACGATCTGCGCTGCAAACTCCTGGAACTTGGAACAATTTGAATACCACAAAGCGCTTGCAAAAAAAACAAACCGTGAACATGGCACAGCCTTTTTTTGCTGTTTCGCACTTCACCCGCAACTTGCCCCGTCGTTTGCCGAAGATGGCAATTCAAGGGAGCTAAACATTTCCCTTACTGGCGGACTCGATCTCTTACATTCCCTTGCATCGCGTAAGCTGCTCGATGCGGTAGGTGAAACGGGTTTTGACCTGTACGATGAACGCTTTAAGGCAACGGAAGCTTTGCAGGATCATATTTTTACCTGCCATCTGGAAACTGCCCTTACCTACGATCTTCCTTTGGTACTTCACATACGGCGCGCCATGCACAAGGTATTTCCCTTTGTGCCGCATTTGAAAAAATTAAGCGCTGTTGTTTTTCATTCATGGTCGGGAACGAAGGGGGAAGGGGAGAGTTTGCTAAAGCGTGGGGTAAACGCATTTTTTTCGTTTGGCACACCGGTACTCAACAATCACCAACAATCCATGATCTGCGCTTCCTCATTCCCTGCCGAAAATATTCTCCTTGAAACTGACGCACCGTACCAGCCCCTGCGCGGAAAAGCATTTTCATCATGGGATGATTTACCGGCGATTTGTGCTGGTATTGCAGCGCTACGAAAAAAAACAGGAAGCTTGTGTAATGACCCAGATGATCTTGAAACTCAAACAACAGATAATTTCTTTAAGGTTTTTTCCCGCTAGCTGCGCAGACTATTATTCGATTGCAGTACCAGGCGTACTTCTACGGACAACAAATTCCCCGCGATCCGAAGCGGAGCGTTCTTCCGCCTGCGCCTTGGCTGCCTGTGCATGGAAGTGCATCTGCGCCCGAAACGGTTTTTCACCAGCAGCAGGTTTTCGCCGCTTCCAATTTCCCTCTGAGCTTAAAACCCAGGCTTGCGAATTGTCGTTGAAATACGATGAAAGTATGCCTAAAACGGTCTTTCGTGTATCATTTTGCAGTATGGGAAACATCAGCTCAACACGGCGTTCAAGGTTTCGGGTCATCCAGTCCGCACTTGCAAGGTACAGTTCTTCAGCGCCCGCATTGGCAAAATAATAAATGCGCGAATGTTCAAGGTAATGATCGATAACGCTAACCACGTGAATATTTTCCGATAAACCTTTTACCCCGGGGCTTAGCATACAAATACCGCGCACATTCAAAAAGACCTTCACGCCCATTTGTGAAGCGCGGTACAGCGCCCAAATAATTTCAACATCGGCAAGCGCGTTCATCTTTGCCATAATTTTCCCCGCCGCTTCAGGCGTTGAGCGGTTGATCTCGCGCGCAATAAGATCAAGAAGGCGGCGCTTTAATGCAACAGGGGCAATTACCAGTTTGTCCAGGGATTGCACTGCCGAATAGCCAGTTATCATATTGAACAACAGCCCTGTGTCGTACGCAATATCTTCCCGCGCGGTGAACAGGGAAATATCCTCGTAGACCTTTGCAGTTTTGTCGTTGTAATTTCCAGTTGAAAGGTGGACGTAACGTTTAATGCGTCCATATTCGCGGCGCATGACAACCGTTGCCTTTGCGTGTATTTTAAGATGCGCAAGCCCATACACAACAATAACACCTGCTTTCTCAAGCCGATGCGCCCACGAAATATTTTGCCCCTCATCAAAACGCGCTTTAAGCTCAACCACTGCCGTTACATGTTTGCCCGCGCGGCTAGCCTGCTCAAGCGATCGAACAATGGGAGAATCGCCGCTGGTTCGGTACAGCGTCGTTTTAATTGCCGCAACATCGGGATCGGAAGCTGCCGCCTGAAAAAAACGAATAACAGGATCAAACGATTGATAGGGCAAATGAAGGATAATATCGCTGCTCCGTATTTGATCCCACAATGGTTTATCTGAATGCAGCACTGGATGCGAATATATTTTCCATGACTTCTCCCGTAAATGTTCAAAGCCCTCACTTACAATATGATCGTAAAGCCTTCGCGGATTAAAAGGACTCTGCATTTCGTACAGATCATTTTCTTCAAGTGAAAGACGGTTTGCCCAAAAGGTTTTTAGCTTTTCACTGCCCGGCGAATATACCATCCGCACGGGCATGGATTTTTCGCGTGTTTCAAGCACCTCTTCCATTGCATGGATAAAATCCTCGTCCCGCTTTTCGTCAACCGAAAAATCCGCATCACGGTTTACCTTGAAAACCATGCTTTCCTTTACTTTGAAGCCTGGATACAGGTAACTTCCGTACATTTGGATAAGGTCTTCAAGTAAGACAAAGTAATGCTGTTCTGTTATTGCACAGGCTTCTGCCGCGGCTGTTTGTGCTGGTACTTCACGCGGCGGAAATGCGCTTTCAGGAAGCCAAATGATCCGTTCCAATGCAGGGGGAATGCGAAGCACCGAAATATCGCCCTGCTTTTCTCCAGCTTCTATTCCCGATCGTTGCGACTTGTACGCCGCCTGCTGATCTCGTGATGGATTTTCCGCGCCAAAGCGGAAGCGGCTTTTACCAGGTTCTTCATCCAAAATAAAAGCCACATACAACGAGAAATTATCGATGGAAGGCAAGGGATCGTTTTCGGTAATGCGCAGCGGTGTAAGTAACGGGTATATTTCCCGTTCAAAAAGCGATTCCAAATACGCGCTCTGTGTATCTGTCCACTCGTGTGATCGCACAAGCTTTAAGCCTCGTTCTGCAAGGCTTGGAAATACTTCGTTGATAAAAGCTGCGCACTGGCGTTTTTTTATCGAGCGCACTTTTGCCGATATTTTTTCCAAGAGCTCTTTCGGCTGCATTCCCGATGAATCGGTGCCGCCTGATTTTTCCATTTGCTTGATTGCGGCAACACGCACCATAAAGAATTCATCGAAGTTCGAAGAAGCTATGGACAGAAACTTAAACCGTTCCAGAGGCGGGCGATCTTTTTTTAATCCTTCTTCCAACACGCGCTCATTAAAATCAATCCACGAAAGTTCTCGGTTGATTAATTTCGTTACCGCCGAATATCCGCTGTTTGCCTGTGCTTTGTTTGTATTCATCATGTTAACTCAATTTTATAGCCAAAGACATCCTGGAACAAACCGCCTTTTTTGTCCAGCCCAAGGTGCTCAAGGGAAAGATCCCAGTTTCCCTCGGTTCGAAGCACCACCGTTTCATTTTCTTTTTCGACAGTAATCTCGTTGATGTGCTGTGAATGCCCGCGGTCAAGAGCATCCGCTACGCGCAAGATAGCAGCCATTTTCAGCACTAAAATGCGATCTTCCCGCTGTAACGAGATATATTCAATATCGGCGGAAGACGGCGCTTTTCCCCGATGATAGCGGATGACGTTGCCGATAATGTCGAGTTCTTCACGCTGCAGTCCAAAAATTTCTGAGTTGGCAATAATGTATTGCCCGTGCAAATTGTGGCTTCCTGCATGGATAAACATTCCGATTTCGTGCACTGTTGCCGCAGTTTCAAGCATTATCCGCTGACGGCGGTTCATTCCGTGCTCAAGCTTCATTGCATCAAAAAGAGTCATGCAGAGTTTTGCAACATGAAGGCAGTGCGGCTCGTCAAAGTGATATTTCTTTCCAAGGTTCACCGCCGATGCCAATATCTGGGAAAAAAATTCGCCTTGTAATTTCGGATCAACTCCGCGGGAAAGACCGATCAAAAATCCTTCACGAATGGAAAGGCGCGGAACGACAACGTGTTCTGCCGCAGTTTGTTCCAAAAGAAGCTTGTACACGACAATACCAGGGATAAAAGCTTCCGCTTCCCAAATCGGCATTCGAAGCTTCTCCATACATTCTTCGATCGAATAATTTTGCACATCGCGGACAAAATCAAAAAAAGCCTGCCGCGTAATAATACCGCAATATTCGTTAAGGTTTGAGCCGACCTGATCTGCTGCGATTGTTGCATCGCTGCCGACCAGCACAAAAGTCCTTACATGGGAAAGATCAAGGGCGGCATTTAATATTTCGGAGGTGTTTCTGATATTGTTGCTAACGTACTGCTGTTGAATTCTCGTTGATCCAGTTTTCGATGCCTGGTTGATATGGATCGTGCCGAGTTTTAAGCTGTGCGCCGCAACCATTTTCCCGCGCCGCAAAAGCATAATTCGTGTCGATCCGCCGCCCATCTCCAGCACCATTGAATTGGCAAGCTTAAATTGCGGCATATCGTGCTTAAGCGCAAAACGCACCGCAAGGTAAATAAGACGGTTTTCTTCAATACCTTCGACAATGGCAAGTATGAGCCCTGTTTCCTGCCGTACGCGGTCGATAAAAATATCCCGATTGCGCGCCGCCCGAAGCGCGCTGGTAGCAATCACATGAATATTGCCTTCTTCAATTTCCCAGCTGCGCAAAAACTCCTGAAAGTTTTTGAGGACAGAAATACATTCCAAAAATGATTCGCGGGAAACTTGCCCTGTAACAAACACATCGCGCCCTAAAGCTACGCGCTTGGTTGTTTTATCAAGCACGTGCCAGCTGCCGTCGGGAAAAATTTCTGCTACTAAAAGTCTGATTCCGGTCGAACCAATTTCTATTACCGCAACCAGACGGTTTTCTTTTTCCATAGCCAAAACCGATCGGCTGTTACACCGATCGGGTATTCACCTCCGTGAATTAATAGAGTTGTTCGACCGAGTTGTCGAACAAGTCCTATATCTTGTCAAGCAGCATCGAACACTTTCCCGATGGAATAGGCAGCGTTTTTTTCTTCTTGCCTAAAATGTTGATCGTAAAATAATAAAGCTTTTCGCTGTCCATCTGAATTTCCCAGCCGCGTCCGCTTTTGTTTGACAGGATCGTGATCATGTTTTTTTTCAGCGACAGGTTTTCAATCCCCATAATTTCAAGGTTAGGAATTACCCAATCAACCGTTTTACGCGGCAGCGAAATTGAAAGACCGACAATATTTTCGATGGTAAGGCAAATCGTAGAAAGAGCGGCAAACGTAAGGTAATGCGGACGGGGAAAATCGGGCTTTCCTTCCCACGCGGCTTGCCCTTCTTTTGTCGGAAGGTAAGCTTCCCAGAGTATTCCATCGGGCTGGTTGGCTTCCTCGTTCATTGAATCAAGGACAAAGTACAGATGCCGTATTGCACTTTCCCGCGCAATATCCCAGCGCTGATAACGTTCAAGCCCCTTAATCACCATAAACGTGAAATGCGGAAATACCGAACCGCGAAAGCCGTTTCCCTTTTCATCAAAATGAGGATCGGAAGCTGAAAGGCAGGGAAAAGGATGAGACGTGCCAAAGAACTTGGAATCGCCCAAGTGGCTGATGATCCGCTCGGCTTTATCCTCGTTGGGGATTTCGGCAAGCAGCGTCCAAAAGCCCGCAATGGTTTTTACCGAAAGG
>Ga0131853_10021655_pt1 | contig 11659 bp, 6 predicted proteins | sample TergutLab28metaG_FD_92764 | JGI IMG/M metagenome (GOLD analysis project Ga0131853, IMG submission 92764) | Labiotermes labralis P1 segment gut microbial communities from Petit-Saut dam, French Guiana - Lab288 P1 (version 2) (version 2) | ecosystem: Host-associated > Arthropoda: Insects >...
ATATGAGACTGGGGGGGGGGGGGGGGGGGGGGGGGGGGAAAGTTACTGAACACACAACGTATGTTTTGATTTCCTCTACAAATTTTGCCTGAAAATTTTCTCATTCGAACGAGTTGAACGAGATACGATCAAACACGTATGTATATCGGTCTTCATGTACAGGAGCCGTAATTTTGTCACAATGTTATTATACGTTTTCCCGATAGATTTCCGAAAAATACTCAAATATCTAATTTCACGAAATTTCGCCCAGTGGGAGCCGAGTTGTTCCGTGCGGGCGGGTGGACGGACAGACGTGACTAAGCTAATAATTGCTTTTCGCAATTTTGCGAAAAAAAAGCCTAAAATGGCGAGGGCGGTACACTCCTGAGTTCATACCCGACTAAGTTCCTACACACACACACACATACCTGCACTTAGGGAATGGCTTGTACAGGAAGAACGGCCGAAACGACATCTGTATCAGAGACGCAGAACTACAAATTTATACAGCATGTTTCGAGCCCCGCCCGCTCCTTCTTGCTAAATGCTACTGCGGGCCATGCATACAGAAACAACTACCTTGGCACAGAATCCGAAGACATGCGACGTCACCGCGTTGGTAGTTGCGCCCATCAAAAGTCTCTTACTTTTGACGGACATTTCGTTCAACATGTTACGCACACACACAGACAAGGCTATTCAGTAGGAATAAGCCATTGTTTACATTCTGCAGAACATGTGGACTGTAAGGCGATACATGGCGTCAATCCCGCAAATGGCGGCCGCTGCTACACAGGCACATCGCTACTGCGAGCAGCCAAGCCAGCTATCGGAGCAACATCCGGCGAGCACCACATGAACACGGATTAAATATATTGGCAACGTCGCCACAAATAGGGCCAGACTCTTCGTTCCTCCGCTTTGCTTATATTCAACTATACAGAACTGTCTATAATTTTGCCTGTTTGTTTTGTGTGAGTGCGAAACTCGGTCTCACACATTGCGGGAGGAGCAAAGGCTGAAATTTTCGGAGAATGGGGTGTTGGTAAAGATATATGGGTCTAAGGCATAGGAAGAGACAGCAGATGGGGAAATTGAAGAGATTCATGATTGGTACTCCTTACCAAATATTATTAGAATGACCAAATAAAGGGGGAGGGGGGATGGGGTATGAGGCACGTGTGGGGGTGAACAGAAGTGCACCCAGGGTTCAGGTAGGGAAGGAGTCCACTTGGAAAGCCCAGCTTCTGACAGGGAAAATACACGTAATATTGAAGTGGAACTTAAATGAGATGGGAAGGCGTGGGCTGAATTAACCGGTCTCAGATCGAGCTGCTGTGAAGAAAGCACTGAACCTGTGCGTTACGTAAGAAGGGGGGGGGGGGAATTTCTTGACTACGTAACTCGAACCTTTTCAAGACGCACGAAAACCATGCAGCTTCCCATTACGCAATTTGTCCCCCCCCCACCTTCCTGCCACTTCCTCCCTCTTACGTCCCAATACCCTCTCCTGAAACCGCTCCACACTCCATGATTTTTAAATAACAGATTCATAACCCGCAGTAAATAACAACGATCTCCCTCACAAATACCAACCAGTTACTGCTGTTTACGATCGGTGCTGAGTGTCACACACCATTATAGAATGCACATGAATACTAACATGGAGAGTTTCGAAACTCTGAAGCAAGCAATACATACACCAAGCAATCCGTTTTACAGTGTTAAGCATTATGCGTGTTAAAACAGGTTCAATCTGAACCGAGTGTGGACACTTTTGGCATCTCGTGCACAGCCATGTGCTGCGAAGGCAAATTCAGGCAACTTGAAGCTACAGCAAACAGGGCACATGGTCGCCTTGAAAATGCAATTTACACAACTTGTACAGGCGAATGAGGACAAGCATGGGCCTTAGCACTCTTAGGATAATATTTAAATTAAACAAAACGCAGCCCACAGAATTTTTTTTTTCAAAATGGCCTTCAAATGAATTCTGATAAAAAATTCGCGCGTGTTGCCAACTCACACAAAGAGCAATGCCACCTGTAAACATCAATATTCTGGCAAAAGGGCATTCCACTTTAAATCTCCTCTGATAGTAAATAGCTACTATTTTTGGTGCTACGCATATCAACTGCGAAAGTCATGTCTGTCATAATGTCTGCTCGGAAGAAAAAAAAACCCCCGACTTGCACCGGACGGATTTCCGTTAAATTTCATATTTGGAAATTTTACTATATCTTACCGCCGAATACCGATAGCTGGTAAGGGTCGGACAAAAACAACATCTCACACCAAGACCTACGTATAGTTGAGACTTGTCCTCATAAAATGGACAGAGTTCTACGCGACGTATGAAATGAGACCGAAGAAAGATACGACGAAATAAAACATCTCGCCGTTTACGAGACATCTCACGGGCAGCGCATATCGCACGAGAGGTGTTCTTTACGATCCTCTATGCATCTGAACAGCACGACACGCATTGGCAGTACTGCGCCGTCCTCCCAAAACACGTACTGAACCTCACTGCAGCATCTCTCCCTTCCAACAGTCCGGAAACTCATCCAGCCTTGTTACTGAATGTGTCTACACCGGCCTGTACAACAGCAATGGCAAATTACACTAGTCAGTCGTACCTCCACTCCCCCGTTACGTCTTCACTGGGTGCAAAGACACAAATTTATTTTCTTTGTTACATGCATGTTGTTGTGCCCTGCAGGGCACTCTTCGCAACATAACATCACACAACACGGCATGCTGCCACAATACCCAACCGGTACAGCGAAATTAATGTGACTTTTTATAGTGTAACTTTAGCAAGGACGATATGGCTCCCTGATGATGGTCCTAGGACCGAAATATGTCGGAGCGTTTTAATGTGTAAAATTTTATATATGTGCAGTGGTTGGTACAATAATTGAGCATATCCGTAGTATTTACTGACGTCAACAAATCCTATTTACTATAAAAAACAGTTTCATTGTATGTTAATAAATATCGGTTTTCCATTCATTGTAAATTTTATTAATTTTATACATGTGCAGTAGTTGGTATAATAATTGAGTACCACAAATTTATCTTATTCCACTGCATAGTTTCGTTTTGTCGTCGTCATTACCCCTCTACTTTACTTCCCTCCCCCCCACCTGTCAGGGCCGAAGCTTTTCCACACGTTCCGGCTATATTTGCATATTTTTTGTGGTCTACCCAACTCTCTTCTTCCAGCAGAGAGGTGATGGAGAGTGATTTTCAGGTACCAGTATTTCTCCCGCCTTACGACTTGTTCTAATATTGTCTAACCCTCAATAAATATTTCTCACGTCGTTACACGCGGTACAACTCCTGATTCATCTCAGGATGTTCATTTCTGCAGCCTGCAGAGCATATCGCGAGCAATAAACAAGTTTACCTTGTAACTATCGTGGTAATTATACGTACCACCTCGTTTTTAACATTCAAGAACCATTATTTTGCCCACGCAGTGCTTCCCATGATTCAGAGAATGAAAGAGAGTACTTTCTCGAACAGTACAACCGTTTAAACTTTGTAATGGACAGCAGTGTGTTGACTGAGAGGTATGAACTCTTTCCGTACAAATTATTTAGGTGAAAGTCCCTGTTTTGAATAACTGTTCCGGTCTTGAGCTGCCGATTCAAATAACGCGAGGAAAACGAATCTTTCCTTAACCGTTCGCTAGGCCTGTAGTAGATTTTTGTGGACAGTCGGTTAAGATGTTGGCATTCCTAGCTCCGACAACACGGGATGAGTGGTCAGCTTCACGCTCCTACTGCTTTACCTGCGAGGAAAATGCCCCATATAACCTCTGGTAGGCACCATAACCGGACTGGACGTTGGTAAGAACAAAAATCATAAACCTTCCGGGGATCAAAGCCGGTGACGAGGCCCATCACCTGGTCACTACTGGCCGATTTATCCCTATTCCAGATTGGAGAATTAACGCGAATATAGCAGGTAAGGACGGCGGCTGACTTCTCGAATGTGTCGGCGCGTCCGCAAAGTGTGGACGGCGCAGGCAGCTCGTTCCTCCACAAGGTCGGCAGATTACATGACCCGCAGGCAACATGGCGTGCCAGCCCAACAAACGGGAACTCTTTGTCACCGTCCAAAGAGCGTCATAACCTACCAGAAAAAAAACCGACGGATGGGCTCCCTAAAGCACATGATCGATACGATTAATTATGGTCAGGCGACGCTGCCGTAAAACCAGCACCTTGCTGAAACGGCTGTCATAAACTGGCGAAACGGTGAGGCGGCTTTCGATATTACGTAGAGAGAAAGTTTATCTATTACGTCAGGATGACATCATCGCAAAGAAATGCCAGCCAAACTGACGTCAAGCCAAACAAGCATACGCTGAATCTAGCTACAGACACCGACTGATTGTTTGCAACCTGATAATGATTAGTCGCAGACTCAAACCCCTTAAAATCACAGCGGATTCGATATGATCTGACGAGCCGAGATAGCTCAGTTGGTACAACGACTCGCTACGGAGGAGAATCGAATCCTGTTGAGGGCGAGCTTTTGCACAACGTTTAGACTGGCCCTGGGGCACACCCGGCCTCCTATACAATGGTCACTGGGTCTCTTTCCCGGCAGCAAAGCGGCGGGAAACGTGTCGCTGACCCCACCCCATCTATCGCCGAAGTTCAAGAAAGAGGACAGCTATACCTCGACTCCCCCCCCCCCCCAGGGCTTCATGGTTCGTTCTAGGGTGAGCATAACCTTCTTACATTACCACCAGGTTCGACACTCAAATACTGTGACCAACTCCCACATTGTTTATATGCGAGCACCAACTGAATTTCTCAATACCACTGCCATGTTTTCCAGTTTCCGACGTCCGTGCCATGACTCAGGCGGTTAGTCGCTGGCCTGGCACCGCGCGAGGCCTGAGTTGGATTCCCGACTAGCCTATGTGACATTTTTGACGCGAAAAGTAGCACTGGGACAGGTTTTTCTCGAGGTACTCCTGTTCCACCCGTTACTATAATTTCTCCAATCCTCCACACTCATCTTCACGTTAACACTAATCTTACAGGACGGAGAAAGAGGAGACGCCAGAGAGCGTCCGCACACAGCAGTGTCGTTTCCGATATGGGAGACAGGCACTGTACAGAACAGTACAGTCACTTTTTCCTTTCTTTCAATTTTCGAAGTGTCAATGCCAAGTACAAAAAACAAAAGTGCACTTTCCGTCATACGAACACCATGTCCCTTTCTTTGTCCCGGTTTCCATGGTGACGCACGTATCTCACAAACCCAAAACATCATAAATAACACAACCACTCACAAATCTAAGCAGCATAAAAATATTATTAAACTAAATTACCCCCTAGACAGAGCTGTATACCCTTTTGTCAGAGACCTAAATTCCAACAAACTACCAGTTGTCTGTCTCATATAACATCCATTAACATACACTGTTCCCCAATTCTCTTTTTCCTTGCGTTTCATTCATAGCATGGCCACTTTTCTATCGATTTTTAAGTCACAGAAACACCCGGTACCATGACACAGTTAACACGTTCCGAGCATGCGCAGTGTGGACCTTCGGAAATTACCGTCACGCGCACGCGGTGCCTCAGCCAGTAACTGAGACTTCCAAAGTATCCAAATTCTCTTTGTTATATGGCATTACACTGCTACTGCTCTTGGCAGGTTTACGCTTTACATTGGCCCACACACTTACAGCTACGAACGCACTGCCTCTTGCAATGTTTCAAAACTTAAATTACTTTCAAGATTTTATTCACAAATTCAGTCCCTACCGCACAGTGATCGCTGTACTGCAAGCACCGATCAATTAATGCATTCTGGGGAAAGAATCGACGTGTTTGTACAACAGGGCAGTGCACGTGTTTCACACTGTTGTCTGAACAGAGACTGCATAAGGTCCGTTACATATCGCCGGGATACCTCAGTAGGAGCAGCGACTCGCTATGGGATGGACGGTCCGGGGATCAAATGCCGTGGGGAGATATTTGCTGCACCCGTCCAGACCGGCCCTGGGGCCCACCCCGCCTCCTATACGTTGGGTACCGCGTCTTTCCCGGGGGGTAAAGCGGCCGGGGCGTGGGGTTGACCACCCAACCCCATTCTAGCACCAAGGTTAAAAAGAAAGAGTAGGGCTATACCTTTACTTCCCCCCTGGGCCTTTTTGGCCTGTTCTAGGGTGAACTTTTACATGTCCTCGGCAAGGCAGCGAGGCAAAGTGCAGCGTAGAGCTTATAGGATGATAAGAGCAACAATCTGTCGCAACACGTGAGATAAACTGCCGTGTTGTTAAGATAAGAAACAAGAAGTGCCGTTTCGTGGCAATACGCAGCTACCAGTTACTGTACGTTATCATCGTCACCATAAACATGAAGGATTGGACCGTTTGGTCCTTTCCGTCTCCAGAGTTACAGCTGCTCGCGCCAACGCTTCTTCGGTCTTCCAACTGTACGTTATCCTGTGCCAATATACATCTCTGGCAGACGGCATGCATGGTGCACGGCCCGCCTCCGGACGCTGACAGTTACCAAGCCGGTGAAGGACCGTTGCAGCCCGAAAGTACACTGCCGAGATCACGAGACGTTCCAGCATAAACTATCCCGAGCCAGCTGAAACCAGTCCATGCGCTTACATCATATTCCTTCACGAACCATTTTAATATTATTCTCCTGTACATTCTCAGGTCTGCTCTCAGTATTTCAAAACAAAATTTTGTATTCATCTCGCACGTGCGCGCTGAACGCTCCAATTCACAACCCTCAATGTGATCGCCTTAATAATATCTCCACGAACAGTTGGGCGACTACGGGGCTACGTCGATGTGATCTCCAGTCCCTTCACTATTAAATCTCCATAGTCTGCATTAGATCTCCAGTCCCTTTTGCTCACTATCAAATCTCCAATGCCTTCATCATTAGATCTCCACTCTCTTAAAGTACTAAATCTCCAGTCTCTTCACTATTAAATCTCCACAGTCTGCATTAGACATCCAGTCCCTTTTACTACGAAATCTGCAGGTTTTTTCACCAAATCTCCAATGCCTTCACCATTAGATATCCAGTCTCTTAAAAATTAAATCTCCAGTCTCTTCACTATGAAATCTCCCATGTCTTCACCATTTGATCTCCAAAATCTTCACTATCAAATCTCCGATGCCTTTACCATTTTACTTCCAATCTCTTCACTATTAAATCTCCAGTCTCTTCACTATTAAATCTTCGATGCCTTTACCATTCGATCTCCAGTCTCTTCACTATCAAATCTCCGATGCCTTTGCCATTCGATTTCCGATCTCTTCACTATTAAATCTCCAGTCTCTTCACTATTAAATCTTCGATGCCTTCACCATTCGATCTCCAATCTCTTCACTATGAAACCTCCAGTCTCCTCACTACCAAATTTCCGATGCCTTCGCCATTACATCTCCAGTCTCTTCACTATGAAATCTCCAAATTCTTCACCACGCAATCTCCAGTCCCAATATTGCACCAGCACTTTGTCCTCAGACATCCCCACCTCTGCCGCTAGTGCAACTCCTGGCTCACAAAATAAGTCAAACGCACGGTAAACAGTCGGGGCTACGAACTTGTACGCACGTCAGTCACCTCTTGTAGGTAAAACAGCGTAGTGACGAAACGCATGTTAGCTTAAGGCAGGACGTGTACAAAAAGCCGACACGCCTACTATGTGTGCGCCTGATGTAACCTTGGGTGTGGAAACGAAAACGTTGCTTGTTTATACGACGCCGTCTCCAGCAGTTGTGTGTAGCGTAGGAATCAAGTAAAGGCAAAGTTATTTGTAACAGAGCCCGAGGACTCCAGCGTTCTGTTCTGTTCCTCGAATCTCGCTCGCTTCTGCGAAGGATTCTGCCAACTGCCGCGGGCAAAACGAACGCATGACGTCAGCCCACGTTGATTGCCGGATGCTGCCGGTCCACAGCCACGAGTGGTTATGTTGCCATGCTCACACAAACAATCAGGCTGCTCGTCCTCAATCCCTTTCGGCCTTCAGTTCATCGTTCATGTATACAGAACATGTAAGAACTCAGTTCCTACCTCACAACAAATACCACCCCCACTACCAAACCCCAACGTTTAACGCCATACCGCTGTGTACCGATACAAACACAGAGGGCATATAAATAGACCGTTCGGGCAGAACGGGAAGTTCGAGAACTGTCACAGCAGATGGCACCATATACAGTAACAATATGTTCCAAAGTGTTCAACAATGGACAGCATGTTTCGTGTCACGATTATTAGATACTAATAATTACATGAACAGACATAAAAGTTACCCCTTTCTATGTATTTTAAATTAAATGTAATTTTATGTACCACACAATAACGAGACAACTGTTCCGTTGTCGCTTGAAGCCGTCAGAAGCCTATGCTATTGAACAGGCGGTGTGAAAAGTTGCATGTTTGTGCGACGCGTCTGTCAGATTTGATTTCGCAAGATAGGATCTAGAGGATGAACTTTATATCACAAGTAAACACACACAGTAATCTTCGTAATTGACCAACTTAATGCACAAATTCTTGTTTTATAATAAGTTTATTATATTCCTCTATTGAAAGAGGACCCTCTCTCAACCTGCGCACCGAACGGCCACCTACTGAGTGTGACGATACCAGATGCTGTATAATACAATTTTGACCTCCTGATGATGAGCACATAGTGCTCGAAACATGTAGAGGAATATAATAAACTTAGTATAAAACAAGAATTTGTGCATTAAGTTGGTCAATTGCTAAGATTATACTGAGATGCACGTTCAGCAAAACATCATAACACAGTAATGCACCTACTGTGGGCAACAACTTCCATCCTTCGTCGTGTGGAGGCGAGAGACAAACTTGTACACTGATTTCAGAATCGTTACACTTTCAACCCCCCAAATATACAGCATTTTATAGTCGCAAATAGCAGGGTTAGTGTATCTGAACTGGACAGAATGAGGAAAGAAGCTGCGGTGGGCAAATCTGAGGTACAAACCGGGCACCAGTCTGTGCGGAGACGTCAAGACGGTCAGTGTAGCCGATGTGGACGAAGATATTAAATCTGCACCATCATAATAGGAGTCACATGACAGCGAGTTTCTGTTAAAGGGCAGTCACTCCCAATGCTCACATAAAACGAACATCTCTACGCTCTGCGTTGCTACTGACCTAGCCAGTGACTGTCTACCCATGACCACCACCACGCACTAACAACTTCCGCTCAGGTCGCGCAGCACTTCCTGCAGGCAATCAGCTGTCTGCACTTTGTACAGGGTGGTGGTAACAATGCTTACCGCTTGCTTCACCGTATTCTGACAATACAGGGCGTTTCCATAAGCACTAAACAACTTCTCTTTGTAACACAGGTGAGTTGTATCTCCTGGCAGGTCAGAACAGGCTTTCAAAACATCTCTTTATACAAGTTTCTACATGCAACGGACTGTACGGATAAGTCCGGCTCTTGAGAATCTAACAGTTGCCCAGCAAGTCGAGGAATTCCCCATATTTTATAAAACACAAATACTACGTGCTCTGAATATCCCGCAATGACCCTATCAAAGTTCTCGAATAGTTTTTAATATTATCCTTCAATTCATCCATATTGACACAGTACGATACCCATTACAGGCCGCTGTGAAGACCTGTAAAGGTTTCATATTGTTCCAAATCTTGCTGGGCATTGGGCTATATTTCGTACGAATGAAAAAAATACCCCTTATTGCGAATACTAGGTCACCGACATCAGACATGGTGAAAACAAGCGTTTGTACATTTCGAAGGAAATGTACAAATACCATCTGACGAACTTACTTCAAACATTCATTTCCTACCTCAGAGTAAACGAAGTTGTCCATTACAGATGACCACTCATTTTGTTTTGGGAAAAGTAATCACTGTTTACTGCCTGGAATCATCAGAAACGAACACAACGCAGCATCTGTGACGTTATGCAGGTGGAGCACATACATTTAGTTACCTATGTTCTCTATTTAGGTTTCAACAAGTTTTCTGTTCGAATTCCTTCATATTGTAGGATTACCGCTGTTTAATGCGGCCATGCAAGACCAAACATCTACCGCAGCCGGACGATAGCATCTCTGTGGAGCGTGAGAACGAAGCAGGTTACAGTAACGTACTCGGTAACAGCCTAACAAACGCATTACATGAACGACTTAGTTACGTGTTTCTTACAGTGCAACATGTGCCACCAGGCCTATAGATGTCTCAGCTCCATTAGCCCAAGCTTCGACGTTCCACTAACACACACACACACGCACACAAAATATGTTAAACAATAAACTGTATATTTCTAATTTTAGCAACGCGTCAAGTGTTTGGCAATCCATCTGGCTGGCGTCGAAACGATGGCGTGCAAGATAAATAAACTACACGCATCATTTACTTTTCGTTCTAAATATAAACCATACCGACAGCAACAACTTTAAAGAATACCCTATAGCTACTATCGCACAAGGACGAATGCTCTAGGTCATGAGTATTAACGAATGAGAGATCTGAATCCTTCTGTACACAAATCTCAGCCAGAACTTCTTATTGCGGACTTACCTGTTCAAAAAACCTCACGAACGTTAGGACAGCCAGTCAGACGCCTTCACAACGCACACGAACTTGGCCATCCAACTCCACAGCACTAACTGAACCGCCACGCCTCGCCTGTCTGCCTACTCGCAGCCGCTCGCTCGCTAACCGTATTGCTTGCGACCAGACCAATCGGCTGGTCAAAGTAGGCCTAGAGCGAGTCTGTACGCGGCAGACGGATGGGGGACAGCAGTGGCGGCATCTACGATTTATGGCTGCCTTTGTGAAGAAATTGAACTAGTAGAGTCCAGTTGAAATGTGATGGCACACGGTAACGCAAGGGGGAGGGGGGGAAGCGAAGAGGAAACTGGCGGAGTGAGTAGCCAATACCCTTCACACTACCTCGCAACATGATGTATCCAGCATTACTACCGCTGATGCGCACACCTCGACTACCAGTAGTCGACTGAACTGACGCCCCCCGGCCGATTTAAATGGACTCGTCCGTTTCGCCGAAAAGACTAAATCTGGTTTCTGCGAGTGTGCCATCACATTTCAAACGCAGTCTACACACGGACGTAGAGAAGAAATTTAGAGACGAGCCAAGTATTTCGGCTTGTGGCTCATTAACAAACAAGTTAAATAAGTACGGGGAAAGAAAACTTTACGGAAAAAAGACTAGATTTTTAAAAATTCACATTTTATATTAGCCCTTCAGAGCTCTGTGGTAACAATATGTACCGCACAGTGGTCACTATACGTACCGCACAGTGGTCACTATATGTACCGCACAGTGGTCACTATATGTACCGCACAGTGGTCACTATATGTACAGCCAGTGGTCACTATATGTACCGCACAGTGGTCACTATATGTACCGCACAGTGGTCACTATATGTACCACCAGTTGTAATATTCAACAAATTCCACGTTCTGCCCACACAGCTGTATGTATGGGTTTTGTGTGGATCTCAGAACAAACAGCGATTATTTCCCTATACAACATTAACTGACTGGTTTTACTTTATTACAATATGTTTCCGTCAACACAACATGTTAGTTGTGTTGACGGAAACATATTGTAATTGACTGATTGATTTATTTACCTTCCGTCA